>Ga0208197_1001961_pt1 | contig 19078 bp, 16 predicted proteins | sample AD_JPNNA4_MetaG_FD_184444 | JGI IMG/M metagenome (GOLD analysis project Ga0208197, IMG submission 184444) | Active sludge microbial communities of municipal wastewater-treating anaerobic digesters from Japan - AD_JPNNA4_MetaG (SPAdes) (version 2) | ecosystem: Engineered > Bioreactor > Anaerobic...
AACAAATGACGCTGCCTCATGCTAGTCGCTATTGCAATCGTATTCCTCATGGAGTTGCTCCCCAGCAGAGCTCCACTATGCTTGGGACTGCGATACAAATATGAGCAAATTGTTGAAAATATTCAATTGTATTTTCATTTAAGTCACCACGCAATTTGACCCATTGACACTTAGTATAGTGAAAATACCACGCAATTTGACCTATACGCCACATTTTCCTTGATCCGTTTTATCTCCAAAACTTTATCTTCTTAATTCTAAAATAAGGAGTCTGTGTACTTCCATATTGACGGTACGATTTTTCAATATTTTCTTCCATACTACCTTCAAAATCAAAGACTCTGACATTAGCCTCATTCTTGGCTATCTTTATAGCTTCCCAAACGATGAGAGAAGACGCTCCGGATGTTTTGTAGTCGGGATCGGTGGCTGGAATAAGATAATAAGCCGTTTCTTTATCCCAAACAACAAACAAGACGGAATGGATGCGGTTCTCAGCATCTCTAATAGCAATGACTTTACCTTTCTGCTTCTTTTTTGCAGCATTTACGCAGGAGATGACAATCTCTTTTGGAACGATGTTATGATCGTTTTTCTTTTTGTAGGTCATACAGCAGAAATCATAAAATGCTTCAGGGGAGAGGCTGTCATCTACATGGAGCGTCTTTTCTGCTTTTTTGATGTGTCTCTTTTTTGCATCAGAGAAATGCTCTCTTACCTTCTCCAAATCAGAAAGGTCTGTGATTCGGTAGGTATATCTTGTAGTCTGTTGGTAACCTTTCCAATGAAAGGGTAGCCAATTGGTGATTCGGTGGTGAAAATTCTGCTCGAAGAAATTCAACTTTAACGTTTCAATCTTTTCAATGAAATAATCGAAAACTTTTTTCTCAAAGTCGAGACGTTTGCATTCGTTTTTTTCTTCTGTGGGTTTTATCCAAATGCCGTTGGTTTGGGTAAGATAGGGTTGACAGATATATTTCAAGCCCCATCTCTTCTTTAGCAGAAAAGGCATGGAGGCAATAATAGAACCATCATTTTCTTTAAGAAGGAAAACATTCCATTCCATGCCTAGGCAGACGGCATCCATCCACCACGCTTGCGAAAAAAGAGGAATACTAGGTTCCTCTTCACATAGCTCTCTGTAAATCTCTTTGTCTGTCAATTTTTCAAATGATAAAAAACCGACACCTGTCTATTGTTGCTGCAAAGGACATGATGTCGGTTTGTTTTTATTAATAATGGAAATTACTTCCGCCAACAAACTCACGAAGTACCGATGTTGGTGGGATTTCACTGTCTGGAATGGTTTTGAAGTATCTCAAAAATTTAAGCAGACGGTGAGCTTCTCCAAATTCAGGGTGGTCTTGAGGAACCTCCATCAGGATAGGCTCTGCATATTTTTTAATAACTGGAATTTCAAATAGAAGTGCAGAGTTGAATATAACATCGGCATTTTCCTGGTAAGGGAAAATCCATTTATTTTCGCCTTGTCTCACTTTATCCCATCTACGGATGGTCTCTTCTGCAGAATAACCACGGAAATTGAAGTCTCTTACAATACGTCGGAGTAGACGGCTGTCGGCTGTCGGAATCCAGTTATGATCGTCGAGCGAAAGTGTTGTCAAAGCTGAGACATAGATTTTGAACTTGTTCTCATCCGGAATCATGGAAGTAAGATCAGGGTTCAAGCCATGAATGCCTTCGATAATAAGCAGATTGTCTGGGTTCATCTTGATTTTATCGCCTCTGTACTCTCTCTCCCCTGTTTCGAAGTTAAAATAAGGAATGTCAACCTCTTCTCCATTTATAAGTTGGATCATCTGTTTATTGAACAGATCAAGATCCAAAGCATATAGAGATTCGAAGTCATAATCGCCCTTTTCGTCTCTCGGAGTATCTTTTCTTGGTAAGAAATAGTTGTCAAGAGACAAAGGGAAAGGTCTCAACATGTTTGTTCCTAATTGAATGCTTAATTTCTTACTGAAGGTTGTTTTTCCAGAAGAAGACGGACCGGATATTAAGATTAGCTTGACCTTTTTTAGGATGGCAATTTGGTCAGCAATCATTGCGATTTTTTTATCCTGAAGAGCCTCAGCAACCATAATCATGATAGGTGCGTTGACTTTATTGGCATTCGCATTTTTATCCTTGTTATCTATCACAAGGTTAATGTCGCCCAGATTATCTACATTCATGATGCTTTGGTATTCTGCGGTCTCTTGGAATGAATAGAACATCTTCTCCTGAGGTTCAAAATCTTCCAACTTAACAGGGGTCGAACGGTTAGGTATCATAAGAAGTAAACCGTCGTTGAATAACCTGAGGTCAAAAATCTTCAGATAATTGGTTGATGGTGCCAATGGCCCGTAATAGTAATCATAAACGTCGCTTAAACGATAAATTCTTACGTATAAAGAATGCAAACTGCGGATCAAGTTCACCTTGTCCATTGCATTGTCTTTCTTGAATATTTCAATAGCCTCCTTTTGTTTCCTCATCTCCATGACAAAAGGAATATCTTGAAGTATGGTCATGTTGATATTCTCTTTTATATTGTCGATGTCCTCTTGGGTTACAGGCGATTTGTCTTCTTTTAAGATTCGACAATAGTAACCTTTTGAGACAGGATGTTCGATCCGAAGGAATGCTCCGGGAAAAACCTCTTTGACGGCTTTGTAAAGCACAAAACAAAGAGAGCGGACGTAAGTGCTCATTCCTGCAGAGCAATCAATGCCAATGAATTCAAGTATTTTTGGCTTGTATACACAGAATTTTAAGTCCTTGATCTTATTATTTGCATTGGCTGCAATCACACCATATTTAAGTTGTAAGCCAAGATCTTTATAGATTTCTAATAAAGATGTGCCCACGGGGTAATCTTTCGTTACGCCGTTGTTTACGCAATAAATTTCAACTGTCTGTTCCGTCGTCATAACCTTACAATTTTAAAATTGTTCAACACTGCTCAAGGAAAAGTAAAATCATCTTTTCTCATTGCAAATGTGAAGAAAACGAATTTTATCCGAATAACGAAATTTTAGGCGAAAATCCTTATAAAAAAAACTATTTTTGGAAGAAGATAAAGTTTGCTAAAACAATAAAATGAAGAAACAGAAGTTGTAAAAATTCAGAGATTCTTACTTTTTATTGTCGAATAAATGGGGATAAAATATTATTTACTTAAGTTTTGAATTTATTGTTTTCCGTTTTTTGTTGATTTAATAAAAATTATATATCTTCGCCATGTTTTTGGTAAAAAGGCAATTGAATTAATAAAGAATAGAGCGCTGTTCCCACGTTCTTAAATAACTTGAATATATCACTTGGGAATGTGATAAAATATTTAATAATTCTAATTTTTTATATGAAAAAAATAGTTTATATATTATTTTTCGCATTCTTCGCATTGAGTTCGTTTGCGCAGAAAACTGCTACTGAATTTTTTAATGCAGGTATTGAAAGATATAGAGCTGGTGCTTACAAAGAAGCGATTGTTAATTTCAACAAGGTGTTGGAGTTGAATCCTAAGTTCTATGAAGCTTATGGTAACATGGGTAATGCAAAGTTCAAGTTAGGTGATTACAAAGGTGCAAAAGCTGATTATGATATCATTTTAACAAACAATCCTAAAGATGCACTTTCTTTATATAACCGTGCAATTGCAAAGAAGGAGTTAGGTGATCTTCAAGGTTCTGTTGATGACAATACAGCTGCTATCAAAGTTAATCCTAAGTTTGCTGAGGCTTTCTTCAACAGAGGAAATACAAAAGATGATATGGGTGATGCTAAGGCTGCTATGGCAGACTACAACAAGGCTATCGCATTGAACTCTTCTTTTGCAAAAGCTTATTACAACCGTGGCCACTTGAAATATAAGTCTGGCGATGTTGAGGCTGCTGCTTTGGATTGGGAGAAGGCTGCTTCTTTGGATCACTACAAATCTCTTGATTCTTTGAAAGAGTATTGCGGTATTGGTGTAAATGAAACTCCAGCTCAACCAGCTGCTGAGAAATCAAGCAAGGCTCCTAAAAAAGCAAATACTGCAAAACCAGCTCCTGCAGCTCCTGCTAAGTAAAAATATATTTGATTAAAATATTACTAGAAAGGCATTGCATAACGCAATGCCTTTTTTTAATTTACTATATTTGCGGTTGATTTTTATACGACTTTTTGAAAAACAACTAAATAAAGAGATTATGGCAGTTATAAAACCTTTTAGAGGTATTCGCCCTCCTAAGAATTTGGTTGAGAAGGTAGCTTCTCGTCCATACGATGTTTTGAACTCTGACGAGGCTCGTGCTGAAGCAGAGGGAAACTCAATGTCTTTGTATCATATCATCAAGCCGGAGATCGATTTTCCTGCAGGTACAGATGAACACGATTCCTGTGTTTATGAAAAGGCAGTAGAGAACTTCAATAAGTTCCAGGATAATGGATGGCTTGTTCAGGATCAGGAGGACAAGTATTACGTTTACGCTCAAACCATGAACGGTCGTACTCAGTACGGTTTGGTTGTATGTGCTAGTGTAGAAGATTACATGACTGGTAAAATCAAAAAACATGAGCTTACCCGTCGTGATAAGGAAGAGGATAGAATGAAACACGTTCGTGTTAACAACGCTAACATTGAGCCTGTATTCTTTGCATATCCACACAACAATGAGTTGGATACTATCGTAGCAAAAGTCGTTTCAGGTAAACCTGAATATGATTTCGTTTCTCCTGATGGTTTCGGTCACCACTTCTGGATGATCGACGATAAGGCTGTAATTGCCCGCATCACCGAGATCTTTGAAAACATTCCTTCGCTTTATATCGCTGACGGTCACCATCGTAGTGCAGCTGCAGCTTTGGTTGGTGATGAAAAACGTCGTCAGAACCCTAACCATAAGGGTAGCGAGGAGTACAACTACTTCTTGGCAGTTTGTTTTCCAGACAATCAGTTGAACATCATCGATTACAACCGTGTTGTAAAAGATTTGAATGGTCTTACTGATGCTCAGTTCCTTGAGTCTTTAAAGAAGCATTTCGACGTTAAGGAGATGGGTGCTGAGATCTACAAGCCAAACAAGTTGCATAACTTCTCAGTTTATCTTTCAGGCAAGTGGTATTCTTTGACTGCAAAGGCAGGAACTTTTGATGATAAGGATCCAATTGGTGTGTTGGATGTTACGATCTCTTCAAAATATGTGTTGGATGAAATCCTTGGTATAAAGGATTTGAGAACCGACAAACGTATTGATTTCGTTGGTGGTATCCGTGGATTGGGTGAATTGAAGAGGAGAGTTGACAGCGGTGAGATGAAGGTTGCTTTGGCGCTTTATCCTGTTTCTATGGATCAGTTGATTGCAATTGCTGATTCAGGTAATATCATGCCTCCTAAGACTACTTGGTTCGAGCCAAAACTTCGTTCTGGACTCGTTATTCATAAGTTGGTATAGTCTGTAAATAAAGATAATTAGTAAGGTTTAAAGAGTCGCCATACGCCTAAAATCGTATGGCGATTTCTGTATATTACATGTTAGTCGAACAAATTCAGAAATGGAACTTGCTAAAGATGCAAAAAAAAGGATGCTCGTTAAGCGATATTCATCTCTCGCATCTTACGAAAAACAAATAACCCTTAACGAGCATCGTATTTATGATTATTTTTCTTTAATCAAATGGATTCCGTCGTCTTCAATAGTAATCTGATGTTGACGGTAAAGTGTACCGATAGTTTTCTTGAAACTTTTTTTGCTGCAGCCAAAGGTGTCGTAGATAATCTGAGAATCAGTATTGTCGTTCATTGGCATGAATCCGTCATGATGGGCAAGCTCGTCAAGGATAAGGGCGCAGAGTGAATCAACCACTTTATAGCCTTGTTTTTGTAGTGCCACATCTATCTTTCCGTCTTCACGTACTTGTTTGATATAGCCCTTGGTCTTCATTCCATATTCTACTTTTTCGAATGTTTCACTTTCATAAAGGATTCCCCAATAAGCATTGTCCACAATCACTTTGTAACCTATTTCTGTCTCTTTTACCACCAGAATTTCAACCTCCTGGTTCATCTGATAATGAGGCACGGTGAGGCCTAAATGTTCATCAACATTCATTGTGGCAATGACCTGTCTTGTGTTTTGGTCGTAATAGACATAGACAAGATACGAACGGTCTACGCGTAGTTTGGTAGTCATATTTCTTGATGGGAGAAACAGATCTTTTGTGATGCCCCAATCTAATAGTGCACCCGCTGGAGAAACTTCGTTCACTACGAGATAGTCGAACTCACCAGCCATGACATAAGGTGTATATCCGGTGGCAACTGCCTCTCTTTTTGCATTTCTGTAAACAAAGACTTCGACCTTGTCGCCTACATTCATTTCCTGTTGAAACTCTCGTTTGGATACAGTAAGGTTACCCTCATCGCCTCCGTTCAAGATGACTTCTTTGTCCCTAATATCGATGACTTCTAATTCGTTTATTTTTCCAATCTCCATATCATTTATTTTTTTATTTCTTTACAAAAATGCCAAACAGAGGCTTACTAAGATCTTTTGCCTCTTCCTTCATTCTGGTTAGTCTCTCTTTTGCCGTTTTCTTCCATTGGTCGCTGGAAAGGTAGCAGTACATAGCAGGTACAATGTAGAGGGTCATGAAGGTTGATACAACCAAACCTCCTACAACAGCTGTACCCATCGCTATACGTTCGTTAGCACCTTCGGCATAGGCGTACGCCAAAGGCAATGTTCCTAAGATGGTTGAAACACTGGTCATAAGAATAGGTCTTAAACGTTGTACAGAAGCGTCGACAATGGCTCTCGTTTTACGTTGACCAGAATGTTGACGTTGGTTGGCAAACTCTACGATAAGGATACCGTTTTTGGTTACCAATCCAATCAACATGATGATACCGATCTCACTGAAGATGTTCAGCGTTAGGCCTCTTAAACTCAAGAAGATGAGCGCACCCGCAATAGCAAGCGGTACGGTGAACATGATGACGAACGGATCCTTGAAACTTTCGAACTGAGCCGAGATCACCAAGAAAATAAGTACCAATGCCAAAATTAAGGCAAACATCAAGCTGGAAGAACTGTCTTTGAACTCTTTCGACTCACCTGCAAGGGCAGTACGGAAAGTGTCGTCCAATGTGTTCTTTGCGACCTTGTCCATTTCGTCCAATCCTTGTCCAATGGTGTAACCTGGTGCTAATTCTGCCGAAATGGTAGCTGAAATGAATCGGTTATATCGGTAGAGGATAGGAGGCGTTACGCCCTCTTCCAAGTAGGTGACATTGTCCAACTGAATCATCTGGCCTTGATCGTTTCTGACGTACAGGGCCCTCAGATTTTCGGGCTGATTCCTTTGTTGTCTGTTTATCTCGCCAATAATCTGATATTGTTTTCCGTTGAGGTAGAAGTATCCCATTCGCTGTCCGCTCAGCGTGTATTGTAATGTCTGACCAATGTCTTGGGTGTTTACACCTAACAGATTGGCCTTGTCTCGGTTGATGTTGACATACAACTCAGGAGAGTTGAATCTTAAGTCGGCATCGACCATGGTAAGTACCGGACTCTTTCCTGCCTCTTCGAGGAACTTTGGCAAATACTCGCGCAACTTGTTGATGTTAGGAGCCTGCAATACGTATTGGATCGGCATGCTAGCCTTACTTCCTCCGAATGTGGATTGCTGCTGAACGAAGCTTCGCCCGTCACTGATCTTTGATAGCGGACCGGCAAGCGCCTGAGCAATCTCCTGTTGAGAACGCTTTCTCTCTGTGATGTCAGGAAGCATGAGCCTTACGAAGCCTCTATTAGACATCACTCGTTCAATGTTGTAAGTTCGTTCAGGAACGACAGAATCAACGACTTGCGATGCCTTATTAATGAAATTGCTTATGTATTCATAGGTAGCACCATCGGCCACTTTGGTGTTGATGGTGATGAATGAACGGTCTTCCAAAGGTGCTGTTTCGGATGGAATGTTACTTCCTAAAACATAGATAACGTACAGCATAATCGCAGTGATGACGAGAGCCAACCATTTAACCTTTAAAAATTTATTTAAACTCCATTCATATGCATCGTTAAGCTTGTCGAACATCACTTCCGTTTTGCGATAGAGTAGGTTGCCCTCCTTCTTTTTCCTTAGAATTTTAGTGGCAATCATTGGCGTGAAAGTAAGAGCTACGAAAGCTGAAATGATAACGGCAACAGAAATCACCATACTAAATTCGATAAACAGCTTTCCTGTAATACCAGACATGAAGACAATCGGCGTAAATACAGCCACCAGCGTGATCGTAGTGGAGATAATGGCGAAGAAGATCTCTTTTGAACCTTCAATTCCAGCCTTTTTGGGCGTCATGCCTTTCTCTATCTTGGAGTAGATGTTTTCCGTCATGACAATGGCGTCATCCACAACCAAACCTACAGAAAGAACAACAGCCAACATCGTGAGCACGTTGATGGAATAACCCAACGCGTACATGGCAAAAAAGGTTCCGATAAGGGAAACAGGTATGACCAAAACGGGTACCAGTGTTACTCTTAAATTTCGTAGGAAGAAAAATATGACGATTACAACCAGCAAGAAAGCAACGACCAATGTCTCTTTTACCTCGTTGATGGAGGCGCGGATAAATTTCGTGTTGTCAAAGGAGATATTGATGGCGACATCCTCAGGCAAATCTTTTTTCATTGCCTCGATGCGTTTGTAAACTTCGTCTGCGATCTCTACCTGATTGGCTCCTGGTTGAGGTGCAATCATGATACCTATTATAGGTACACCGTTGATTTTTAGGTGACTCTTCGAGTCCTCTGGACCAAGTTCCGCACGACCGATATCCTTTATTCTGACGACCCTTCCGCTCTCCTTTTTGATGATGATATTATCAAATTGGGCAGGAGTGTCCATATAACCTTTTACTCGTATGGCTAATTGCGTATTAGCACCCTCAATATAACCTGAAGGCAACTCCAGATTTTCTCTTTCGATGGCGTTTTTCACATCGATAGAGGTGACTCCATATCCAGCCATTTTGATTGGGTCCAACCAAAGTCGCATAGCATATTTCTTTTCACCCCAGATATCGATATTACTAACATCTTTGATGGATTGCAAACGCTCTTTAACGGTAAGTGAAGCAATTTCGTTTACTTCCAAAAGTGAACGTTTGTCACTTTGTACCGTTACTTGCATGATAGGGTTGGCGTCGGCATCCTGTTTGGTTACGATAGGTGGGTCGCAGTCTTTTGGCAAATAGCGTTGAGCTTGCGAAACCTTATCACGCACATCGTTGGCGGCGGTCTCCATGTCGACGTTGAGTTCGAACTCGATGGTGATGTCGCTTCGCCCTTGCTGGCTTTTGCTGGTCAACGAACGGATACCCGAGATGCCGTTGATTTTTTCCTCCAACGGCTCTGTTATTTGGTTTTCGATAACATCTGCGTTAGCACCTGTATAGGTCGTACGGACTGATATGATTGGGTTGTCGACGTCAGGGAATTCCCTTACGCCCAGGTAGAAATAACCGATAGCACCGAAGACCAGGATGATAATGGTGGCCACGGTTGATAGTACCGGTCTTTTTATGCTGATTTCTGAAATATTCACTTTAGTGCTCTTTTCGTTATTTAATTAGCTCTACCTTGCTTCCTGTGCGAAGTTGTAGTGTTCCTGATGTGATCAGTGTATCTCCGATATTCAGACCTTCCAAAACCTGAATGCGAGCATCTGTTCTGATGCCGATTTTGACGTTGGCAGGCTGTGCTTGTCCGTTTTTGTATAAATAGACTTTGTCTATTCCCATTTCCGGAACCAATGACTGAGAAGGAATGGAGATGGCGTTCTGGATACTCTTGAGCGGAATCTCTATGGATACGTAGGTACCTGGCATCCATTTCCTGTTTGCGTTAGGAAACTGAGCCCTTACGTCGCGTGTATGGGTGTTCTGATCGATAGTTGCTTCCAAGGCGTAGACCTCGGCTTTTTCTGTCTTACTGTTGTCTGAAGAAAACTTCACATCCATTCCTGGTCTGATTAAGGAGGCGTAACGCTCAGGGATGGAAAAGTTCACCTTCATAGGGGAGATTTTTGTAAGTCGAGCAATGTGAATTCCTGTTGTTACGTAACTACCTTCACTGGCCGAACGTAATCCGATATATCCGTCGAATGGAGCTTTCAATTCTGTTTGTTCAATCTGCGATTTTACCAACTCAACTTCAGCTTTTAACTGTTCCAATTCAGTGGTGACCTGCTCGAATGATTCCTGGCTCACCGCATCTTTTTCCAACAATGATTTCTGTCTGAACACACGGTTTTCTGCTAATGGAAGTTGAGCAGTAAGTTTTTTGAGCTGCGCTTGGAGAGGGAGATCGTTGACCTTTGCCAAAACCTGTCCTTTTTTTACGAGAGAACCCTCTTTGAAGTAAATATGAGTAACCTTACCTGATGTCTCGAAGGTCAAATCAACCTCTTCGTCAGGAATTAGCGTTCCTGTGGTGTTTACGTTTTCGGAGATAGGTTCGGTATGTATGATTTCGTAGTTCACGTAAAGTTTCTTATCTTTTTTCTTCTTCTCTTTTGGAGTATCAGATGAAACTGATTTCCCTTCATTTTCATTTTTAGATGACTCGTTAGAATCGCTTATTTTAGGATAAACTATCATTCCTATAATTACGATGGCGATAAGAGTTAACGGCAACCATTTCGTTTTCAAGAAAGAAACGGTGTTTTTTTTCTGTTTCATATTGCTTATTTTCAGATTCGATATTTTCTTATGATGTAAAAAACTATCTCTTGAAATAGAAAGAGTTATTGGTGATAATAGAAACTTTCTTATTATACTATACAAAGATAAATCAAATATGTCATAGATGATAGCCTTGGTTCTGTAAAGAGATGAGTTTCTTCTTAAAAATTAAGACTTTGTAAAAACAAAAGCCGTCCTTGAGAGGCGGCTTTTGACGTTTTAACTATTAATTAAAACGCAACTTAGAACTAAACTACAAATCTTATATAAATAACAGGAGTCTCACGACTCATTTTCTGATAAAACAAAACGCGTGCCAAAGTGTTTGGATCCTAAAATTTAACAAGCAAAAATCCCTGAAAAGAATATTTTTTTCCAGATAAAAAGTCTTGGAAACCTCAATTTTACGGATCTATGATCTGTGACGAATGGAACTTTCGAGGCTAGATATATTCATATTGGAACATATAGTAGTGTCCCGATTTTAGTTTTCTTCTTTATCGTTAAATTTTGCAATGGCTTCTGCTTTTACCAACCAAGCTACGGCAAAGGCCTCTAGCATAAATAGTTCGTTTACCCATGTGGTAGGGAACCATACTGGAATGGTGTTGTGAATGAACGGTATTTTGGAAATGCATTCTAAGGCGAACAATCCAAAGATAATGTATGCACAGATGCGGTAAACGCGGTTCCTTTTTTTCTTTTCTTGTCTGCTTTCGTCGCCCAAAGTAAAGAGAAACAGAATATTGATGCCGAAAGATAAGAACAGGATGGCTGCGCAAGTTCCGTGAATGATGTTGCTGACTGGCATAGGAAGATTAAACATACCTACTGATTCTATGTCTACTGGTATTCTACAAGGGAAGACAACTATGCCTAAACTGCAAATGGCTTGGATAAAAGCTAGTGTACGGTCTCTCCAGTCGTAGCCTTTGTAGCTGAAAAAGAAGACAGAGGCTGAAAATAGTAATCCGATCATACAAATTTTAGAGGTTGCGTAGTAGGTTGCACTGACGCTTTTGTACCATCCATCTGGGTTTTGGTCGGAGCCGATCAATCCAAAGAGTACACTTGTAATAGGTAATAAACCGCATAATATTCCCAACATCTTACGCTGGAAAATATAAGTTCTAGTTCCATTTTCCATATTCTGACGATTTTTATTGGTTGTGTGAATACAAAAATAGTGTAGTTTTTTAGAAAAAAACTAATTGGACCAATTAGTTTGTGGCTTTGCCACAAGGATTTTAGTCAGGGTATAAACAAAAGAAAGACAGATTAAAAAATCTGTCTTTCTTCTCTTTGACATTTTCGGTCGAGGTGAAGGGATTCGAACCCCCGACCCTCTGGTCCCAAACCAGATGCGCTAACCGGACTGCGCTACACCTCGTTTCCTGAATTGCGGTGCAAAGATAGAGACACTTTGAATAACCTCCAAATTTTTTCCGCTTTTTTTTCGAATTATTTAGTAGCTCCGCCGGGAATCGAACCCGGATCTAAAGTTTAGGAAACTCGTATTCTATCCATTGAACTACGGGGCCATCCTGAATATTCGCTTGCAAAGATAGTTTTTGAAAGTCATACTCACAAATTATGGCACTTTTTTTAGCAGCTCTCCTTTGTCTAAGGCAGCTTTGGATGGTTTGTTTTTAAATTGTTCAATTGACAAATGATGAGAAAATTGTCTGACTATTCTGTTTTAACACCTGAATACTATACGGTGATTAAAATTTGTTTATTTTTATATAGAGGTAACAAGGAGATTTGCTTTTTGCTTTCTACATTCATAAGGGTTGAGCAAAAAACTTAAAGAAAATGCATCATCTCTCTTATATTTATTCAAAACAATTACGGTTATGAAAACGAGACTACTCATATTGTTGATGGGGTTGCTATCTCCAACTTGGATTTATTCGCAACTCACTTTAAAGGAAAACGGACGCTTAGGATTAGGTACCGACCAGCCTAGAAGGGAGGTTGATATTATCACCAATGGCCCTTATTCTGATTCTGTAGTTTTTGGTAAAGAGAATGTAGGCGATAAGCTTTTAATTAAGTTACCTATTTCTCAGAAGGAAAACGGAGTTGAGTATTCGGGGCTTTCTGTTTCTCCTTTAAGTTATCCTTTCTCTTCAAATTTAGGAGCTTCCAATCAGCGTTGGGGTAATATCTATTTGATGCGTAGCCCTAATGTATTGTCAGATATTCGCTTTTTGACAAATGTATCTGATATGCCAACAGATGTTGCAGATCGGTTGTTGCAAGTGAAACCAGTAATGGCAAATTTCAGAGATACTTTGTTAGGATATTCTTTACGCGGAAATTCTGCGGAATATAAAGAATATGTTCCTGTGATTGTTGCTCAGGATTTGGAATTGGTATTCCCGGATCTGGTGGAGAAAGAGAATGACGTGTATGGTGTGCGTTATGCAGCTATGATTCCTTATTTGCTTCAGGCTATTCGTGAACAGCAGGAAAAAATAATGACTTTGAATTCAGAAACTGAACTTTTAAAGAAAAAAGTTGCTATTTTATCTAAAAATGAAGCTGTCGGCGTTATTCTGGCAACCTCTCAACTTAGTGATGTGAAATTAGGTCAGAATGAACCTAATCCATTTACAACACAATCTGAAATAGAACTTTATATTCCTAAAACAGTGACAAAAGCTGTTTTGTGCGTATATGATCTAAACGGAACTCAGTTGAAGTCTTATAGAATAGCAGAGAAGGGGAGTACTTATCTCCTTATCAACAAGTCTGATTTCAGACCAGGCATATTTATTTATGCGCTAATTTGCGATGATGATTTGGTTGATTCAAAGGAGATGATCATTCTTGAATGATGTGTTGAATCTTAAAATTGAAAGTCATGAGACCATTATATAAATATATGGTTGCTTTAATAGCTTCTTTGTTTATTTGGGAATGTGATCTATATTCTCAGGTATATGTAAAGATAGCTGATGAAAGTGTACGGCCTCTTGCGATGCTAAAATCGAAGACAAGGAGCTCTTTCTTTCGTATTATGACTAAAAATGAAGACTTTAACAGATTGTTGACTCTCTATAAAATTTCCAAATATGAGCAAGCTTATCCTTCTGCTAAGAGTGATTGGCTTCTTGACATCTATGTATTGGAAGGTAACGATGAAATCTACGATGCTTTAGTTAGCCGTTTCTCAAGGGAGTTTTCTTTGGTTGAAAAAACAGATGTACAACCTATGGAAATCGGTGATTCTATAAAAAGATATATTCCGAATGATAAAAAGTATTCGGTTCAGTCTAATTTGGATTTGGTGAGAGCACCTGAGGCTTGGAGTTTGCTGGGAAATTTGCCACATACGCCAATCGCGGTTACCGACACACATTTTGAAGAATCGCATTTGGATTTGCAAGGTCAATTCATAAATGTCGTGAAAACAAATTATGAAGATGAGAATAGTTTTCATGGAACAGCAGTAAGTGGTATTTTGGGAGAGAAAACGGATAACAAAGAGGGTTATGCTTCTATTTCTTTCGGTGCTCCTATTTATGCCTCTACTAAATGGGGTGTAGATAATGAGGTGTTGAGAATCGCTCAGTTGGGCTATCGTGTGATAAATTGCAGTTGGTTAAACAGATGCACTTATAGTGTGGTTCAAGATTCTCTTTATAGTGAAGTTAAAAACAAATGGAATGCTGTGGTTGTCTTTGGAGCAGGAAACTCTACATCTCATTGTGGAAGTTTGAAAGCTAAGGTGTATCCTGCATCTTATAACTCGGTGTTGTCTGTGACATCTGTTGGCCATGTATACGAAGTAGGAACAACTTCATCTTATGGAACAATAAATTGGAAAGATTGTCATGAGTCGACCATTGGAGACGTTACATCTGCTCATCATCACAATTCGGCTGTTGATATTTGTGCTCCAGGTTATCATGTCCCTACAACAATGTTAAATTCTCAATACGGAGGTGCTTGGGGAACCTCTTTTGCTGCACCTCAAGTTGTTTCTGCTTTGAGTTTGATTTTTACTATAAATCCTTGTTTGACGGCAGATGAGGCAATCGATGTTTTGCTTTCTACTGCAGATTCTTCTATTTATAACATAGAGGCGAATAAAGAGTATATCGGACAATTGGGTAAGGGAAGATTGGATGTTTATAGCGCTGTGAAAAAGGCTATAGAAACAGCAACGCTTACTCTTTCTTCTCCTCAGACTTTTCAACTGAATGAGGAGGTGGAAAGTCCTTATGCCATCTATGTTAAAGTGCCGTTTGTTGTAAAAGCAGGAAGCGCCGTTACTTTTAAGACAAGAACTGATGTCGTGATTGATTCTGAGTTCTGTGTGGAAAAGGGCGGTGAATTAAGAATAGATGTAAGTCCGGATAATATCATCGTATGCCATTAGCGTGGGCTAAATCATACATGTTGCCAGGCATAGATGCAACAACTCCTTTCATCTCCAATTCGAAAAGGAGAGAAGTCAATTCAGATATAGACATTTGTGATTTTCGAGAGAGTATGTTGATTTGCATGGCTCCTTCCGTTCTGAAGAATTCAACTATACTTTGTTCCTTGTCAGAGAGTTCTTGGAATAAGGATAGTTGAATGTTTGTTTGGCTGTTTCCGTCCCAGTTCATAAGATATTCAATGTCTTTGGCTGATTCGACGAGAGAGGCCTTGTTTTGTTTGATGAGGTTGTTACAACCGATGGAGTAGAGGTCGCCTGCCCGTCCGGGTAGAGCGAAGACATCTCGATGGTAGGAGTTGGCAAACTCAGCCGTGAGGAGGGCTCCGCCTTTTTCTCCTGATTCGATGATCAGAACCGCATCGCACATCCCTGCAATGATACGGTTTCGAGACACGAAGTTGTTTCGGTCTATTTTAGTACCCGAAGGGTATTCGGTCACGATGGCTCCCTTCTCCTCCATCATTCTCCTAGCTGTGGCCAGATGAGCGTAAGGGTAAATTTGGTCCAAACCATGACCCACCACGCCGATGGTTGCTAGTCCGCACTCAATAGCCTTCCTATGTGCGCAGATGTCCACACCATAGGCTAATCCGCTTACGATGGTAACGTCTGCATGTCTTTGACTCAACTCAAGGATGATATCTTCGCAGACTGATTTTCCGTATGGGGTCATCTTTCGGGTGCCCACAATGCCAAGAAACTTTCCTTTGTTCAGGTTTGCAGTACCTTTCTTATAGAGAACAATGGGATGGTCATTACATTCCACCATCCGTTTGGGGTATTCATCGTCGTTATAAAAAAGGATGGAGATGCCTCTTTTTTGGGCAAATTCGACCTCTCTTAAGGCATCGTCCAAAATCTTAGGACCTTCGGCAATCTGTTGTGATAGATAATCTCCGATGCCTGGAATCTTCTCCAATTTCTTTTTGGGTGTTTGAAATATCGCCTCTTCACTGCCGAGGGCTGTGACCAATTTTTTGATTGTTTGAGTGCCGACTCCCTTAATCATCGTAGAGCCGATTTTGTATTTCAGATTTGAATTTTCCATTTTAAGCAAAAAACAAGTAAGTAAGCATTTGAACAGGAATACGATCATAACCTCATTACTTGAGGCTCGTATTTTTCATTTGTGCAAATGTATGAAATTATTTTTACTTACCTTTGTACCTTCAATATAACAAATCAATTTTTTATGGATAAAACAAGATTAAACAAAATAGATAGATTAATACAGAAGGAACTTGGTGATATGTTCCAGAAATCGGTGAACTCGATGAACGGTACTTTGGTATCTGTTACATCGGTAAACGTTTCTGCCGATTTGAGTGTAGCCAAGGTCTATTTGAGCATATTCCCAACAGACAGACATAAAGAGGTGATGGAGCTTATCAAAAACAGTAACAAGTCACTTCGTTTTGAGTTGGCTCAACGCATCCGTTTTCAGTTGCGTAAGGTGCCTGAAATGGTTTTTTATTTGGACGACTCGTTGGATTATCTTGAAAACATTGACCGTTTGTTGGGTAAAACAGAGGGTGAAGTGAAGGAATGAAATTAGCTTCCTACATAGCGTTCCGTTATCTTTTCTCAAAGAAAAAGCATAATGTCATCAACATCATATCTATGATATGTGTGGCTGGCATTTGTGTTGCCACAATAGCTCTTGTCTGCACATTGTCTGTGTACAATGGATTTCAGCAGTTGATTACGGGTTTGTATAACTCGTTTGATCCTGATTTGCGTATCACTTTGGTGGAGGGTAAAAAATTTGATGCCAATCTGCCTCAGATAGAGAAACTTGAGAAGTTGCCGTATGTGGATGTGTTGGCGGAGTCGTTGGAAGAGAATGCTATGATAAGGAATAAGGGTAAGCAGACCACCATCACGGTGAAGGGTGTCACTTCCGATTATGCCCGGTTAATAAGGACAGATTCTGTAGTGACTTCTGGACGTTTTCTTCTGAAAGATGGAGAAAATGATTTTGCTGTGATAGGTGCGGCCTCTGCTACTTTAATTGAAGCGGGCGTCTTTTTTGTAAATCCTGTTTCTCTCTATGCTCCTAAATATGGGGCGAAGGTGAATATTGCTAATCCGGAGAATGCGTTCAATGAGAGAAATATTTATATCTCTGGAGTTTATTCTGTAAATCAGCAGGAAATAGATAACAAATTTGCATTTGTACCCATCGATTTTGCCCGCGAACTTTTTGGTTATGGTGAGGTTATCTCAACAATAGAGCTGAAGTTAAAAACGGGAACTGATGTTGGCAAAGCAAAAGAGGAGGTGGCTTCTATCTTAGGGCCAACTTTCCGTGTACAGGATAAACACGAACAGCATGACGAGTTTTACAGAATGTTGAAAATTGAGAAATGGATTACCTTCCTGATACTTTTCTTCATTCTACTGATTGCTGTTGTGAACGTCGTAGGCTCCCTCACCATGTTGATTATAGAGAAGAAAAACGATATCCGAACTCTTTTGAGTTTGGGTGCCAATAATAAAATGGTGCGTAATATTTTCTTGCTAGAAGGCTGGTTGGTTTCCGTGTTTGGAGCAATTTTAGGTGTTGTGATAGGTTTGATTCTCTGTTTGGTGCAGGAACACTTTGGAATTTTGAAGTTGAATAACGGAGGAGAAGGCAATGCCTTTATCGTTGATGCCTATCCTGTTTTAATACAATGGAATGATGTGATGATCATTTTAGTTACGGTTCTTATGGTCGGTTTTTTGGTGGCTTGGTATCCTACCCGTTACTTGGAAAAATTGAAATAAAAATCCGAAAGTATTGTTTGCATTTCATCACATCTTATAATTTTCATTTCTTTGGCAACCACCGATTTTTGTTTGCGGCTTATATGTTAATTTCTTTTTTGTTTGACCGTTCTAGTCGTTTTGTTAGTTGTTGTCTTTTTATTCCTTATGTAAATATGTCTTACGTTTGAGTTCTCAGTCTCCCGCTCGTCTATTTCAAAGTAGGGAAGAGATTTGATGAGTGGTGTAAGCTTTTGAAAGCCATAGATACGAGGGTCGAAATCTGGTTTCTTTTTGTTGATCATACTACCGATCTCTGCAAGCGAGGCCCATCCGTTATCGTCGGCCAAGTCATTGATCGTCTGTTTTATAATCCTAACGATGTTGCTATTGATGTCGTCATACCTGGATTTCTTTTCGATACTTTTACTTTTGTTTTTCTCTATCGTGCTTGAACCATTATTGGTATCCGTATCAGAGTCTGATTCCAAGACCTCAATATAGATAAACTTATCGCAGGCAACGATAAATGGGTTAGGAGTTTTCTTCTCGCCCATACCTAACACCAGCATGCCAGATTCACGGAGTCGGGTAGCCAAACGCGTGAAATCGCTGTCGCTGGAGACAAGGCAAAAACCATCCACTTTCTCGCTGTGCAGAATGTCCATGGCGTCGATAATCATGGCAGAGTCTGTCGCATTTTTACCGAAAGTATAGCTGTATTGTTGTATAGGGGTGATGGCATTCTCGAGCAAAGCGGGTTTCCATCCTGCCACGGTAGGACGGGTCCAATCGCCATAAATACGTTTGATGGTAGGGATTCCAAATTTCGCGATTTCATCTAGCATTCCTTTGATTTTAGAGTAGGGAATGTTGTCAGCATCAATAAGAATCGCAAGTTTTAAGTCTGTTTTTTCTCTCATAAAATAATTTTATCTATATACAAAGATAATATAAACCCGTTGGCGGAATTAAAAAGTTAATAAATTGATGTTTAAAAAGTTGCGCATATCATTGATTTGTAGTATATTAGAGTCATCTAACACTTTAATATTCAATCTCTGTATGCACAACTTATATGTAATATTCGGCAAATTTCTTGATATATGCAAGCAATTTGCCGATAACTTGGTAAACGA
>Ga0208197_1001964_pt1 | contig 19064 bp, 16 predicted proteins | sample AD_JPNNA4_MetaG_FD_184444 | JGI IMG/M metagenome (GOLD analysis project Ga0208197, IMG submission 184444) | Active sludge microbial communities of municipal wastewater-treating anaerobic digesters from Japan - AD_JPNNA4_MetaG (SPAdes) (version 2) | ecosystem: Engineered > Bioreactor > Anaerobic...
GGGGGTCACGGCCAGGGGATCGCCGTCGGGATCGGAATCGTTGGACAGGACGTTGCCTTCGGCCGGCTTGCCGCTTGGGGTTTTGACGGAATCATCCACGGCCACCGGGGCATGATTGGGCGGCGGCGGCAGCGGTTCGACGGAGATATGGACGGTGCCCTGATCGCAGAGGGGCGGCACCCGCGTATCGCAGACCTGATAGACGAACGAGTCGGCGCCGGCATAGCCGGAGGCCGGGGTATAGGTGAAGGTACCGTCGGGATTGAGGACCAGGGTGCCGTGCTCCGGGGCGACAAGCGGGGTGGGGGTCACGGCCAGGGGATCGCCGTCGGGATCGGAATCGTTGGACAGGACGTTGCCTTCGGCCGGCTTGCCGCTTGGGGTTTTGACGGAATCATCCACGGCCACCGGGGCATGATTGGGCGGCGGCAAGGGGGCCAGAACAGTGATATAAGCCGTGGCCTGGTCACAAAGGGCGGGTACCTGATCATCGCAAACGCGATAAATAAAGTAATCCGATCCAACGAAATCCGCGAAGGGGCTATAGGAGAATGTGCCATCTTTATTAATGACAAGCGTGCCATGTTCAGGCTGCCTAACAGGAGTTTCCTCATAGATCAGTGCGTCGCCATTGGGGTCCTGGTCATTGTCTGCCAGTGTGCCGGAGACCGGAATGTTTTTAAGTGTAGCGAACGCGTCGTCGGCAGCGAGCGGGGCGTCATTCCTGACGCCATTGGTGTCTGGATGGACGGTGATGAAAACTGTGGCCTCGTCGCAGAGAGAGGGTGTACCGTTGTCGCAAACAGAATAGACAAAGGCATCTTCCCCGCTAAAACCGGTGGCAGGTGTGTAGACGAATGCACCATCCTGAGAAAGCAGGACGTTACCATGCTCAGGAGGCTTGACTGGCGCGAGGGTGACGATTAAGGGGTCGCCATCCGGATCAAAATCATTGGTAAGTAAATTGGCGTGAATTGGCACGTTAACCTGTGTTTCGACCACATCATCATTGGCTACCGGTCTTTCGTTCACCGGCGTGTTCGCGATAATCTGGATCCAAACGGTAGCTGTGTCACACAAGGCAGGTGTCCGGTTATCGCATACCTGATAGCCGAACTTGTCCGCGCCAGTGTAGCCTTTGGCCGGGAAATAGCTGAAAGTTCCGTCGGTATTGATCAAAACCTTTCCGTGGTGTGGGTCGATCGTGGGAGTGGGGATGACTGAAAGCGCGTCCCCATCCGGATCGGAATCGTTGGTGAGAACCTCACCGGAAACAGGGGTATCGATCAGGGTATTTATCAGGTCATCGACGGCGAGCGGTGCCCGGTTAGGGTAGACCTTGGGAACAAAGGTGACTCTCAGGCTGTCGACGATGCGAACGCTCTGTGGGTTTGCCGACATCGGCTCATTGAGGAATTGTGGGTATTGAGTCGAAAGTACCGCATAATGATGGATCCAGATTGCATAGGATCCAGCGGAAAGTGAGAAGAGACCGCAATCACGCCAGTAATAGGCCGCGGGACCGGGGATATCCGAAACGACCTTCTCGGTGCCGGCGTTGGGATCCATAGGGGAAACCGTCACTCCCGCGTCAGATTTCAGGTTGAGGAAGAAACTTTCATTACGTTGAACGTCGCCACTATTGAGCCACTCCTTGGCCGTTATCCGGTACTCGCCCGAAGCAGGGATGGTAACTTGACCGATCAGCCCATGTAAACGCGCCTCGCCCTGATCTACCCGGATACCGACGGGAGTGGGAACCAACACCTCAATGATCTGCGCGGCAAGGGGTGAAAGAATCGCAAAGAAAAGGAGACCCGTTACGTGCGCGGCACGGCTGAGGCGCGCTTTAGGTATATCAAACAAACTATTTTTCATCGGTTTGGATCACCTAAGTATCTGCGATGGCTAGTTCGGGCGATACTTTAAGTACAAAAACTATGCCACATAAACGATAATAATAACGAATAAGCGCCATAATAATAATGATGTAGTAATGTATTATTTTAGTTACAAATATGTAATTTATAAAAAGAATGGCGAAAAGATCGAGGGAAAAATATTCTTAAAGATACTGTCTAAAAATGAGACACTGTCTTGCAATGGCACAAAGTTCTATGCGGTCGCTTTGGGTCTTCTCCCGAAGACAAAAAAAGCCTTCACGCAATTCCTGGTGCGAAGGCTGAATACTCAAACGCAATGATCTGCCACTGCGATTTCGGCTGCTTGACTTGGCTCGCAGAATCTGTATGGTCTCTGCCCATCCCACCGATGCCTTCTATCCTCTAGACCTATATCTTAATATAAAAACAAGATATTCAATAGTCAAGAGTAAAAAAAGCGGTGGACGGAGCAGGGAAAAGGGTTGCGAAATGGGTGGCCGTTTAGTTAACTGGCCGCAATTTGTCGAAAGGCTTGATCGCCATGTGTAGATTCCAAAAAAAAGCCGGTCAAGTAGGATTCTGACCGGCTTTCATTACGAACGTAGTGGGCAATACTGGATTTGAACCAGTGACCTCTGGTTATCGCAGACCGGTGGATAACGTAGAAAGCACTCTATGGCTCTGACTTTCGAAATAAAATTTGCCGGTGAAAATTGGAAGGATTACGGTTTCACCGTCGTCAAGGACGGGATAAAGGGCATTGAGCAGATGCGGGATATGCGGCTTGATATTGAATGGCCGCCTGCCAGCAATACACCGGTCTTTTTCGGCAGTGAGGAAGGAGAATGGCATCTCACGGTTTCAGGCCTGGTAAAAGGCACCTCCAGGAGCAATCTTAAAACCAAACTGGAATCTATCAAGGCAAACCTGGCGGAAAGTCTGACTGCCCCGCAGGAACTTTGCTTTGGAGATCAACCGAGTCTGAACTATACAGCCGTTTATGACGGCACGTTCAATTTGAAATATATCGGCCCGTCGTTGACGACAAATGTAGCGTTGCTGACAGTTGGTTTTCTGGTCTTTGATGAACGGGAGTAATTTCTTATGGCATTTGGCGACTACAATTATAAACTCGAAATCTATAACATTGCAAACACTGCAAAGCAATGCGAATTCGTCCGGTCTGACCTGCTTTCCGGCGAAGTAATTCAGGAACTCTGCGGTGAAGAATCTCTCACTTTTCAAATCGCACGGAATCATTCTAATTTCGGGTACCTGGCAAAATTCCGCGTGGTCCGTTTGTGCGACACGAAACTGGGAGGCTATACCTGTTACAGGATCAAAAGAATAAAGACGTGGAGGAATCGCCAGAAAGTATTTGCCGAAATCTATTGTGAGCATCTGAAATATGACCTGGCTGACCGTCTGATCCGGGCCGAGAAACATTTCATTCAGGAAAACCCGCAAACCATTCTCGATTACATCCTGAGCTTTTCCGATGGTTTTACACGGGGCGTTTGCCCTGCTTCGCCAGTGATCGACTTTGACATCAATTATCAGACATGCCTGGACGCGATTAAATGCCTTGCGGAAGCAACCGGCCTGGATTATATCGTATTGGCCGAGGCTGCGCCGTTTTACAAAGTCGTGTACATTATGAATATTGGTCTTGATACGGTCACAATTTCCTCTCAGATTCGGTGTTAACGTGCTGAGTGATAAAATTACCGGCACTCAGCCGGAAAACTTGGTTTGTCTGTCAGGAATTTTGGATTTTTTCGACAATTTCATCAATGGCCGGGCATACGTCTCTACAGTATTGAACCGCCACTGTTAAAATTGTCAAAGAGCCAGTAACTTAAAAAGCCCAAATGCGCTGCATCAGGGCATCAAAGATTTTTGGTCCACTCCGAGGCAGTGCCAGGCAAAAGGTTCTCCTTTTAGCGTGAGTGACAAACCACCCTATCGTAGAAAAGAGCAGGAAGCGTAATCGGCGCAGGCGATACTTCTTCATCTTTTTACGGAACGCAATCTGCCGGAGCATCCCGATCAGCGTAAAAGTCAAGTGACTCAGCCAGCAAAGAGCTTTGGTCACCTCAAAATGGCCGCTGATCATTTTACCCAGGGCATATTGATTCTTTAGTTCTTCAATGTGCTTCTCAACATGACCGCGTTTGTTATAGCTCTGGAAAATGACTTGAGGCTGGTGAGTTTGGTTGCTCACCACAACACGATAGTTATAGTCGTCTTGATCAAATAGATCGGTCTGAGAGCCGGCCGGTTTTTTTGAGCGTTCAACATAGTAATAGCGAAAGGCGCCATTCAGGCCTGAGCCATAGGCAAAAGAGCAATATTGCCGCTGACTTGAATAATAGGATCTGTACGGCAATGTACGAATTTTGTCTTTCAGCCATTCGTGTTGAGGGGCTGCTATTTCATAAGAAATATCAGGATAGCTTTCAAGCTCGAGCAGTAGTGCATCACCATGATACCCGGCATCCATGCGTAATTTGATCTTGATTTTGGCTTTTTTCAAGCGGTCCAATAACGGTTTCAACATGGCAATGATATCTTTGGCGCAGTGGGTATTGCCGGGAAAAGTCCACTCAGCCAGTACCGTTTCGGTTTCATCACAGACGGCTTTGCTGGATTGAAAACAGCGGGCGCCCTGCTCAGCCGGACAATAACCTTTTTCAGCACCGGTTTGATGGCCATCAACAGGCAGGGCGGTTCCATCGACATCGATGGTAATTTTCTTCAGACCAAGTTTTTCAAAGAGCAGAATGTTGAAATCAAGAAGCAAGGCCGCACGAGCAGAATCTTTTCGCCCAATCAAGAGTAGGTCATCACGCAGAGTTGTATCTTTGGGCGTGGATGGAATTTCAAAAAGATCGCCAATCGTCTGGTCATTAGCTAAGTGACCAATATCGTAGAGGCGTTCACCGCCAGCGATGATCATGCCTGCGAGCAGAGCAACGTTCTGTGAAGGTGAAGATTGCCGCACTTTACGCAGCTTTTCAAAACAAACATTGAAGCGTTTATGAAAACCTATCTGATGCAGAAATTCTGTAAATACGTAAAGTCCGCCGAAAGGCGTTGCGTTCATTGTTTTGGTTTCGTATTTTACTTTCACCTGTTGGGTGTCCTTTCGTCACGTCATTTATATTTTGTTGGCCAAACAAATTTAATGACTTAACGTGGACACTACAACAGGTTTTTTATTTTAGCACAGAATCAGAGTTCCTACGGCGAAAATCTTAAAGCCATAACATGCCAGGAAAGTATCGAAACCGACTTTGCCACCAGAATCATCGCAAAAGGCGGGTCTGCGCTTGTCGACCAGCGCAAACTGGATAACGGAATAATCGGCCTGGTAAAACCTGGTGTGATGGATGTAGCCGGAGCGACGTTTATCGTCAAATCCTGGAATCCCTCAAATTATTGGCTTCAAGTAACCAGCAAGAATCTGTGCAGTAATTATGATGCGCTCAATGGCATGTTCGTAATGATTAATGATGAGAAAATAATGATTATAGATTCGGATAAATTGACAGATGGCGACCGGATTCGGCTGGAGGCCGCTCCGCCGGGGACGGTCAGCGCTGGTGATCACATCTATATAATGGAAAACGAATCCGAGCTTGCAGACTTCGTCCCCGATATGAGCCTTGAGGATGGATCAACATATCAAAGGACTGAAGCCCTGCTGAGCCTTGACGAGTTGCCGGATATTTTGAACGTAGCCGGGCCGGAAGGATACAGCGACCTCTCCGGCACCTATACGTCCGGCGTTTGCCAGGGATGGACGGCGGTCGGATCGGCAGTCTGTTCGGAAAACACGGATAACGACTACCTTCGGACCGGCACAAAGAGCCAGAAGGTGGTTTGCAGCGCAGACGGGGATGGAATCAAACGGTCTGTAAATTGCGGTCAAGCTCTGGTAGCATCGTTTTATGTCTGGGTCTACGTTAAAACAATAGCAACGGGGGCAAAGCTGAAAGTCCGGCTGAAAGTGGGCGACGGCGCAACGGATTATTTCCCGCAGAATGCCGATACCGGCACGGATGAGGCTTTTGTCGAGACCACGGGCTGGCATCAGATCATCGCCGAAGGCGGCGTATTTGATGCGACAGGGAACCATGACCTTGAGATTCTGGCCGTCGACGGAGCGGTGACTTTTTACCTTGATTCTGTAATGGTGCAATGCAGCGAATACATCACCGATGAAGATGTTTTTTACCCCTGGGACACCAGAGTATTGCTGTGGGAAAAAGCCGTCACCGAGTTGAAAACAAAATCGGCCCCCACAAAAAAATATGATGTGGAAATTATTGACCGGTACGAAGCAGACCGCGATACTTATTCTTTGGAGCATATTACACCTGGCACGGACGTGGAAATCGTTGACTCAGGATTGGGATTAACCGGAGACCCAATCAGAGTCAAGCGAAAGACCTGGAACCTGATAAGACCGTGGGAGGCTACCCTTGAAGTCTCGGTCTGATCTGGCGAGTAAAATACTCGGCCTGACAAGCAAAGCGACCCGAACCGCATCGACGGTTACGGTCCGCGACAATAGCCGGTTGAACCTGGGCAGGGCGGCGCGGATTGCTACCCCTATGATCCGCTTCAAAGACGAAACAGGATCACTGAAAAATGCCAAAGCAACCGGTCACACGATTTATGCCGACTATAAGGACGCGGAAGCCATCGCTGCGGTCGAAGGCGAACCTGATCTGACATTGGATGCGACGCAGGTCATTTTTGGGGCAGAGCAGGATATCCTCTCCTCGATCATCACCCTGCAATTCGGAACGCCCTTGCAGGTCCATGAACTGGCCTACATGGGTTCGGTGACCGGAACCGGCGCTGGCATTCTGCTGCAAAACGCCCATGATTGCGCCTTCACCGATGACGACCATTTGATCGTCTCAAGCCGAGGATCCGACAACGCGGTCACGGCCTGGAACCTGCTCTATGCGCGGTACTGCAAATTCCAGGGTGCGGTTCGCGGGGCCGGTGCGCCAAACTATATGAACGACGGCGTTGTATGCCGAGCACATCCGACAAAGAACTGGGTAGGCTATGCGGCCTACTCCGACAACGCTGTTCACGTCATTGACGTCACGGACCCCAAAGCGCCAAAGATTATCGGAACGGCCCGAGGCGCTGGCGGCACGGATGGGTTATACTTGGATCATCCGCATTCGTTGATTTTCTATGAGGACTGGCTGGTTGTTGTAAGCGGAGAGGATGCGTCTCTCTCCATATTTGACGTGCGTGACCCGGAATCCGATACCTGGATGACCCAGCTGGGTTGCATCCACGGGGCGCACGGCACAGACGGCCTCTATCTCTATTATGTTTCGGACGTGGCAGTAAAGCAGATCGGCGACAACATCTATGCTTTCACAGTCTCGCGTTGTGACGGCAACCGGGCCAATCCGACAGATGAAGATTCAGCCGGATGCTTGCAGTGCTTTGACATCACCGATCCTGCTTCAATCACTCTGGTGGGCGGGGCCTACTGCGATCAGGCGCCTTATGATGAACCGTATTCCTGGGAATTGGAAGGCGGGACGGGAATTTGCATTGACGACAGCAATATCGTCTATATCAGCACCCGCTGGCAGAACCGGGCAACCCAACCCTATGACTCGGGCCTGGCCGTCGGCTCTTTGACAATTTTCGACGTGAGTGATCCGACATCACCCGGCTTCTGCGCAAGTCTGGCAGGCAGGGGAACCGGGCCGGTTTCGGGAAGCTATCCAAACGGAATCTACCTCGGAGAAGGCCACTGGGTTTCAAAGCATGGCAACTACGTAGCTGTATCGGCCTTTTCGGATGATTGCGTGACCTTGATCGACGTTTCATTTCCAGATATTCCGGTACAGGTCAGCCACATGGGTTCGGCAGCCGATTACTGCAACGGCCCTGTCGGAAACTGTTTTTCCAGCGACGGGAAATTGCTTTATGTCGCGGTCTGGTGGAGCGCAGCTTTCCTTGTCTTTGACGTTTCAAACCCGTCATCGCCGGTTCGGGTTGGCGGGAAAACCGGTGTCGGATATCCCTATTACCTGGAGGGGGCGCATGGAGTCTGCCTTTCGAGCGACGACCACTATGTCTACGTCTCCAGCCGGAAATCGGACGACGCTCTGACGGTCTGGTCTTCTGAAGACGGTGTCCGTCTGGAGACCACCTATGAAGGCTATTTCACTCATTCGGGGATGCTTGCACCGGTGCGGATCGACGTCAGTGGCAATTACTGCTACGTCGCCGCAAGAGACTCAAACCGCATTCTCAAGCTGAACATTGCGAATAAAGCATCCATCTACAATGCCGGCTCAATTTCCGGTTCCGGCAGTCCTAACTACCTGGGCCAGCCGAACTGTGTATTGAAGAAAGGGGATTATCTCTATGTCGCCGCCGGCAGCGATAACGCCCTGGTGATCCTGAATGATATTGCCGGCGACAACTCCCCAACCCTGTGCGGGGTTTATCGACATGCAACCTATTGTTACGGTGCCATGTCGGTCCAGGTCAACTCCACCGCCACCAGAGCTTACGTTTCGGCTCTTAGCGGTTCACGGATCACGGTCCTGGACATCACAAACAAATCTGCGCCGACCTATCTGAATTCTGTCACCGGCAACGGTGAGCCCTACTATCTGAACGGCATCCGTGACCTGCTGCTGCTCAATGACCAGTACCTGCTGGGCGCTTCGAGCAACGACGACTGCGTGGTGCTCTATGACGTTTCGGCAGTGGACAGCTCGACACCGCCGCGTCTGGTTGCGGTCTTTCAAGGTGCGGGAGCGCCAAAGTATTGTGACCGGCCCTATGGACTGGCGCTCTATGACGAAGACACGATCCTGGTCGCTTCGTACAACGACAACTCGATCAATGAGCTTACAATCAACGAAGAGAAGTTTACACGGGACAATGTGATTTTCGGCAGCAGCTATTATTTGACCGGCGCAACGAATCTCGCTGTCGGGACGGCGCACGGCAAGACCTACATCGCCAGCACCGCTTACACGGATAACGCTTTTTCGGTTTTCAAGGTCTCGGAGCTTTTGACGAATCGAGAGGTGGGCATTCGGAGTAATTTCGGGCAGATCGAAGTAAAGAGCGCGTTCGGCGATTGGACAAAGATTTAGAGGGAAAAATAAGCATAATGGTAATAGCTATTTACGGTTAGATAAGAATACGCCTTGTTTTAAGCCACGCTAAGCTTTGACCTGCCTGCGGATCTCAAACATTTATACACACTGTGTAACCTATTAATAATATTAAGGCCGTGCGTGGCGCTAAATGAGAAATGCAAAAATATGAGAGGAATGATCCGAGCGAATGCTGCTTTTTACGGTTGCATTGAGCCTGGATGAACAAGCTCCCTGGCAATGGGGACCAACATCATTATGGTTGGACATGAAATTTGCCAGTGATCCGGCTATCCTGAAATACACGCATGTACGGGCATCTGATTCGATGGTCGCGTTGATGCTCGGCAAAACCTTGATCCTTGGGTCGCCTCCGGGGAAATGGGTGGACCCGAAGCACTTTGAGAAGAATGACAAGCCGGCCCGATGCAGCACAATGTACGAGAAAAGGCACGTCATCGAAGCACTTTGCCGGTTCAAAGGCAATCAAAAAAAGGCAGCTGATTATCTCGGCGTGAATCGCAAGACAGTCTGGCGCTGGATCCGGAAATACAATCTCAGAAAGGAACTGCCATGATGAAAAAGATGGTCCTTATCCTTGTTTCGATCGCCATGCTGGCGCCCTTCACTGGCGCACTCAGCCAGAGCCCAACCTTCAAGACGGGCGACTTTGTCCGGATCAGCTGGGTGGCGCCGGCCGATACCGACGTTGTGAAGTACAATGCCTATTTCATCAATCAGTCAAATGAGCATACGACAACCGTGGTGGAGATGACCGAGTGGACGACCGACACCGAGGCCAGCAAAGCCAATTATACCTTGGCCCTGGTCGCCGGCAATTATGAGCTGCTACTGACGGCGGTGGACCGAGCCGGCAATGAGAGCTTACCCAGCGATGCTTTTACCTTCGCCGTGATCAATGATTTGCCGCCCGGACGGCCGCTCAGCGTCGTCATGGAGCTTGTGGCGACTCCGCAGGCAGCTACTGTGAAGACGTCAATAGTCAAGATCCCGGCGGCGGTCAAGAATATCCGGGCGAAGTGAGGATAGGGAGAATTGAGGGAGCACGCCAGAAGATTGAGTGGACGCTATCTGACCAGCGTCAGCGCCCGCTTCTGAGAGAATTCTGACGTCTTGAGAGAGACAAAATAAACCCCGGACGGGCAGAGCAGACGATCATCAGACATCCCGTCCCAAGTCAGGTGATGTGAACCCGCTGCAACTCGCTCATCGAGCAGCACCCTCACAGTCCGGCCTTGGGAATTGAAGATTGTAAGCCTGGCTGGGCCGGGTTTGTTCAGATAGAATGTGATCCCGGTTGATTGGTTGAAGGGATTGGGGTAGGCGGGATGAAGCCAGATTTGGCTTGGATTCTTGGATGTAATAAAATTTACTGATGCCCAAGGTGGGAGGGAGCCATATTTTACGCCATTCACATTGGCATATACGAGGTTTTGATTCACAGGGCCAAAACCAGGAGCAAAAGCACCTAACGACTTCAAGACAATGCAGTGGTTGAAAGTATCAACAGGACAGATGATCGTGCTATCAAATGAGATTATCGTTGTGCTGTCAGCCAGATCAATAAATGACCCTGTCTTGCTGAAAGGTCGATAAAGTAACTCATCGTCATATTCAATATACTCACCTTTGTCAATGGCAAAAGGTGGTCTTATTTGAATAGTCATCCAGAGGGCATTGCAAGTGTTAGGCTTAGTAGGGTAGAAATTCTCGGCGAGCCCTATGGCAAGGACAAATGCTAAAGAATCGTTTTTAAATTTGTCAAGGATATAACACCCATGGAATGTGAAACCTGTTTGATCGTGCGGATCTTGAAAAACCCACATGTTACCAGTCGTACAAGGGAAAAAATTATCGATCGAGAGGAGGTGTGATGATTGAGCTTGAGTAAAAGTTGGCTGTAGGATTATAATTATTAATGTTGCGAGCATTATTTTTTTCATGGGAGATCCTCCAGCAGAGCGTCACCTATAAGTACGGAAAAAACATTTTAGTGCAGAAAGGATTAACCATGAAAAGAGCTATTGTCCTTCTTCTCACCTGTGCGCTGATGCTTTGCGCAGGGTCACTCTTCGCCAAGGGTAAGGATTTGGCGATCATCTCAGCTTCTCGCTTCGATAACTATGTCTACCAGTATAAGATGTGGAAATCGCTCGAAGGCTTTGATGTCACGATCAAAAAGGCCGACTCTCTCGCGGTCCGCGATTCGCTCCATGTTTGGAAGTGGATTCATGAAACTTGGTGGCCTGGCAACGACAACTTCGTCTTCTTACTTGGGAAAGGATCAGAAATCCCAGCCAACTTGTTGTGTACTTCTATTTATCCTGAACCTGTGAGGTCTGACTATTTTGATTCATATAACTATTCTGCGCATGATACCAGCACTCTTTCGAAGAAGAAAACGCAAAATCTAATTCTTGGCCGGCTTGTAGCTGAATCCGGTGGAGAGGCAGTACTGAAAAAACTTCTTTCTTACGAATTCAATCCTCATAACCAGGATCCTAAGCGGACATTATTTTCCACAGCCTACCTCGACCTTAGCCTAACTGGGCGTACCCATGCTTGGGCGTTTGCATATAATAGTTGGACAAATTTTGACACTCTTATGTTCGAAGATGAGCCATATGTTAACTGGACTGGCTCAGCATATCACGACTCGCTCGAAAAACGGTTCGCAAAATACTCAATCAATTTTGTGTCATGCCATGGTGACTCGGCAGGCTGGCATGATTTTAATGGCGGCCATAAGTACCATTATAGTACGACTGATCTCCCACTTGCGTCTTTTGACGGCCATCAATTTTATATAGCGCACTCTTGTGACGTAGCAAGATTCTTACTTTATCGGAAGCCACCTACAGCAAACGTTGACTACTGGAGTCTCCTTGACAGGCTCGTTTGTCAAACCAACTCTTCATTAGAAGGGCCTATTGGCGCGACTGGACTAGCAACTGGAGGAGGCGGCGACCCGGTAGACGCCTATATCTCAGGAGGATGGGCTTATCGAAAGTCTGATAGTTTATGCACAGAAAAATATAACACTTGGGGAGCTGTCAACAGATCCTGGAACGACGTCTACAATGAATATGTTGGAGATCCATCCACATCCGTTAGGTATACCGACGCTTCAACAAGCGAAGTCGCTCCATCCAGCTATATTTCAGTTTCATCCCCTTCAGTTATTGCCTATACAGGCTCTGATGTTGGCTCGATTCGTGTGAGTGCTTATGCTCCGAACACAGGATGGTTCTCGACGACAACTCTATCAGGAAATACCTACACGACGTTTACCACCACAGCCCGGCCGTTGTTCATTGCCTTCACCAAAGATGACGCTTCGAAGACTCCAACTATCTGGACCACGGGTGGAACTCTCGATGTCAATACCTGGATGCTCGGGAAAATCAATGTTAATGGCGATCTCACAGTCGCTTCTGGAAAAACAATGGAAGTCTTGCCGGGCACGATAATGTATTTCCGCACCAATTACGATGATCGGTCATCGGGCACAAGTTCCACAAAAGCGGAGCTTATTATAAATGGCACACTTAAAGCCGATTCCTGCAATTTCACACGCAAAGAAGCGTCCGGCTATTGGTCAGGAATTAAATTCAGTTCGACAGCATCCTCAAGTTCTCATATTCTTGGATGTGTCCTTTATTACGGTGTAACTGGAATTTACATTGATCAAGCCGATCCAACAATTAGTGATAATGTCATCTCTGGTAATGATTCCTACGGAATTTATGTGACCGGGAGTGGCGCATGGCCAGTTATTACAAATAATTATATTGGTGGTGACGACTACGCGGTCTATATCTATGCAACTTCTTCCGGAGGTCACTATGGTCATGATTCTTTCAAAGATGCTACTTATGGGCTTTTTCTTGCCAATGGCTCGCCGGTTTTTGAGGGAGAAAGCAATGGGTACAATTTTTGGGATTCGTCGATCACCAATAAACGGGTTTATGTCTATAATGGCTACCTCGAACTCGGCACAGCTGAAGATCCGGGTAATAACAGCTTCACAAAAGGTTCCGACAATACAAAGGATTATATCTATAATGCAACCGGTACGACCGTTTATGCCCGGAGCTGTTATTTCTACGATTGCCCCACCCCGGACACCGATTGGTTCTATGGTTCGGTAGATCGCGCCAATAAGCTCGGCTCTGCCCCAGATGCAGGCCCTGATTTTGATATTCCAAAAATAACGAACACTCCGATGCGCCAATACGTCGAGATTAAAAGGGCGTTGGCAAATGGGGCCACCTTCAGCCATGCTAAAGCGCTGACTACGCTGGTAGTGGAGAATATCGATTCCGAGTTCGCCGCCCGGCCGCTTGATCTCTTGCTTGGGAATTTGAGCAAAGAAGAAGGCCAGAAGGTGATCAACAATGTCGGCAAATACGATAAAATGCACGATGCCGTTCGATTCGCGCTGGATCAGTGGCAAGTCCGGTATGACAGTCAAAAGGGCATTCCGGATGAAGCGCTGCTCAATAGATATCAAGGCACGGCATTTGAAAAAGCCATGGCTCTGACGTTTGCGGCCGGGCTCGCGTCGAATGGCCAGAAGGAGAAAGCGATTGAAGTGCTCACGAAAGCCAACCAGGACACTGATCCGCTCATCCTCGCCTCCCTGATTGAGGGGCTTGACCATCCGGAGAGCCTCCCTGCAGGAAAAGAGGAGGCTACGCCGGCGGAAAAACAGTCTGTCGAGGTCTCTGCTTTCCCGAATCCCTTCAACTCTGAGAGCCGGATCCAGTTCAAGCTGGCGCAGAAGGGGCTGGCAACAATTACGGTTTACAACATGCTCGGACAAAAAGTCATAGAGCTGGTGAACGGGGAGAGAAGCGCCGGCACTCACATTGTCACATGGAGCGGAAGGAACCAGGCAGGGCTGCAGGTTCCGACCGGAGTCTACTTCTGCCAGATCAATGCCGGCGGCGCCAGGCAGACCCTGAAAATCTTTATGCTGCGGTGATCTGTGGTTTATGCAAATGGTAGCCAGTATGAAAAAGAACCTGATAATAGCGCTGCTTTGCGGACTGGTTTCGCTTCTGGCCCTGACCTCCTCTTACCGAGGAGATATGAATGAAGGGGCGCTTGGCTACCATTTGCATTACCATTCTACTGTCGATTCATTTCATGTGGCCATTACAGTCCGCGGAGATACTCGAGAATTCGACAAGCTGCAAGTATTCTATCGTCTTGAACGTCAAGGGAAAACGATAAAGGAGGGTTCGGCGACTTTAATGAATTCGACCCGTGTCTCAGTTGGTTTCGAGATAGTTGATAAAGACTCTGTGATCCGGAGGGATATAAGCTCAATGATTACATTTTGGGGCATCGGCAGGGATGGCCTATTCAATGAGTATTATCTACTGAAACCCAGGACCGTTTTATTTTCGAATGGATGCACTTCACTATATAAGGCGGCCAAGGTCAGACAGCACAATAGCAAAGATCCTAATCAAAGCAAGGAGTAAAGGCCATGAAAAATTTAATCCTCGTTCTATTGATCAGCTTGATATTGGTACTTGCCAGCGGTTTTGCTGTGCAGGCCCCGGCCGGTGGAACGGCTGAAGCAGAGGTAACTCTTTACAAGTCAGCACCAAAAGTATATTGCGGAAATACCGGCGTCGCAAACGCCTATTATACTGGGCTTTGGTGCGAGGCTGAGGTCTATTCCTATGTTGAGGACTGCGATAATTATAATTGCGACAGTGACCAAATCTGGAAGGAAGGCTATAATTCAGTATATGCCGAAGGCCCGACGTGCGCATGGATAAGCGGAATCGCTGGGCATACCTACGCTGGATATGGTTATTCGCAATCCTGGGTATGGACTAACAGGTACTCAGGTCGGAGTCTGGTGGAATATTATTCCGATGAAGAGACTCCCGCTCCGATCACTTATTAATCCATCAAATCAGTCAAGGAACTCATGACCATCCCACAAGCTGATGCCATATTCATAATATTTAAAGAAGTGCCGGTCAACTATGAAAATATCGTTTAAAGGTATCGCCCTGATTAAAAAACTGGAAGGCTGCCGGCTGACCGTCTATGACGATCAGGCCGGCTTGCCGACCATCGGCATAGGCCACCTGTTAACCAGGACTGAAAACGTCTCCGGCAAGATCTGGATCGGCGGAGAACCCTACATCATTTATAACGGTCTGACCGAGGAACTCTGCATTGAACTGCTAAAGCAGGACTTGCAGGTGCCGGTTGATACCGTCAATCAGGCCGTGCAGGTCCCGCTGAATCAAAACCAGTTCGATGCGCTGGTTTCGTTTGTCTTCAACATCGGCTGCACCCGCTTCAGGAACAGCACCGTTTTGCAGGTTATCAATGCCGGAAGGCTCGATCGTGTGCCAAAGGAAATGCGCCGTTGGGTCTACGTCAATGATAAAGTCAGCAAAGGGCTGCAAAACAGAAGGGAGGCTGAAATCAGGCTATGGAACACACCGGTGGAAAATGAAACCCCGGTTGACTCGATGCTGCCTATTGACTTTATTGATCCGCCTGAACCGCATCGACCGTGGTATAAACGACTCTTTGGAATGAGGTATGATTAACGACATTTATAATTCCTGGGTGACGACAATTAAAATTCCTGTATAGAAGATCAGGAATTGCTATACTATCCAAGGTGACCGATAGAGAAGGAGGCCTGGATGGTAAGCGATCGTCAAGTCAGGAGATTGATAAAATTGAAAACACGTGGCCGTTCTTTGACAAATGCGGCATCCATGGCAGAGATGGATGAGAAGACTGCGCGCAAGTATCTCAGATCGGGTAAATTGCCCAGTGATAGTCGTGCTCCGCACACCTGGCGCACGCGCGAAGATCCGTTTGCCGAAGTATGGACTGAAGTACAACGGTTCGTGGAGAATGATTCGCGCCTGCAAGCGAAAACTCTGTTTGCCTGGTTGCAGCGGAGGTATCCTGGCCGGTTTTCTGATGGCCAGTTGCGTACGTTGCAGCGCCGGCTGAAGAGCTGGCGAGCGACCGAAGGTCCTGCCAAAGAGATCTATTTTAACCAAATCCATACGCCTGGCGAACTTAGCCAGTCGGACTTTACCCACATGGATGATCTGGGCATTACCATCTGCGGTGAGTTATTCCGGCACTTGCTCTATCATTTTGTGCTGACCTACTCCAATTGGGAAACCTGTACGATCTGTTTTTGCGAGAGTTTTGAATCGTTGCAGACCGGGTTTGAGAATGCGTTGTGGAAATTGGGGGGAGCACCCAGAAAGCACCGGACAGATCGATTGTCAGCGGCTGTCAATAATCTGAATAATCTGGAGCAGTTTACCCGCTCCTGGCAAGCTGTACTGGATCATTATGGCATGCAAGGCCTCAAGATCCAAACCGGTCAGCCTAACGAAAATGGCGACGTCGAACAAAGCCATTACCGCTTAAAAACTGCGGTTGATCAGGAACTTATATTGCGCGGCAGCCGGGATTTTACTACACGCGACGAATATGAGCAATTCTTACAGGTGCTGATCAAACAGCGCAATGCTGGCAGACAGAAAAAACTTCTACAAGAGCTGATGGTCATGCACCGGTTGCCCAAGCGCCGGCTAAATTCGGTCAAGCAAATTCGGGTGCGAGTACGGCAGAGTGGCACGATTCGTGTTTTAAATAATACCTACTCGGTAGACAGTCGTCTTTGCGATGAATGGATCGATGTTTTCATCTATGCCGATACGCTGGAAATATACTACGGCCGATGCAAAATAGACAGTCTGCCCCGGCTGCGCGGGCGGGACCAGAGCCATATACAATACCGACATATCATTGATTCTCTTGTACGTAAGCCGGGCGCTTTTGAGCATTACTGCTACCGCGATGAGCTTTTTCCGACCCATCGATTCCGGGTCGTCTACGATCTTCTCAAAGAACAATCAGGTTACAAGGGAGTCAAAACCTATCTGCATCTTTTGCAATTAGCAGCCCGGGAAAATGAAACCGCCGTCGATTCGGTATTGGCGGCAAAACTTGATAACAATGAACCGATCGTACTGGAAGAAATTGCTGGAATCGTCAAGGACGCTGTCAACACCTTGCCTCGCCATATCTCAGTCCATGTAGATGCGGTCGTCTTGAAAGTTTATGACACGCTTCTGGAAGAGGTGGCTGGGCAATGAAAGCATCCATTCACTCACAAATTGCTCCAGCGCTGAAATCGCTGCGATTGCCTGCCATGCAACAAGAATATCGTCAAGCCGCCGATATGGCCAGACAAGAAGGCTGGAGCTATGAACAATTTCTCCTGGACTTGATCAGCCGGGAAACCGAGAGCCGCGAGCAGAAAAAGATTGCACGCATGCTGAAAGTATCTCGTTTGCCGCTGCAAAAAAGTCTCGCCCAATTTGATCGGCACCGCTTGCCGATGAAAGTCAACGCCCAATTGGGCGCGCTGCTGGAAGGCTCATTTCTGGATCGTGCTGAGAATATTTTGGCTTTTGGCAACCCGGGCAGCGGAAAAACCCATCTTCTCTGTGCGCTTGGACAAGAACTGGTGCGAAATGGCCGTCCCGTACTTTTTCGCCCCTGCAGCCTTCTGGTACAAGAGCTCTTGGCAGCTAAAAAAGAACTGAAATTGGCCCGGACTCTCAAACAACTATCCCGGTACGATGCCCTTATTATCGATGACCTCGGTTATGTACAATATGACCGGGAAGAAATGGAAGTGCTGTTTACGCTCTTAGCTGATCGCTACGAGAAAAAAAGCATTATGCTGACGTGCAATTTGCCTTTTTCGCAGTGGGAGCTGATCTTTAAAGATCCCATGACAACGGCCGCGGCGATCGACCGCCTGGTCCATCACAGCATTATCATAGAGATCAATTTGCCCAGCTACCGACTTGAATCATCACAGAAAAAAATCCAGCAGCACCCTTTGGAAGAGGAGCAAACCAGCGGCTCCAAGGGGTAACTCCAGTCGCCCTCCGGGCTCCTTCCGTTACCCCTTGGCATTAAACAAAAACGGGAATTCTAATTGTCGCTGACAGGAAAAAATAATTGACATTGATCAGAGGTAAATCATGAAAATTCCTGAAATGCTAAAATTCTTGCCCAAGACTCTTGGAGGAATCCTGGTTGTGCTGATCGGTGCAGGACTTCAATACATCCCGGTTATCGGGCAGGTGGCCGGGGAGGCAGTAATCAGCGCCGGTGTAATGGCTATCCTCTATGGCCTTACTGATAAAGTGATCCGTTATCGCCACGGTGGTGACGTTTTCCAAAATGAAAAATATGTGGCTCAAAAAGTTAGGGCTACATGGACGAAATAGCTTAAACCAGAAAGGAGAAAAAGCTATGGAACCACTAAAAGTCAAATTCTTGGGGATCGGTGTGAATCTGGATTGGCTAATCAAGCTGTTGATGCAGCTACTCGGCCAGGTCCTGGATCAAATCATTCCCGGGGCAGACTTGAGCAAGGACCAGAAAAAGGCGGTCCGCACCCTGTATTACCTGGGGGACGAATGGGGTGACGACTTTGTCGCATCCACTCCGACCGATCTGGACAACGAGGCTCTGAACAAAATCAAGGCAACCTGCGAGGACACGGCCAGCGAGGGAAAGTTCGAGCTGCCCGCTGCACCACCGCTATGATGATCTTTCGCGCCCCGCGCGGGCGCGTGGATTGAAACAAACGAGTAAATGTTAATAATTTGTTAAGATGGGAGTCGTTTTCTGCCCAATTCTGCACCTAAAAACAGGACAGGCACTTGCATGAAAACTATGCAAGTGCCTGTTATTATTGTGGGCAATACTGGATTTGAACCAGTGACCTCTGGTATGTGAGACCAGCGCTCTAACCAGCTGAGCTAATCGCCCTTTTTGAATGTTAATTTACAAAATAAAATCCTGACTGTCAAGCGTATTCGCTCCGCCGGACGGAGGGGCGTTCGGATAGAACCGGCGGGGGGGGACCACAGAAGGATGCCTGCGGGGGGGGGGGGCAAAAAAA
>Ga0208197_1001981_pt1 | contig 18965 bp, 16 predicted proteins | sample AD_JPNNA4_MetaG_FD_184444 | JGI IMG/M metagenome (GOLD analysis project Ga0208197, IMG submission 184444) | Active sludge microbial communities of municipal wastewater-treating anaerobic digesters from Japan - AD_JPNNA4_MetaG (SPAdes) (version 2) | ecosystem: Engineered > Bioreactor > Anaerobic...
ACTGGCATAGCAGCATTACTTAATGGACATGATTTTATTGGTATTGAAATGTCAGAAGAATATATGAAAATAGCAGAAACAAGAATAAATAATTATGAAGAATTTAGAAAGTATTTAAAATGAAAAAGAATGGCGATTTATATTTTGAAGAATGGGTTGACAGGGACAATGGATATGCAATATTTCAAGAGGTTGATGCAAGAGGTTTTCCAATGGAGTTTGTTTTGGTGCGTGGCATATTTGAAGAAACTGATGGTATAATGCAAGCAAGCAGCATAAAAGAGATATTCACCAGTAAATTTAAACAAAAGTTATACAAGGCATTTGCAAGTGAAAAACAGAAAAAGGGATATATAATGAATGTAGAAGAAACAATTAAAAATTTAACGATTCCACAACTGAAATCATTACTGCCAAGTTATTATCAGTATGTGATTGAAAGACGAATAAAGGAATTAGAAGAAAAAGAATTACAGGCAAAACCAGTTGAAGAATCATTGGCACAGCCACAAGTAAAGAAGTCAAGAAAGAAAAAGAATGCAAATACCAGTACTAAACGAAAATCAAAAAAAACAACTAAGACTACAAGTAGAGAGTGAAATCTATCGCAGAAGTTTTTATGAGTTTTTTATTGCTGCCAGTCATATTCTTTATCCAAATGTAGAGTGGCAATACCCACCATTCTATAAATATATCTGTGACTTACTGCAAGAAGCAGTTGAAAATAACATAAATGGAATTGAGAAAAAGCATGACTTTATCTTCAATCTTCCATTTCGTGCAGGTAAGTCAATCCTATTGTCACAAATCTTTCCAGTATGGTGCTGGATAAAAAACCCAGCAATGGCTATTATGCAAGTAAGCCATAGTGAAACACTGGCAATAAAGCATTCACATGCCAGTAAAATGTTATTGGAATCTGAGTGGTTTTTAAGCCTTTTCCCAGAGTTAACCATAAGAAGGGATACAAGTGCCAAGGCAAACTTCATGAATGAAGCAGGGGGCAAAAGAATCAGTTTTGGAATACAGTCTGGTATTATTGGTGAAGGTTGTAATATCCAAATCATTGATGACATAAATAACCCAGCAGATTCACAAGCAGTCACACAAGGAATCAACGAAATATATACAGACACATTATACAGTCGTTTGAATAATCCAAGCATAGACTTTCGTATTATACTTCAACAGCGTATTTCAGCCACAGACATTTGCCAGTACTTGCTTGATACAAATCCAAATAAGTACTTCCACGTATGCTTGCCAGTTAAAGTAACAAACTATATTTCACCAGTACAAGCCATAGACTTTTATCAAGATGGCTTATTATGGAAAGACAGATTCACAGAGAAAGTTATACTGGACTTTCAGCAGACTTTGGGAAGCAGGGCATTCGCTGGACAGTTAATGCAAAAACCAGTTGCAGAAGAAGGCAACATATTCAAGCGTGCATGGATTAAAAGTATTACTTTAGATGAGTGGCGTAAACTCACTAATAATGAAGCGAATATAGATTGGAATTTATATATTGATACAGCATATACAGCCAAGGCAAAAGACAATGATGCAAGTGCTGCAATACTTGCGTGTCAGTTTAATAATAATGTGTATGTAAAGAAAGCGTGGAAGTGGTGGCTGGAATTTCCAGAGTTAGTTGCGAAGTTAAAAGAGTTGAAGGTTAAGTATAATGTCAGAATGTTATACATTGAAGCAAAGGCAAGTGGTTTAAGTATTAAGCAGCAGTTATCCAGAGAGGGTTTTGATTGTGCTGATTTAACGCCAAAAGATAAGGACAAGGTTGCAAGGGCAAATGCTGTATCACCCAAAGTGGAAGGTGGACATTTATGGTTTATTGAAGACACATGGAATGAGATGGTATTATCAGAATTGACTGGCTTTCCATTTGGTGCTGATGATTTAACTGATGTTGTAGTCTATTCAATAGATAATCTTTTAAATAAATCTTCTTTTAATTATTCAATGCTTTAATTATATTTGTAACATGGAAATTTGGAAAGAAATAAAAGGTGGTAAAGTAAGTCATAAAGGTAGAGTATTTGGAAAGAGAAAAATACTAACACCAGTGATAAACAATGGTTATGCTTATGTTATGCTAAAACATAATGGTAAATATAAACATTATGCAATACATAGATTAGTTACAGAAGCATTCATACCAAATCCAGATAATAAACCAGAAGTTAATCACATTGATGGTGATAAATCTAATAATGTTGTTTATAACTTAGAGTGGTGTACAGGTAAAGAAAATAAAATACATGCATATAATACTGGTTTATCTGTGCGTGGTGAAAGACATACAAGCAGTAAATTAACAACTGAAGATGTGCTTGAAATAAGAAAATTAAAAGGATTACCACTTATAGAATTAAGTGAAAGATTTGGAGTTACTAAAATGTGTATCTCAAAAATCCAGAATAATAAAACGTGGAAACATTTATGAAAACAATAACGCTTAACAATAAGAAATATATTTGTCCAGAAAAATGGAGTGATGTTACATTGAAGATGCAAATGAAAGTATCAGAAGATACTGAAAAGATAACCATTGATGAATTAAAGAAGTTTGCCATACTGTCAGGATACGCAGGAATACCTGTTGCAGAATTAAAGAAAGCAAAGCTGACTGACTTGACAGAGTTGTTTAAAGCAATAGCGTTTATTAATAAACCACTGGAAGAAAAGCCTATCATTGAATTTGATTTTAATGGCAAGCATTATTATGCTGGGCAGAATATCGCTGAAATGGAATTTCAAGACTTCATATCAATTGAGAATACTTTAACTGAATATTCTGGTAATACATATCAAGCATTGCCAACCATACTTGCAATTATGTGCAAGCAGAAGAAAGATAATGGCATGTTGGAAAGCATTGATGATTATGACATAAAAGCAAGGGCAAAGGAATTTGAAGATTTGCCATTGACAATAGCCAATAATTTGTCGCTTTTTTTTTCAAGCAGCGTGAAACTATATTCAAATCTTTCCCTGTTATTTTCGAAGCCAGAAACGATAAAGGAAGCGATGGAGAAACAAATAGACTCAGTAGAGAATACGCTGAAAGAGTTTCGTGGCAAGGGATTGCTTATGCGTTGTGCCAGTGGAATCTTGCGTTATTACATCAAATATATAAGACGACAACTGCACAAGCATTACACTTCTATTCAGTGAAGCTATTGCATGATGAATTAGAAAATAATATACAGGAAGCTATATATAGAAAAGCAAGGGAAGAAGCAGGCAGAAAAGGAAGAAGATAAAATTACTTGCAATTACGAAAAAAAGTATTTATATTTGATTAGATTTTTTCATGTTGGCTGGTGGGTTTTTTTACAATAATGCCATTTTGTTTCCCCACCAGCCTTTTTTTATTTACACCACATCTTTTTATAAGTCTTATTGTTTATATTATAAATGATAACAATATGACTTTAGAATTATTAAAGGAATTCTGGAAAGATATTTCGCTTAAACATAAAGATGTTAAACAGTTTAATGTTGGTAGTAATTATGATGTAGCCACCAACAATAGTGACAAATATCCACTTCTCTTCTGGGAATTACCATACAACATTAATTATAATGCTGATTGGAGTAAAGGACTTGATACTGTACAGATAAGCTTCTCAGTATTTCTATCAACTAAACTTGATGACATTGCTGACAGTCATGAAGCCATAAGTATCGCTAAATCAATTGGTGATGCTATCGTAACTAAAGCAAAACTTACAGCAACTGAGTTTAAGATTCAGAGTGTTAATGCTTTATCAGTAAGAGAATATTCAGATGATTATGTAGCTGGTATGCGTTATGATTTAACATTACTATTACAGCGTGACATATGTGACAATAACATCAATGATTATTTTAATGAAGAATAATGGCTGATAAGAATGACATAACCAAGATGATGGTGGATTTACTTCAACAATTACAGAAGATAACACTCATGACTATCACACAATCAGGTGTTAAAGCCAAGAGTGATTTGGCAAAGAGTGTTAAGTATACAGTAACCAAAGATGGTATTCAAATGGAAGTAGCTGCTTATTATCCCTATGTCAGTGGTGGTAGGCGTGCAATGATACGCAAAGTACCTATAAAGGATTTAATTCAATGGATAAAGAAGTATAATATACGCCCAAGAAATGGACAGACTATAAATCAACTGGCATTTGCAATACAGACTTCGATTTATAAGCGTGGTATCAGGGCAAAGAATTATGTAGATAAAGTAGAAACTGGTGTTGCTGATTATACAGCAATGGCTATTGCTGATGATATGGCAGAAGTCATTGCTGATGATTTAGTAGATATGTTTGCACCAGTAACAAATTAAATAGAATTATGGCACAAACTTATTATGCATGTAGTGGTGATACCTGTTACAGCAGACAAGTAACAATGACTGTATTAACTGGCTGTAACTTAGATAATTTTAGTGGTACACATGGTATTGATTATCAAGATACTTATCTCCAAACACTTAGATTTACTTTAGATTCAGCATTACCAGCAGGGGTTAATTTAACAGTTTACTTCACATTAGATTATCATGATGAATATTATGATAATTGGTATTCTGGTGGTTATGATGAAACACAAACTCATAGTGTAACCATTGTAGGTGGTACAACAACCAAAAATTATGAGTTTGAATGTCTTGGACATACAGAATCAGACATGGGTGCTGGTGGTATTGAGTATTATACAGTAAGTAGGACTAATCCAACATTAATAGTACAACCAACAATACCTGTATGCTGTTTAGCACCAACAGGAGTAACTTGTACAATTGCCATAGACCAAGTGACAATTACTGACTGTACCACAAGAGGTGACAGCACTGGTAGCATTGAGATTTGCATAACAGGTGGTACTGGAAATACCACATGGAAATTAAATGGTGTAACTAAAGTCAGTGGTTATACTCAACAGTGCTTTTCTTACACAGGACTTACTGCTGGTGAATATACTGTTGCGATAACAGATAGTACAGGTTGTACAGCACAGGACACATATACAATACTTGATGGTGAATTTCGTACTGGTGACTTTACAGTATTTGCACCAACAGGTTTAACAGCAGTAGAAAACCCAATTATAATTCAGGTTGAAACAGCAATTAATTCACCAAGTCCAAAAGAGAATATAACAACACTTACTGTTGCAGGTACTATTGCAAATAACTTGTCGTTACAATTTAATCTCACAAGTCCATATGTTTATTCTCAGACATTCTATGCAAAAGCATATCCAAACAAGCCAAATTATTTTTTGGCTTCAGTGTTGAATAATCAAAGTGGTGTTGCTGTTGGTACAAATACCACAACTGAAATAACAACATCACTTGCAGACGCATTAAATAATGATGCGATATTGCCAAAAGTGTATCACATAAATAATGATGGTACTGTTATTACATTAACTGCAAAACAATATGGTAGCAGATTTAACTTGGATGATACTAATGTCATTTCAAGTGCAAGTGGTATCACAGTAACCCAAACACAAGCTGGCGTTGATGCATATGATGGACAAATAACTGATAATTATTCTATCAGTTGTGAAGTCATGGCAAATACTGATTATACTAATCAATATCCAATGACTGGTGATAGTGCTGATTACAATAAGATTGCTGAATTAATATTACCATTCTCAGAAAATAATAGGCATAGGTTTGATATTAGTGGTATATTAAAGTCACAGGTTTCAACACCAAAGCCAGATATTACATTTACTGGTGCAACATATTTGCCAACACCAATGCAGCCATATTATGTTAAGCTATCTGAAATGTATCCACTTGTGCCAAACACAAACACTGTTAAGAAGCGTTATAAGACAACGACTGTACCAGCATGGGTGATTAATTCAAGTCTTAATAGATATGTTGCTAATGACATGCGTGACTATGTTAATGTGCCTGTTAAATTTTTAACTAATTCACCAAACCCAAAACAAATACAAAGAGGTAGTAAGGAATTCTTATATTTTGTATTGCCAAAAAACTATGGTACTGATTTGAGTTGTATTGGTGATATGTATTTCTATGATGGTACACAGGTTACTGGCGTAACATTCTTTTCAATAGCAACTGGCACAACCAACACTGGTGGTGTTATGATGATGAATATAAGCTATGACAAACTTGGTTTGGGTAATTATGAAGTTAGTGGTACGACAAACAGGAAAATTAAGCGAATTGAATTAGCAGTTTATGCCAGTGGTGGCACAATTCAGTACACTGAAGAAAAACAATTCAGATTCGAAATTGATGAAATGCCAAGAAAGTTTGGAATATTCTTCCAGAATGCTTTGGGTATGTATGATGCATTGGACTTCATTGGTGTTGTTGAAGAAACAATAAGCAGAGAAACTGGTAGTTATACAGTACCTATTGATTATTCATCAACAGGTGCAATGCCAACTGGACAGAAACATGTTGCAACATATGACACGAAGATAACTAAGAAGCTTATATGTAATACTGGTTGGGTGGATTCTGAAACATTTGATTGGTTGCGAGAAATGTTACAATCAAATAATATTTATGCTTCATCAACAGCATACTCTAATTATCTTAATTTAACTGAGTGGACATATAAAAAATCAAGTCTTGATGATTTATTTTCAATGGAAGTCACTTTCGAATATACTGTATTTGAAAATAACATAAGTGTTTAAGCTATGATTACTAATATAAAGATTATTACCAGTGATGGTAGACAGATTGATTACGAAAAGGAAACTGATTTGTCAATAAAGATGAATCGTGTGGCTGATGATTTGCAGGATATTGAAGCAAGATATGGCGAATTCTCATACTCATTTTCATTGCCAATGACAAGGAATAATTCAGAGATTTTTGGCTTTGCTGGTGTACCACATGTTAAAAGAATTTTTAAAGTTAATCCTGTTGAAGTAAAAGTATTCAACAATGATATGCTTATACTTTCTGGACAATTGGAGTTACAGGAAATTGATGATGATAAATACAAATGTATTTTTTATTCTAAATTGACACAATTAACAGATGCGCTTGCTGACAAGAATATGCAGGACTTAACAGTGTGCCCAAAAATAGTGTGGAATTATGAAGATACTATTCGTGGACATATTGCAACTGGTGGCACAAACTCTGACGAAACATCATATCAGTTTCCATTGATATTCTACAATACATTCTTCACACCAACAAGTGTATTCAGTGGTTTAACTGACACAGTGGTTGATAGCAATGGTACAACAAATCACATATTCCAAAGAGAAAGAGATGCACAGAATTGGTATTATATGATTAATCATACTTCACTTGGAGAGAATGAAGTGTATCAGCATCAAATACCTTTAGCATTTTTCTTAAAATCAATGATGGAATATATGCTTGAAGAAGTTGGCTGGACAATGGGTGGAAGTTTCTGGGAAGATGCAAATATAAAACGAATCATTGTGCCATATATTGGTGACACTGATGTTTATGACAGGGCAATTTATTGTAGCAGTGGTGGCTGGATAAGTGGCAATACTTGTATGAGTGGTTATACTTATTTAACAATTGGTGCTACTGCAGGTGCAGATGGTGGTGTAATCATGCTTGACACAGCTAAGTTTATGCCAGATATGGGTTGTCTTGATTTTCTTGAAAACATTGTAAATCTCTTTAACTTATATTTAATGATTGATGTTAACCAGAAGACGATAATTTTTGAAACCTATGATGTTATGTTTGGTAGTAAAATAGCACCATATGAAATAGATAATAAAATAATTGGTGATATTGTAATAAGCAGAGTTGAGGATTACAATCCAAGCATAAGATTTTCTGATGTAACAAATAAGAGAATATTAGGTGACAATAGATACATTGCATCAAGTGGTACTAATGCATATAATTTATTTACAGAGTATCGTGCTGCTGCAAGTGATAGTTTATTTGATGAAGTGTTTAATTACGCTGGTACAACTGCTGGCAACATTAAATTAGATTTTGCTGTGCCAACAGTGAAGACAATGAGAATAAGAAATGATTATGATTATAATGATGTTAATAGAAGTGCTGGCGATACTGTAATGTTTTTACCATTCAGTAGCAAACAACTTCCAGAAGATAATGCAGGGAAGAATTTCAGTAAAAAGGACACTGATACTATTGTTTATAATTCTGAAGAAACTATTGCATATAATTATAGTAAACCAGCACTTTATTACTATTATGGTATTTCAAATTCTGATTTTAAACAACATACTGATTTAATAAATAAACAATCATTGTATTTTTATTTCAATTTTGATGACACAAACCAGAAAATACCATTCTGCAGTCCATTCGCATTGACAAGTTACAGGGACAACATTAATGCTAAACTGGAAGAAGCTAAATTAAATCCAACTGGCGCAACAACTGATGCTGGTGTTATGCTTGCAAGTTATATGCAAAGCATTTATTTGATGATGGCTTCAAGTACTGGTGTAAGTAACACCACTGATTTCTCTCTTATTCTGGCAGATAATAATGAATTTGGTGACACTATTTATACAAGGTTTCATGCAAATAAATATAAGAGATATGCTGAATCAGAAGTGTTAGAAGCTGATATTAGAATAACAGATTATGATTGGAATAATTTGCAGATAAACCAGCCTGTTGAATATAACAAAGACATATATTCAATACTAAGCATTGAGAATTATGACATAGTACAACAGACTGCAACAATTAAATTAATAAAAATGTTATAATATTATGGCAAACCAGAATAGAATAGTTGAGCTACAGATTAAATTAAAGGGCGCAGAATCCATTGCACAGCTTGAAGAAGTAACTTCTGAAATTAACAATGAGTTAAAACAGATAAGCAATACTTCACAGTCTTTTGGTAAAATGCAGAGTCTTGCACAACAAGCCAACTCTAAGTTAAAAGAGGTGGGTGAAAGTGTTGCAGGTATTACTTCAACTGAAAAAGCAGAAGCAGTAAACAAACTTGGACAGGGACTTGTTGGTGCATTTCAAGCAGCAGCAGGTGCTTCATTATTATTTGGTGAAAAGACTTCAGAAGAATTACAGAAAGTTATTCAAAAGGTAGGTGGTTTATTTGCTGTTACAGATGGTTTGAAGAAGGTGACTGAAGCATTCTCTGCCAAGAATATTGCTGGCTTAAAAGCCACAGTAAAAGGCTTCCAAGAAAGTACTGTTGCTGCAAAATTATTTGGTACAACTACAAAGGCTGCAATCAGTGCAACAGGTTTGGGATTAATTGTTGTGATTTTAGCCAGTATTATTGCCAATTTTGATAAGCTAAAAGTAGCAATTAAGAATGCTTTTGATAAGATTAAAGATGCATTTCCATTCCTTGAAAAGATACAGAATTTCGTTGATGACATAAAGGAAAGATTTGGAAGTTTAGGTAACATTATCAAAGGTGTTGGTGCTGCTATTGCCAGCATATTCACCAAAGATACAATGGCAGAAGCATTCAATGAAGCCATTGAAAAGGCAAAAGAATTGCAAGCATTTCAAGAAGAAGAAAAATTATTAATGGGTGAAAGAAAAGATGCATTAGAGGCTGAATTAGAAATAATGAAAGAAGAGGGTGTAACTCTTGATAAGCAAATTGCAAAACAAAAAGAATATAATAATGAAATTATTAAATTATATGAAAGCAGAAAGGATTTAACAGAAGAGCAGAAAAAAGCACTTAATAATGCTATACAGGAAAATAAAATTTTAGATATTCGTCTAAAGAATTATCAAAAAGAAACTGCTGAAAAGAAAAAACAGGCAGATATTACAGAAAGAGAAAAGGCAAATCAGGAAGCTTTAAAGAAGATTGAAGAAGAAAAAGCACTTGCACTACAAAGAAAAAATCTTTTAGAATTACAATACCAAATCACAGTAAAAGAATATCGAGATGCAATAGCTGATATACTTGCTAATGAAGAAATCAGTTTAGACAATATTGAAGCTAATTATAATAAAATTGGTGAAGAATTACAAGCAGAATATGATAAGGTAAAAAACATAAACGATTTAGCTGAAGATGCATTAGGTATTCATGGTTTGCAAATAAAAAACATAGAAGACTATATTGACAAACTTGATGAATTAGCGATTAAAGCTGCGAAGATAGCACCACCAACTGAAGATAGCGAAGAGTTGGAAAGCATTCTTAATCGCATCACTAATGAATATGCAAAACAAAGAGATATAATTAAGAAGTCCAATGACTTGATTAATTCATATACTGATAATAATACTAAAAATCAAGGCATTGTTTTAAGTTTAAGTGATGAAGAAAGAAACCAGATAGTCTTACTTGAAGGACAAAAGAAATTGCTTGAAGAAGCAAATAAAATTCGTTTAAATGAAATTAGTGCACAACAAGAAAAGAATCAACTAACTATTGACGATAATAAAAGTATTGAAGTAAATTTAGTAAAAGAAAAGGAAGCAACAAAAGAAAGACAAAAAAGATTAGTTGCATTACAATTTGAAGCAGAAGCAAATGCAGAAAATGCTAAAACTGAAGCAGAAAGGCTTAAATATCTTGATGAGGCTAAAAATTATCAATTACAGGCATTAGATAATTGGAATAGAGTTGAAGATATTAATAGAGAATTAGAAAAACTTAATTTACAGAATAATAATTTAACTGCTGAAAATGTAAAATTAAACGAAGAAGCATTACACATAAACGAAAATATTGTTGCTGTTGAAAAAGAGCAGGGTGAAATCATTGCACAAAATGCCAAAGTATATCTCAATGAATGGCAGAAAGCATTATATAAAGTACAAGGTTTTATTGAAAACAATAGTGAGCAGTTAAAAGAAATTGGACAAGGACTTGTCGATTTAACAATGGCTTCATTTGACTTGGCAATCGCCAATGCTGAAGCTGAAGCTGAAAAAGAAATTAAAATGCTTGAAGAAAAAGCAGAAGCAGAAATTGCAATTGAAGAAGAAAAGATTGACAAGCAAAAACAACTTCAGAAAGACTATACTAATAGTTTATTGGAATTGGATAGCATGTTGGCTGATGCAGATGGTGAAAGATATGATGACATTCTTGCACAAATTGAATTGGAAAAACAAGCTAAACAAGATGCTATTAACGCAGAAATTGAAGCAGAAAACCAAAAGGCTGCAATAGAAGCGCAGCTATTGCTTGACAAACAAGCTGCAGAGAAAAAGGCAAACCAGCTAAAGAAAACACAATCAATTGTACAGGCAGTAATAGATACAGCATTAAGCGTAGTTTCAGCATTGAAGTCTGGCTTCCCACTTGGTTTGGTCATGGCTGGCGTATATGCTGCAATGGGTGCTGTACAAATTGCCACAATCAGTAAACAGCCAACTTATGCTGAAGGTACTAAGGGTACACCAAAAACTGAATGGGCACTTGTTGGAGAAGAAGGACCTGAATTGGCATATATTCCAAAAGGTACAAGAATATATAGTAATCCACAAACTAACGCTATTGCTGAAATGATGGCAAGTATGCGTGGATATGCAAGTGGTACTGAAAGAAATGTATCAGCAGCAGTGCCAAACATACCAGACACTGAAAATATGCTTGACTATAAGAGATTAGCAAAAGAGATAGTAAATGCAATGCATGAGTCACCTATTTATGTAAGTTGGATAGAAGGTAAAGAAATAGGCGATAGATTGTCGTGGATACAATCAAGGGCAAGTCTTGGTAGAAAATAATCACCAAGACTTATTTTCAATAATTGCTTGAATACAACTACGACTTACATTATATTCATTGGCTAATTTAGATTGACTATATTTAATTGGAATGTATTTAGCACGAATTTCAAGCACTTCTTTTTCTGTTAATTTTGCAGCATGACTTTCTTCACCAGTTTTTGGTTTATTTAAACCAATTTTATGTGCATGTTGATTATTATGTTGTGCAGTACACCACTCAAGATTCTCAATTCTGTTATCTGTCTTAATTCCATTCTTATGATTAATCTGTGGAAGATTATCTGGATTATCTAAAAATGCTTCAGCAACAAGTCTATGTAATAGATAATGTTTATGTTTACCATTTATTGTTAACATTATACGATAATAACCACTATTACAAATTTCTGGTTTTAATTTTCTTGCAGGTTTTATTGTTTTCACTTTAAAATTAGTACCATGTAAAATTTCTCTTTCAAGTGATTCAATATTTCCACATGTACTTACACGATAATAATTGAAGATTGTTTTCCATTTTTCTTCCATAGTTGTTTATATTAATAACGAGGCAAATATAAGAAAAAAAATAACATTACTGTTTATATTTAAAAGAATTGTATTATGGCACTACCAATATTTGAGTTTATCATAAATCCAGAAGATGAGACTATGGGCATGAAAGCAATTAGTCTTGTGGATAAGCCAGCGATTGAATCTGAGTATATAGCATTCAATAAAGCTGAAAAGAAACAAATGTACTTCAAGGTTGACGATAAGAAATATATTGTGGCTGGTTTAGCACTAATACCAGACAAACTTATTTACAGAGTTGATGAAGCAACTGGCGAAGAGTATTTTGGTTTTTTTAGTGCTGAAACTATTGAAGCTATTATGGATAAGTTTATGAAGGAAAGCACATCTGGCACATTAAAAGATGTCAATTTCCAACATAATCCAGAAAATAAGACGCAAGCACATCTTGTTGAATCATTTATTTTACGCACACCAGAAATGGTAGAAGCAGTTAAAGCAATGGGTATTGAAGAAGCAGTGTTGGGTGCGTGGTTTGTATCATATAAATTTGATAATTCAGAAGCATATGAGAAAGCTGTTGCTGGTGAATTTACTGGCTTTTCAGTAGAAGTCATTTTGCAGAGGGAATTAAAACTAAATAAAAATTACGATAATAATAAAAATAAGATTATGACTAAATTTAAATCATTCATTGATAAAGTCAAGACATTGCTTAATGAAGTGGAAAACAATCTTGAAGATGTAGTTGTACCAGACAGTGGTAAAAGTCTACGCTTTGGAGAAATTGGACAACCAGTACTTTGGGTGATGATTGATGAAGCTGGTACTGAAGTTACAGAGCCAGCAACTGAAGGTGAATACATTCTTGAAGATGGCAGGACACTTGTTGTAGATGCACAAGGCAATCTTGCAGAAATTAAAGATGTAGAAACACCTGTAGCACCAATACCAGAAGAAGAAATGGGTAAGGTAGAAACACCTGTAGCACCTGTAGAAACTCCTTTGGTTGAAAGTGGTGAAACCACACCTGTAGTACCAGAAGAAACACCAGTAGTTGATGTGGCTTCAAAAACTTTGGGTGAGATTGTTGATGTTTCTAAAGATGGCGAGTATGAAATTAAAGTTGTAGTTTCTGGTGGAATGATAACAGAAGCAACTGCAGAAGCAAGCCAAAATCTGATTGGTGAAACATTAGCTGCAAAAGAATCTGAAATCACAGCATTAAAAACTGAGATTGAAAATCTTAAAGCAGAATTGGCAAAGCCTGTTGTTAAGTCAGCATTTACTGAATTTACAACTGTAAAGGAAAAGACAATTGACAAAACCAAAATGAGCAATTTGGATTATCAATTGGCAAGACTTGGATTAAGTGAGAAAAATAAATAAGAAAATGTTTATAGTAATATATAAGCATAAAAATTACAATTAAAATTAATAATTACATTATTATGGCAACGATGACAGTTACTTCAACATACGCTGGCGATGCATTAAAGAAATACATCTTAGCATGTATCCTTGGTGGCGAAACACTTAGTACTCAAGGTATAAGCGTACAGACAAATGTTAAGTACAAAAGAAAAATCAAGAAACTTGCTGTTGGAAACATTGTACAGTGTGGTAGCTGTGACTTCAATCCAACTTCAGGTGTAACTATTACTGAGGCTGTACTTGAGCCTTGCGAAATGAAAATCAACGAAGAAATCTGCTTCGAAGATTTGTATCAGCTTTGGGATTCAGCAGATATGGCTGCAGGACTTCACAATGAAAACTTACCACAGTCTCTTGTAGATGCTTTAACTGAAGGTTATACTAAGGAAGCAGCACAGGAAATTGAAAAGGCAATCTGGCAGAATGACAGTACTGCAACAGGTACTACTTATTGCGCTTGCTTCGATGGTTACGAAAAAGTACTTGCAGCTTATGGTATCACTGGTGGTACTGGCGCAACTGTAACAGTAGCAAATGTTGTTACTTTACTTAACGCAGCATATGCACTTGTACCTGCTTGCGTACTTGCAAAACCAAAAAATGAATTGGTTATCTTCGTATCACACAAGACTTTAGCAATGTATGAAATGAATCTTGCAACTCAGGGAGTTAACACTTCAATTCAGGCAGGTGTACCAACTCTTTATGGTATTGAAATGAAGGCTATCAGTGGCTTGTCAGATGACGATATAATCGTTATTGGTGCAAGGGATAACTTCTATGTTGGTACTGATTTGGAATCAGACTTCAACGAAATCAAAACCATTGATATGCGTCAGACAACTGGTGACGAATCTGTAAGATTCATCATGAAGTACAAACTTGACGTAGCAATTGCTTACCCAGAAGAAGTAGTTTACTTCAATGCGTAATCACTAAAAAATAACTTGAAAAAAATTAATACATAAATATTATGAGTTGTTTATTAAGTGCTGGTGTTACAAGAAGTTGTGGATTTCAGTTTGCTGGCTTGAAGAAAGTATATCTTGCAAACTTCGAAGAAGTTTCAGCAGTGGCACATGATGCTACAGGACAAATTACAGGTGTAACTATGGCTTCAACTGGTGCAACGTGGTATGAGTTTGAATACGAGCCACAGACTGCACAGAAGTTGGAAGAATTGCAAGCAGGTGCTGTTTCAAGATTTGTTAACCAGACTTTGAATCTTAAACTTGCAAATGTAACACAAGCTAAGAAAGAAGTACTTGAAGATTTGGCAAATGCTACTATGGCAGCTATAATTCAGACACAGGATGATTTATACTGGTATTTCGCAGAGCCTACAAAATCAGCAGGACTTCGTGCAACTGTACTCAGTATAGATTCTGGTACTGCACAGGCAGATGATGCAGCAGTTACAATTACTTTAGTTGGTGGAAGCATAGGTTATGCTGACACAGTAGAAGCAAGTGTAGTTGCAGGATTAGTATAAGAGTAATCTCTTATCCATTATAATTCCAAAAGAAAGACGATTGGTGATTTGATAGTCATCAGTCGTCTTTTCTTTTTTTATGATGGTTGTTTATATTAGAAAGAAATAGTTTATGAGTTATACACCAGAAAAAACTTCAAGTAGTCGTGGATGCGATTACCATGAATTTGAATGGACATGTGATGATGGCGATGAGATTTTAATTGAGCAGTATAATCAAAACAATGATGCTTGGTATTTGTATGATACTCTTAATTATGATGTAAGAATATATACCAGTTATGAAACTTTACTTTATCATTACCCATTTCCAGATACTTTATGTGCTGGACTTGCTGCTGAGTATCGTATTGTAAATGTATATAATGGCGATAGGTATGAAAGTAATTCATTCACAATTTTATGTTTGAATTATTCATTTGCAGTACCAGTAGCAAGTGGTGTTACTTGTAATTCAATTAGAATTATTTGGGATAATGGTGGGGATTGTCTTGATTCAATTGAAAATAGAAATATAATACTAAGAATTGGTGCTACACAAATTGACGAGTTTTCAGTTTTTAATGGTGATTTTACTTTAAGCGATGAAGAGTTTACAATTACTGGTTTAACTGCAAATACCACATACAACATACAAATGGGTACTGCTGTGTGTATTGGTAGTACATATCCAGCAGCAATAAATGTTACAACATTATCATTCAATGCTGGCACAATAGCAACTGGACAAACAATCTGTTATAATGGTAATCCAGCAGCATTCACTTCAGTTGCTGATGCCAGTGGTGGAGTAACTGGTTATACTTATCAATGGCAATATAGTACAGACAGTGGTGGTACATGGACTGATATAGTTGGTGCGAATAGCACAACTTATGATAGTAGTAACTTAACTACAACAAGATGGTTTAGACGAAGGGTAATTGATAGTGGAAGTCCAGCAATAACTGGTTATTCAAATACTGTTATTGTTACTGTTTATCCATTATTATATGCTGGTGAAATTGCAGATAATCAATCAATATGTAGTGGAAGTACACCAGCATTATTAACTTCAACACATGATGCCAGTGGTGCAAGTGGTAGTTATGTTTATCAATGGCAATATAGCACTAATGGTATTGGGTATTTTAACATTGGTGGGGCAATTGGCACAACATACCAGCCACCAGCATTAACTGAAACAACATATTATAAGCGTAGAGTTTATGACACATTCTGTGGTATTGCTGGTGCTGAATATAGCAATGTAGTTTTAATAACAGTGCAGCCACCACCACCAACAGACTTACCAACACCCTTTTGTGAAGGCAGTCATTGGACTGCTTCTGGTAGCACTTGTGGCAACTCTGATGGTTATATTACTATCATAGATAATATACCACCAATTTTTAGTTATTTTGACATTTATGACTTCACATTAACAGATATATGGGGTACAACATACACATTCAATACAACAACAGGAGAAGCCACAGGCTTAACCAGTGGTTATTACTTCTTAACAGCCACAGTTAAGCCAGAATATTGGTATTATTATGGTAGAGAAACCTGTACTTTTGACTGGATAAAGATTGAAGATACAGATAATCCAGCATTTTTGGTTGGTGTTTCAGTTAAGCCACAACAGTGTGGACCATTTGATAGACAATTTGGGCGTATATTTTACAATGTTTCAGGACTGACTTCTGGCAATACATACAGTTTTTACGCATTTACAAGCGATTTAAGCCTATATTATTCCAAGACAGGCATCACATCCACTGAAGACTTTATATTGGCTAATGCAAGTGCTGAGTGCTATTGGGTGTTAATTCGTGATGAAGTCACAGGTTGTGCTTTACTTCTTGACAACAGATGTGTGCCAAGCATACCATTTTTCAGTTTAGGTGGCATTAAGAAATTATACATAGCAAAATGGACAGATGATTTAGATGTTGATTTTTGGAAAGACAGCGATGAAGATTATTTTTTGGAATTTGCTGATACCAGTTTCTTTACCAGTACTAAAATTAAACAATATAAATCATTAACAGGTGGTACTATTCAATGGTATTCAATACCTGTATTACCAAAGGTTTGTAAACTATCACAAACGCTTGGAAAAGTAAGGCAGGGATATATCTTTACAACTTCACTAACCATTGGTGTTGCTAAAGCAAATGCAAGTAAATGGAAAGAAATGTCAACAATTCTTAATCCTGAGAATAAATGGATTTTCATTGTACAGGATGCTGATAATTTCTGGTGGACTGGTGGTGCACAGTTTGGGGCAAGAATAAGTATGTACCAATTTAAAACAGGTGCAAGGGGTGAAGATGAAGGTTATACTTTTGAAATACAAGGAATAGAAAACAACAAAATTTTAACAAGTATAGACACAGACTATGTGAATACTTATGTTATTTAATGTGTTTCCAACTACGATTATGTAATATATGATATATTGCAGATACTGAAACATTATAAAGTTTAGCGATTTCTGTACCTTTTAATTTATATTTTAGATTACGAATTTCAAGGATTTGATTTTCAGTGAAAACAGCATGTGGACTTTCAATACCTCTTAAATGTTTAATGTTATCAAATCTACCAGATTTATGTGCATGTTTACTATTTTCACCAATAGTACACCATTCAAGATTTGAAACATTATTATTTTGTTTATTACAATCTTTATGATTTACTTGTGGTAAGTTGTTTGGATTTTCCAGAAATGCTTCTGAAACAAGACGATGAATTTTTTTACATACTGGTTTGGTATTCTTATATAAGATAACAATACAGTACCCATCCTTATCCAATGCGTGCTTTAAAATTCTACCTTTTACTTTACGAAGTCCACCATTTCTACATTTAACAATACTTCCAAGCGATTTAACTCTACCAAAGTTAGATACTTGATATAGTCCAACATAATCTTTTATGTCAATCCAAATTTCTTCCATGCCACAAATATATGTAAATTTTTGATTAGTTGTTTATATAGATATAAAATAGTTATTATGGCGATAGATTTATTTGGGTGTGGTAGTCCTTCTATGGGGGGGATAAAGCGATTAAAACTTGCAACAAGAGATACAAGTGAAGCACCACTTGACTTTCCATTGGATATAGTATTGAAAACCAATGATGAAAGCATTATCATGTTAAGTGATGATGAAGATAATAGGACTATAACGCTTGGTAGTCAGTTAATTCAATATAGGATTGTGTACCCACTTCATGCTACAGTAACTGAAGATGAAACGACAGACAGGCAGGGCAGATTTTATACGCAGACTTTGAGTTTTGAATTACCACAAATATCATTAACCACAACAAACCAGTTGAAGTCATTTCTATTTACTTCATCAGGCGAATTTGCTATCAGTAATATGGTGGCTATAATTGAGGATATGAATAATAATTTGTGGATATGTGGATATTCTCAGCCATTGGTGCTTGAATCTTTTGAGTTGCAAACTGGCGTGGATGGGGAAGATAATAAATATCTGATAAGTTATACTGCAAAATCATACAGTAAAATCAGACAAATAGAATTACTTTAAACATAAAAATGTTGTTAATATAAGAAAGATTATCAATGAATCAAAATTTAGACATAAGACAAGATTCTCAGTATAACATAGTCTTAAATAAAAACAAGACTTTAAAAACCAATATTACAGCCTACTACATGAGTGGCGATACTGAGGTAGAGTTTGATTTCTCTTCTTACACTGGTGCTACGATGCAGGTGCGAATCAAACCAGATAGTCCATTTGCTGTATTGACATTCAGTACAAC
>Ga0208197_1001987_pt1 | contig 18945 bp, 18 predicted proteins | sample AD_JPNNA4_MetaG_FD_184444 | JGI IMG/M metagenome (GOLD analysis project Ga0208197, IMG submission 184444) | Active sludge microbial communities of municipal wastewater-treating anaerobic digesters from Japan - AD_JPNNA4_MetaG (SPAdes) (version 2) | ecosystem: Engineered > Bioreactor > Anaerobic...
ATAGACGATCTTGAACTACATTACATAGAACTACCCAAGTTCAGAGAAAAGAAAACGATAAACGAGTTGGACATGTTAGAAAAATGGATTCTGTTCATAAAAGAAACAGGAATGAAAGGGAAAGAAAAAAAGGTAGAAGAACTTATAGAAAGTGAGGAGGTGCTAAAGATGGCGGCCCAGAAGATAAAAGAACTGAGTAAAGATGAACAGATGAGACAGAGATATCTTGCTAGACAAAAAGCGCTGATGGACAAAAGGTCAGCAGAAAGATACCGTGAGATACTTCTCGAAAGGGCAACCATGAACGGTATGCAGAAAGGCTTGGAAGAAGGAATAAAAAAAGGAATAGAAAAAGGAAAACTTGAAGGGGAGTATAAAAAAGCGATTGAAACGGCCAAAAATCTTATAAAGCATAATATATCCAGAGATATAATAATAAAATCGACGGGATTAACAGAAAAAGAAGTATCTGATATAGAAAAGCAAATAAAAAAATCATAAAACCCAACCCGGGAGTCTGTAAAAAGATTCCCGGGTTAATCTCCCCTTCAGGGGAGTACGGCGCAGCCGGGAGGAATGTGCTCTTTAAACATGAGATCACATCCACTGTTGTCGTTGATGTCGCCTCATTCCTTACAGGAATGATTCAAAGGAGGACTTACAAACAAAGTTGACAAATTATATTTTTTATACTATAATTCACTTAGTGAATGAATGAAAGAGGTGTATCTGTGTTCAACTTTGAAGAGTATGGTTTTTTCAATCCGTCTCCAAATTTCAGAGAAATGACAATTCTTCAGATGATATCCAAAGATCCCCAAGTATCCCAGGAAAATATTGCAAAGGGAGTGGGGATAGTGCCTTCTATGGTAAACCGCTATCTCAAAGATTTTGAAGATAGAAGTTTTATAGTTAAGACCGGAGAAAACAGAAGACAGATGAACTATGAGATAACTGCCGAGGGGAAAAAAAGACTTCAATTTCTCGTGGTTTCTTTTATTAATGAAGTATCCAGGATTTATTTTGAAACTAAAAAATCCTTTGATAATGTTTTAAAAACTCTTGAAAGATCTGATCTTAGCACTATACTGCTTTATGGAGCAGGAGTTGTTGGTGGAATAGTTCTTAAAGTACTTACCAGCGAAGGAATAAATGTAGCCGGCTTTATAGATGACTCCATTGCCAAGCAGGAAGAAAAACTCTACGGAATAAATATTCTTAATCCACAAAACTTGGAAAAGCTCAGATATGATGCTGTTATAATTGCCTCATTCAAACACTCTGAAGAAATTCTTATGAAAGCTAAAAAATACAATCTAAGAAATATATTTATCTTTAAGATAGACGATACAGGGAACGTATCGCTGGTAAAGGAGGAATAAAGATGAAAGTACCTTTATTTGATATGACCAGGCAGTACGAAAAGATTAAGCAGGAAGTTTTACAGGCTCTTGACGAGATTTTTTCCCATGGACACGTTATTTTGGGTGAAAACGTTACTATGTTTGAAAAAGAAATACAGCAGTACCTTCACTGTGGACATGCAGTCGGGGTTGCAAACGGTTCAGATGCACTGCTCCTTGCCGTACATTCGCTTGATCTGAAGCCCGGAGATATGGTTATTACAACACCGTATACTTTTTTTGCAACTGTAAGCAGCATAACCAGAAACGGTGCTTTACCAGTCTTTGCAGACGTTACAGAAAAGTATTACAATATAGATCTTGATATGGTTGAAGATATTCTTACTACTCATCCCAATAAAGACAAAATAAAAGCATTTATTCCTGTTCATCTTTTCGGTAAAACCCTTGATCTGAAAAGGCTTGAAGATATAAAAAAGAAGTACGGTATAAGTATAATTGAGGATAACGCTCAAGCGATTGGCTCTGTATGGCATGATGGACAGACAGCTATCAAATTTGCAGGAACAGCGGGCGATATGGGAACAATTTCATTCTTCCCGACTAAAAATCTTGGTGCATACGGTGATGCCGGAATGGTTGTAACCAATAATGAAAAGCTTGCACAGAGAATAAAAAAACTCAGGGTACACGGGGCAGCTAAAAGATACTACCATGAAGAAATCGGGTATAACTCGAGAATTGATGAAGTCCAGGCTGCTATTTTACGTATAAAACTTAAACATCTTGATTCGTGGATAGAAAAAAGACTCACTATTGCAAAGAACTATCAAAAGCTCTTTCAGGATTCAGGACTTGATGAGTTCATAACATATCCGGAGTACTTTGCAGACAGATCACATGTATATCATCAGTATGTAATAACGCTTTCTGATAAAAAATCATTATTAAGAGACAGACTTGCTGAGCATCTCCAGGAAAAAGGAATAGGAACTTCCGTATACTACCCAAGATGTCTTCATATGCAGAAATGTTTTGAGTATCTGGGATATAAATCCGGACAGTTTCCGATCAGTGAAGCTGCCTGTGAAAAAACTCTCGCTCTTCCGATTTTTCCAGAACTTACAGTAGAAGAACAAGAGTATGTGGTAAAGAATATAAAAGATTTCTTTAAAGGGATATAAGGAGGAATTATATGACATTGATGGAGAAGATACTTTCCAAAAAAGCTGAAGTGGGCGTGGTAGGTCTTGGTTATGTAGGACTCCCCCTGGCAGTTGAAAAGGCAAAGGCAGGATATAAGGTAATAGGCTTTGATCTTCAGAAAAGTAAGGTTGATATGGTTAATGCAGGCCATAATTATATAGGAGATGTTGTAAACGAAGATTTACAGGCACTGGTTAAAGAAGGAAAGATACAGGCTACCACTGACTTTGAAAGAATAATGGAATGTGATACCGTGGCAGTTTGTGTTCCGACTCCGCTTGACAAGTTCAAACAGCCGGATCTTTCATATGTTATAAACTCTACAAAAGATATAGCCAAAAGACTTCACAAGGATATGCTCATAGTTTTAGAGAGTACCACTTATCCAGGAACAACAGAAGAAGTTATGCTTCCTATTCTTCAGGAAAGCGGATTAAAAGCCGGTAAAGATTTTTATCTTGCGTTCAGTCCGGAAAGAGTCGATCCCGGAAATATAAAGTTTAAAACCAAAAATACCCCTAAAGTAGTCGGAGGAGTAACCAAAGAATGTACAGAGCATGCCAAAGCTCTTTACGAAAATGTCTTGCAGGCACAGGTCTTTACGGTAACCTCTCCCAAAGAAGCCGAGATGACCAAAATTCTTGAAAATTCATTCAGACTCATAAACATAGCTTTTATAAATGAAATGGCCATTATATGCAACAAGATGAATATAAACATATGGGAGGTAATCCAGGCTGCATCAACTAAACCATTCGGATTTATGCCCTTTTATCCCGGACCAGGTATAGGCGGTCACTGCATACCGCTTGACCCGTTTTATCTTCAGTATAAAGCCAGAGCATATGACTTTCATACAACCATGATAGACTTGGCCGGAGACATAACAGACTCAATGCCTGAGTATGTAGTAGAAAGACTTTCGGAGATACTCAACGACAATAAAAAATGCCTTAACGGCTCACGGATTTTGTTGCTTGGAGTTGCATACAAAAACGATATAGACGATATGAGAGAATCACCCGCTCTTAAAGTAATCGAACACCTCGAAAAAAAGCATGCTCAAGTACTTATACATGATCCGTTTGTGCCGGAGTTCAGCCATAATAATAAAAAATATTATTCGTCTGCATTAACCAAAGATCTGATAGAGAATATGGATGCGGTTGTAATAACCACGGGGCATACTACTGTAGATTACGGATTTGTAGCAGATAATGCCAAGATCCTTTTTGATACAAAAAATGTAACCAAAAATTTGAGAACAGACAGAAAAAATCTGTTTATTCTGTAAAAATGGGAGGAATAATGCTGAATTTTGCAATTATCGGCTGTGGAAGAATCGGAACAAAAAAACATATACAAGCCTGCATTGAAAACGCAGATATTATTAATCTTGTGGCTGTCTGCGATATAAAAAGAGAAAAGGCCGAGCAGGCAAGCCAGATCTACAGTGCGGCAGTTACTAAAAAACCTACAGTATATACTGATTACATAAAGATGCTTGAAAGTGAAAACATTCAAGCAGTTGCAGTAGCTACGGAAAGTGGACTACACTACCAGATTGCTATGGACTGTATGTATATGAACAAGAATGTTTTGGTTGAAAAACCCATGGCACTTTCTACCGATCATATGGACAAGATGATAAAACTGGCCAAAGATAGAAAACTCAAGCTTGGAGTATGTTTTCAGAATCGATTTAACGCCCCGATACAGGAATTGAGGAAGAAGGTTGAATCAGGAAGCTTTGGCAGAATATTCCATGCACAGGCATCTGTAAGATGGAACAGAAACCGAGACTATTATAAACAGGCAAGCTGGAGAGGCACATGGGAAATGGACGGAGGAACTCTGATGAACCAGTGCACACACAACACAGATCTGCTCATATGGATGCTTGGCGGTGAAGTTGAAGAAGTGAACGGGATTATAAGGAACTTTAACCACGATTACATAAACACAGAGGATTTCGGCGGAGCAGTCATAAAGTTTAAAAATGGTTCTGTAGGAATTCTTGAAGGAACATCTAATGTATATGAAAAAAATCTTGATGAAAAACTTTCAATATTCGGAGAAAACGGAACGGTTGTAATAGGCGGATTAGCCGTGAATAAGATCGAAACATGGAGATTTGAAAACGAAAGTTCCCATCCGTTTCAGAACCTCCCGGATCCGGATACCGTTTACGGGAATGGACATGTTCCCCTATACAGAGATTTTTGTGAAGCTGTTACAAAAGGAAGAGAACCATTTATAAATGGAGAAGAAGGAAAGAAGGCTGTTCAGACCATACTAGCAATCTACAAATCTTCCTTAACAGGCAGTACGGTTAAATTTCCATTTGACTTTTCAACTCTCGAAATGAAAGGATATTTCAATAGATAAAATTCCCGCCTAAGCGGGAATTTTTTATTAACCTTGAAAGTATATCTTACTCTCCTCTTCAGGTGAGTACGGCGCAGCCGGGAGGAATGTGCTATTTAACACAAGATCACATCCATATATTATATGAACAGCTTAGGATCGACTCAGTATGATGTTGTTTGTAAATAGCCGAGTTCTGACTTTATGGAAATGTCAAGAAATGTATAGTCGAAGAATATCCAAATATAAAATAGCTTAGTAATGATTTCTAAGGCTGCAGTTACTTTTTTTATAGTCTGCTTGTTTAAGCGGCAGATTCACCAGTAAACTTGTGATATGCTGCAGGAGTAATCTTTTATGGTAACTCTCCAATATATTAACGGAGCTGAGATGTAAAAAAGCAAAGTAAAAATAAATATGACTATAGCCGTAATGCTGTTTGAATAATAGATACAGCGACTAAGGTTATTTTATGAGGATAAGGCTTATCATTATAAAAAGATTTGAAACAAGGCAGCTTGCTCCAAGCACATCTCCGGTGTATCCGCCTATCTGTTTTTTCGAGATCAGGTGCATAGATGTGCCGCATAAAACTGATAAGGCAGATGAGATAAGAAAAAATTTTGGATTTGCAAGCAGCGGTAGAGTAATCAGGAGAGCTATAATGCTGTTTCTGCTGTCGTATGGATAAAAAAGTGCTCCGAGTCCTGTTTTTTTGACAGGTTTTGAGATGTTGAGGACGATATTCATCGTAAATCTTGAAAAAACGCCGCTGTAAAGCAACATAATGCTGTCTACCTGAGTCAGGCAGTAAAAGAAGGTACCCGTGAAAACTATTCCATAGAACATTGCAAACGGTCCGGTATCGCCTTTGGACATTATTTCAAGTCTTTTTTCTCTGTTTTGGTTGAGGAAACCATCAAGAGTGTCTAAAAGTCCGTCAAAGTGGAAAAGGTCGAAGCAAAAAAAACCTACGGACATAGTAAGAACGGTCTGAAAAACCCCTTTACCCAAGATATGAGTAAGAAGCATGTATATCATACCCGAAAGATATCCAACTATTGTGAAGTATCTTGGAATGTTTTTAATTTCTCCGGTCCCGCCTGCCGGAATACGTGAAAGAAAAGAGACAGTCATGCGTATTTCACTGAGAATTTTTTTCATACTCTTTCCACCTCCGCAGTGAGCTTAAAAGTCCTTCAAGTTCAAACACTTCAAAGCAGCAAAGCCTTCCGGGTAAATAAAACTCTTTCAATGTGTCTATGGCGTAATCATTTAACGGGATGTGATCTGTGGTGTTTTCTACTCCCATAAGATGGTATTCAACTATATTGGTTTTATATGCAGCATCAAATTTTTTTCCGAGAATATGGTGTCCTATGTCAAATGTTATCTTTTCAGAGTATTCAAGTGTTTCTATAAGGTTTTCAACTGAAACACCGGGGAGTTTTTCCAGTTTTTGCCATCCGGGAATAGGATGCAGAACGTAGTTCAGTACTTCAAAGTCGTTCAAGGAAAAGTACTCTATAACCTTTTCGGCGTTTTCGGCTGTATCTGTGGGAAGATGAACAGAGTATCTGGTGTTAAGTTTTTTAAGATGTTTGAGTTCTTTATCAAAAAGTTTTTTGGTTTCTTCGTCCCATGTGAAAACCAGAAGTTCTATAAAATCAACATATTTTTGGAGTATGACGGCATTTTCATAATAAGTTCCGGGTACTACCCATGAAGTTGAGCCTATCATTTTATTTTTACCGGGATTGAGCTTACCATAAAGTAAACTTCATCTGCTTTACGGGCAAGTTTTGAGTTAAGTTTTCCAATGGCATCGGTATATCTTCTGGACAGAGGGTCGATCGGAACTATTCCCAGTCCGACTTCGTTGGTTATGATAACCTCTTTGCCTGTAAGATTGTTCATAAAACTTTCGGTGTATTTTTCAATATCCTTTTCATAATAAAGTAGATTTGAAAGCCATGTGGTTATACATTCAACAAGGATGACATCGTAATCTGTCAGCTTAGGGAGCAGAGAGGCAACTTCCAAGGGTTCTTCATATGTATCGTAAGAGCTGTCACGCTCCTGCTTGTGTTTTTTTATACGCTGTTTCATCTCCTCGTCAAAGGGTTCTGCAGTTGCTATAAAGGCTTTTCTGGGATATTTTTGTACCAGTTCCAGGGCGTAGCTGCTCTTGCCCGATTTAACTCCACCGGTTATAAGAATCATTCTATATCACTCTTTGATATATTGGCATCTTCAAAGCTACTCATTTCATTGAGCATTTTCAAGGCTGCCTCTATTATGTTGAAGGAGAGTACTGCTCCTGTTCCTTCGCCAAGTCTCATTTCAAGCTTCAAAATAGGTTCCAGTCCAAGTTCTTTTATTATGGGCAGATGACTTTTGACAGCTGACTGGTGGCCCAAGAACATATAGTCACGTATACTTGGATTTATTCTGTAAGCCAGGAGGGCTGCACTTGAAACGGGAAAGCCGTCAACAACAAAAGGAACTTTTCTGTCAGCGCATTCAAGCATAAATCCTGCCATTTCGCCGATACAGAATCCACCGGCTTTCATCAAAACATCCATAGGGCTTTTGAAAGGTGAATGCAGTTTCATGGTTTTTTCAAGAACTTCTCCTTTTTTTGTTAACATCTTTTTGTCTATCAATGTTCCTACATCAAGTACTTCTTCAACAGGTATTCCCAGTCCAGCACATATTGCTGCCGCAGTTGTGGTATTGCCTATTCCCATATCGCCTATAGCTAGAAGATCAGCACCATCATTTATGGCCTGTGCAGCAACTTCACGGCCATATTTTATGCAAAGCTCAGCCTGTTCTGAGGTCATAGCGAGGCCTAAAGAAAAGTCTTTGGTTGACCTTCCTACTTTTTTGCTTATTACTCTGGGTTCTGATGAGAAATCGTAGTCTACTCCAGCATCAACTATATAAACAGATGTATTGTTATGTTTACTGAAAACATTTATGGCTGCTCCTCCGGCAAGGAAGTTGAATACCATCTGTGCGGTAACTTCTTTTGGGTATGCAGATACACCCTGTTCTACTACTCCATGGTCGCCGGCAAAGACATAAACTCTTTTGTCCTTGGGGAGGGAAACAGTAGAACTGCCTTGTATAAGAGCATATTTTAATGCTATTTTTTCCAGCAGTCCAAGACTTCCTTTCGGTTTGGTTAGCATATCAATCTTTTTCTGTACTTTTTCATTAAGCAGCATTTTCTGCCTCCTCATATAATTTTAAGTGTAGTCTGTCTTTTAGTATATAGCTTATAGCCATTGATGTCAATAATTTGTGGAAATGATTCTAATAGCGTACTTAAGTGGTATAATCTTTCTAATAATATAATCTGCTTTTAAAAGCGTATAAAGTGGGGTGATTCAATGGAAAATTTTGTGTTCAGTAATCCGACATGTCTTATCTTCGGTAAGGATACCATAAAGCGTATAGGCAAGGAAATAAAGAAACGTGGTGTCAAAAATGTGCTTTTACTCTATGGTTCCGGTTCTATATTTAAAAACGGTGTGTACGATGCTGCTGTAAAATCTCTTAAGGACAACGAGGTCGGTTTTGTTCAGCTAGGGGGTATAAAGCCTAATCCTGTACTTTCAAAGGTATATGAGGGTATAAAAACAGCCATGAAAGAGAAAACAGACGGCATTCTTGCAATTGGCGGCGGAAGTGTTATCGATACTGCCAAAGCTATCGCCGCAGGCATAGGTTATGACGGTGATGTATGGGATCTTTTTGAGGGGAAGGCACCTGTCAAAACCAATGTTCCTATCTTTACCATACTGACTATATCGGCAACCGGTTCGGAGATGAACAACGGAGCGGTAATAACCAATGAAGGTGAAAATAAAAAATGGTCTATAGGTTCTCCCGATTTGTTTCCAAAGGTTTCGATAATCGATCCTTCGGTTCAGTTTTCTCTTCCGTGGAATCAGACGGCCAACGGTGTTGTGGATGCTATTACGCATGTTCTTGAGTTGTATTTTGATAAGACTGAAAACAATATGATAATGGACGAATACTCGCATGCTATTGTAAAGACGGTCTTAAAATCTACCGATTTGCTCATGAAAAATCCTTTCGATTATGATGCAAGGGCTAATCTTGCTCTTAGCACCACTCTCGCCCTGAATAAAACCAACTCTATGGGAAGGCAGGGCGGAGACTGGTCATCACATTGGATTGAACACTCTTTGAGTGCTTTTTATGATGTTGCCCACGGTGCCGGTCTTGCTATTGTAATGCCAGCTTGGATGGACTATGTTTATACGGAATGTATGCACAAATGGGTTGTATTTGCTGAAAGTATTTTTGGTATAACCGCAGGTACTCCTGATGAAAAAGCAAAAGCAGGAATAGCTGAGTTAAGAAAGTTCTATAAAAAGATTCAGCAGCCGACCAAGCTCAGTGAAATAAATGTTCCTTACGAGGATCTGCCAAAGATAGCCGCTAATGCTTCTATGAAGGGTAAAATAGGCAATATAAAGCGTCTTGATCAAAACGATATTCTTAATATTCTTAAGTTAGCTTACTGAGATTCCCGGCCAGGCCGGGAATTTTTTATATATATGCAGTAAGTATCCGAATCAGTCGGTTGTTTTCCTCCGGTGTTTTTACCGAAAACCTTATGTGGTCTTTCAGTCCGAATGAGTAGGCATCTCTTACCATCATATGGTTTTGTGCCAACTTTTCAAGGAGTTCAGTTTTTTCTTTAACTTTTATAAGAAAGAACGGTGATATGAACTTAGTTCCAAGAAGTTCATTCAGTCTTTGTCTTTCGAGGTTAAGTTTTTGCATGGATGCCTTAAGAAACTTTCCGTCATCAAGTATAAGTTTTTGTATAAATAATCTGCCGATTGAGCCTATGCTCCATGGAGGTCTGAACCTATGCATCTTTTTATACGGATCTATAAAGTATCCTGTTCTTATTCCTGCAAGCCCATATGATTTGGTGTATGTTCGCATATGTATGGTTCCGTTGAAAACCCAGTTTTTTTCCCATTCGGGTATATCGGGTATGAAGTCCATAAAAGCATCGTCTATAACAGGTATGCTGTTGTTTTTAACGGTCTGTTCGGTAAATTTTTTTAGTTCAGGATAAGTATAAAACCTTCCGGTGGGATTTTTCGGGTTGTTCAAAAAGACTAAGCAGTCTTTGAAGTTGCTTTCAACAACGGAATCAACTTTAAAAACTTTTTTTCCGAAAAGCTGAGCCGTTCTTTCATACTCTGAGTACGAGCAATTCTCAACTACAATATTGTTTTTAAATGCCATATTGAGAACGTAAAGTGTTTCAGTAGTTCCTGCAGTAAGAAATACTTCATGTCCGACGATGCTTCCAAGTTTTTTTTCAATATCTTCATAGTAGATGTATCTTTGTGAAAGAGCACTCAGTTCGTTTTCATAGTTTCTGAAAAAGTCGGGGTAGTAAGGGTTTACAGATATTGAAAAATCAGTCCACGAAAGAGGAATGTTTCCTCCATGTTCAGCCATGAAAAATTTTGAATCATCCATATGCACACAGCTCCTATAATACATGTCATCGCGACAATTAAGATATAGTAAAGCATTGCCCTGTCCAGATCCTTTTTTTCAGGCTGTCTGTACTGCGGGTTGAGGTCATAAACTCCGTTCTTTTTAAGATTAATCTTAAGAAGTCCGGAGATACTTGCCATAGGCTTGGTTCCGTTTATTTTTATTCCGCCGAATTTAAAAACGCTTTTTGAAACTGCAACTGGTGAAAAAACAAGGAAAAACAGAACACTCAGGCGTGCGGGGATGTAGTTCAGAACATCGTCAGCTCTTGCGGCAAACTTTCCGAACTTTTCATACTTTTCGTTTCGGTAGCCTATCATGGCGTCCATGGTATTGGTGACACGGTAAATAACCACGCCGTATATTCCGAAAATTAAATAGAAAAAGATAGGAGAAAGCACCGAATCAACGTAATTTTCTGCAAGAGTTTCCACTGCGGCGGAGTACAGTTCGCCTTTTGAAAGGTTGGCGGTGTCTCTGCTTACGATCATTGAAACGGCTTTTCTGAGACCAACGGTATCGTCTTGGCGGCATCTGCCGACATGAACGTAAAGTGAGGAGATAGCAAAGCATGATTTCAGAAGGAACACATGGAAAACTGCCGTAAGTAAAGAACCTGTGTGCAGCAGCAGGAATGTACCGAAAAGGAATATGGAGCAAGTCAGCACATATGTGAGCATTCCGTTCATTATTGTGTGTTTGAGTCTTTTGTCCAGAAAATCAACCACTGCTCCGATGTAATGGACGATATGAAATAGCAGATAAGGCTCTCCAAAAAGGCAGTCGGTAATTACAGCAATCATCAGCGCCATTGTAAAATCTCCTTCATATCAATATGTTCGGCTACATAATCTGAAAAGCTGCTTATCTCGTCGTATAATGAGTAATTTCCAAAATCTTTTTCTTCTTCTCCTTTTAATATGCGTAAATAGTTCAGAAAAAAGTTTGTGAAGTCATGGTTGTAGAAAAGTCCGTGCAGATAAGTACCCATAACGTTATCTTTAAAAAAGCCGTCTTTATGACTGTCAAAGTCTATAAGCCAGTTTTCAGCGCATTCGGTTCTTCCGTGCCGCAGTTCGTATCCGGTGACATCGAAGGATCTTCCGTTGAAAAAAACTTTTCCTTTAACGCTTTCGGTGATTTTTCTTTCTTCAAAGTGTGTTTTCAAAGGTATAAGTCCAAGTCCCAGGGTTTGACTGTTGCTTTCAAAGGTATCATCTATACTTTGGGTAAGCATCTGAAAGCCTCCGCATATTCCAAGGATAAAACAGCCTTCTTCAGCCGCATCTTTTAGCTTTTGTGATATTCCTGTTTTGTTAAGCCATAAAAGGTCGCTTACGGTGGATTTAGAGCCTGGAAGTATTATCAAATCGCCTGAAACCTCTTGGGCAGTTGAAATATACTTTACTCCGTTTTTTTTCTGCAGGGGTTCAAAATCCGAAAAGTTCGAGATATGTGGATACTTAACTATCCGTATATCAAGATCGCCCGTTCTGCTTTCCCAGGTGATAAGCGAATCTTCTTCGGGTATGTAGTGTTTTTTGTAGGGAATTATACCGACTGTTTTAATTTTATACCGGTCGTATAGGTAGTCGATACCGTCGTCCAGCATTGATTTGTCACCATAGTACTTGTTGAAGATAAAGCCTTTTACCAGTTCTCTTTCTTCATTATTGAAAATCTCCATTGTTCCTACTATGCCGGCAAAAGAACCTCCTCTTTCAATGTCAGCTACGAGTATGGTATTTGCTTTCACAGCTTTTGCTACCGCCATGTTGGTAATATCGTACTTCATGAGGTTCACTTCTGCCGGACTGCCGGCGCCTTCTATTATTACATAATCATTTTGCTGCATAAGTTCTTTCAGTATTTCAATGCCTTTCTCAAAAAACTCCGACTTTCTGCTCTTCATATACTCATGGGGAGAGTATTTGGCGTAGTACTCCCCGTTGAATACCACATAGGTCATGTGATCCTGTGGCTTGAGAAGAATAGGATTATACTTTACGCATGGAGTTTTTTTACATGCAACAGCCTGGATATACTGGGCAATGCTCATCTCTCCTCCAAGAGGTGAAACGATTGAGTTAAGAGACATATTCTGCATTTTAAAAGGGGCAACGCTGTATCCCAGCTTTGAAAGTATATTGCACAGACAGGCGCACACAAGAGTTTTCCCGGCACCAGAAGAGGTTCCCGTAACCATTATAGGTATAGCCATAATGCATCATCCTTTTTTGAAGATCTAAAGTAAAAGTGTGTAAAGCTGCCCAGAGTCTTTTGTTTTAGCAGTCCTTCCACCGAAGTCTTTTTTGAAGATTCCATAGTGATTTTTAAAGCATTTGGTTTTTCACCGTATGACATCTGTGCATAGTGAAATTCATGTCCTTTATAGGTGTGATCAGAATTTTTGATTTTTATGTTTTGATAGCCGAAGTTTCCCTGCATAGAGGGCTTCATGCTGCTGGAAACATCAAAAAAACCTACCATAGGATACTCCTGGATACTTTTTCCCAGATACATAAAGCCTCCGCATTCTGCCAATACGGGTTTTTCTGATGTACAGAGTTCATATAAAGAACGGAGCATGGGTTTGTTGGCGGAAAGTTGTTTTGCATAAAGCTCAGGGTATCCTCCGGGTAAGTAGTACATATCGGCATCCGGAGGGATGCTGTCCTTTATAGGTGAAAAAAACACAGGTCTATAGCCACATTTTTGGAAAAACTCTATATTTTCACGGTATAAGAATAAAAAAGCTTCATCTGAAGCTATGGCAACAGTTTTTTTGCATGTGCTCTCCGGAAGAATCGTTTGAGGAAGTTCAGGAATTTCTGTGCACAGACAGGAAAGATCCATATTTTCTTTTATTATACGTGCAGATGATTCTGCGATCTTAACGATTTCATTGCAGCTGGTGTCAAGACCGAGATGTCTGCTTTTTACGGTGAGAGCTTCATCATATGGAAACCTGAAGATCTTTTCTATTCCGGTACTGTTTAAAATGTCTTCTTTCTGTAAGTCAAAAAGCTTTTGGGACTTGCTTTTGGTTATAATAACAGCGGATACTGAACTTTTCATACTGGACATAACCCCTTTTATTACAGCACCCATAGTGTGAATAGAGGGATAGCTTTCAATAAGCAGAATAACCGGCAGACCAAGTTGGTCTGCAACATCATCGCACGAAGCGTATCCTTTTTTTATTCCATCCAATACACCCATAGCACCTTCTATTACTATGTTAGGGTATCCGGCGGCTGCTGTCAAAAAATGTTTTTTAAGTTCAGGTCCATCAAGGAAAAAAGAGTCAAGGTTGTATCCTTTTTTTCCTGTGATTTTTTTATGAAATAAAGGATCTATAAAATCGGGACCTGTCTTAAAAGAGACCACACTTTCTTTTAGGCTGTTAAGAAGTCCTAAAGTAAAAAGTGTTTTCCCGCTTGATGTAAAGAGAGAGGTTACAAAAAAAACTTTCTGCATACTATTATTTTCTCAGGTAATCAATAAGTTCTCTGTTAGTACTTAATGTTTTTTCCAATGTTTTTCCTGTAAGTTTTTTAATTGTGTCGGCTATGGATTGTGAAGATACTTTTTTGTCAGGTTCAAACCTGTCCGCAGATGTATTGACGATATCGTTGTAAAAAGCCGTTTCTGCATATATATGAGCTGTACTTGCATAATCTATATCTTTGAACTGTCCGAAAAGATGTCCGTTCTTCTCTTTTTCTTCGGTAAAGTATTCAGGTGTTGTAAAGGGTATCTTAAGGCAGTCTATAATGATTCTTGAAAAAGAGAGGTTAGTTAAAGGAGCATCATTGTAAAGCTCATACTCTGACATGAAAAGATCATTGTGCATTATCTTGTAAAAGTCCATTATGGCATAGATTATTCTTGGTGTGGGTCTTGATATTATCTTTTCATCAACGAGTATTATATTATCTTCTCTTACTGCTTTTACTGCAGCAATTCCGGGTTCTTTTTTTATAGCCTGGACGGTTATTTTGTTCATAACCCCGACTTGTGCAATATAATACTCTATTTTATCTCCGTTATCGATAAGCTGTTCTTTTGAAAATTCTGCGATTGTAGAGCCTTCTCTGACCTGCTGGGCAGACTGGGCGATATTGTCAAGTCCTGATCTTTTAAGGACAAAATCGGCTATTGATCCGTTGGTGGTAGTCTTGAAGTTTTTATGGACAGATTCAAAAAAAACAGTTGTGTATGCTGATCTATCAAGTTCTTTAAACATGTTTAGCTGGTTCAGAAAGCTGTCTTTCATATCTTTGCTTTCCTGAATCTTTCCGCACAGGATTCCAAGAACTTCCCAATAGTTGAAGATATCGGAGTAGTTTTCAGGCTGTAAAGATACTACTGTAATTCCATACTTTTGAAGTTTTTCGATGAGTTTTGGGTATCTCTGAACTATCATGGGTCTTAGTATTACAAGGTCAGGATCTGCCTGAATAAACTTTTCCGGATCATCTTTATAGCTAAAGGATGGTTTGTTCCTGAATGATGGCGGAAATGCCTCATTGTCTGAAATACCTATAAGCAGGTCTTGGGCGCCCATGTAGTAGAAGTTTTCAGTATGGGCGCCATATAAAGACAGAATCCTTTTAAACGGTTGCCTTACGGTTATTGTATTTCCTGAGTCATCTTTGAAGGTGTACGGATAAACATTGGCAAATGCAATGAGACATATACAGAGTGATACAATCAACAAAGCAATCTTTTTCATTCTGCTTCCTCCTGATTTGGCAGTATTGATACTGCCCTGTGATTTTGGGTTATTATTTTAAAATCCATATTATAAAGTCCCCTCAGGTTTTCCTTATTCATGGTTTGTTCCATGTTCCCAGTGGCAGTGACTGTTCCGTCCTTTATGAAGATAAAGTCATCGCAGTAGCATAAAGCTGTATTAATGTCGTGGAATACCGATATAACTGTTTTTTTTGCCGAAAGCACCTGCTGTTTCATAACTGACAGAAGCTTGTGAGTGTAGTAGATGTCAAGGTTAGATGTGGCTTCGTCTAAAGCTATTATTGGAGTTTCCTGTACAAGAGCTTTGGCAAAAAATACTCTTTGCTTTTCACCGCCGCTCATCTCCATTACCGATGTTTTTTCAAACTTTTCAAAACCAAAGGCATTGTAGATATTTTCTACTACTTCGTAATCTTTATGTGTATAGGGAGTAAAAGTTTTTTTATGGGGATGTCTTCCCATCATTAAGACTTCTTTTACTGAAAAAGGAAAGTTTATATAAAAATTTTGTGGCACCATTGATATTATTCTTGACAGCTCTCTTGGAGTAGTGAGTTTTACATCTTTTCCTTCAATAAAGACTTCGCCGCTGTAGTGTCTGTTTATTCCGCATAGAATGTCTATCATGGTGCTCTTTCCGGCTCCGTTTGGGCCCAGTACTCCGTAGAACCTTCCTCTTTGTAAACAAAGAGATATATTCTTAAGTATCTCATGACCGTTTATGCTGTATCCTACATTTCTCATTTCGATAACCATATCAGCTCCTCCTCATTTTTCTGCGCATTATGAAAGCAAAAAAAGGTGCTCCTATAAGAGAAGTAAGAATACCTATGGGAATCTCAGCAGGAAGAACCAGACGTATAAAGTTGTCTGCATAGCACATCAGAAGTGCTCCGATAAGTGGAGAGTAAAAGATAAGCTTTTTGTTGTCAGAGCCCCATATGAACCTGCATATGTGTGGTACAACAAGACCTACAAATCCTATAATTCCGCTTCTTGAAACAATTATGGAGCTTATGATGCTTGCGAGTGTAAGAAGCACAACTCTCAGCCTGGTGGTATTAATGCCCAGGGTAGCCGCATTTCTGTCTCCGAGTGAAAGAATATTCATTTTTTCCGTAAAAAAATATGTTATTACAAGCAAAGGAAAAAAAGTCAGACTTACCCAGAGCAGATCGTTCCACGATCGAGAAGAAAAAGAACCCATAAGCCAGAAAACAATGGTTCCTACTTCATCGCCGGCAATATACTTTATAAAGCTCAGACCTGCCGAGAAAAAAGAGTTTACTATTATCCCCGCCAGTATAAGCGATGTTTTGTTTATACTTTTGTCAATAAAGGATATTGCCATAGTAAGTACCAGACTAATAATAGAAAATAGAAAAGCAAAAAATGATGTGGTGAAAAGACCTAAAAAATTAAGATTGAACATTATGGCAAGGGCAGAACCGAAAGATGCTCCTGATGAAACACCTAGTATATAAGGATCAGCAAGTGGGTTAAGAAGCACCGACTGAAATATTAGTCCGCAGAATGCAAGTCCTGCTCCGCATACCCCTGAGATGAGAACTCTCGGAAGACGGACTTCAAAAATGGTGTACCAAAACTTAAGGTTCTGTTCTTTCAACGAGTTGTTGGTAATTTCTCCAAGTATCATGTCAAAGGTTGTTTTAAACGGAATCTTTATATATCCCTGACCTACAAAAAAAATAATTGAAAGTGCCAAAATCAAAAGAAGAACAGCATAGTTCAGTTTATGGTTTTTCATGTTTCATCACCTTTTGAAGGATATCTTTTTTAAGTGTTTCAAGAGAGTCAAAGATCATGGCATGATTGTTTATAGGTGCTTTAAGCATAAAGACAGTTTTATTTTTCTGCGAAAAGTATCTTATTTTTTCTTCGGTCATGCCTTCTTTTCCCGAATCTTTTATAAGAACCGCCTGAATAGGATATTTTTCCAGAATGCTGTCAAACCAGTTTCTATCAAAAAGAAGATCCGGATCAAACTTGTAGTTTACACCAAACGAAACAGGCTCAATGCTTCTGCTTATTATGAGATATCTGTCGGGATTATCAAAATTTTTCAATGCTTTTATAAAATCATAGGTACCTTTGTGTCCCAGAAGACTCAGAACTTTGGTATACCCTTGTCCGTATAAAGAGAAAAACATGGTAGATGGTCCATAAAAAGAGTTTGAATACTGAGTCTGCCTTCTTACATACCTTAGTATTTTATGTGCGGCAAGCATGTTCATCTTTTGTTTTATCTGCAAAGCAAACGGATGGGACAGGTCAATAATATAATCGTAAAAGTATCTTTTTTTCCCGATGCATACTCCTATCTTCTTTCCGGCAGGAAAAAAATACGATATCTGTCCGGTTATTTTGGAGCATTCTGAAAAGAGATATCCTTTTTTAAGATGTACTGAATACTCTATGTTCTGATTTTCTAAAAAGTCGGAAATACTTCGACAGGAAGATGTTCCTGCGATTACTCCAAACTTCATTTTAAATAGCCTCTGGGCATGACAACCATTCCGCTTAAGATAATGGTCTCTTCGCTGCAAAAAAAGACAGTGCTCATCATATCCGTTTTTTCAATCCAATCTTCAGATGTGCTGTCAGATATAATTACTTGCTGGTCTTCAAGATAAGTATTTTTCACTACGGCCACTATGAATTTTTTTCGGTGTGTTCTGAAAATTTCAAGAGCCTCTTTCAACTGCCAGAGACGTTTGGTGCTTCTGGGATTATAAATAACCGTAGCAGCCTGACTTTTAGCAAAGCATTCCAGTCTGTTCTTTATTTGTGACCATGGTACCAGCAGATCACTTAGACTTATCACACAATAATCAAGTGTAAGCGGAGAGCCCAGTACGGCAGCGGCGGAGTTAGCTGAGGTTATGCCGGGGATCACGGTAACCTCTATGCTGGTGTTTTGGGTTTTTTCAATGGCAAGGCAGGCCATTGCATAAACTCCCGGATCACCGCTTGAAACAATACTTACGTTAAATCCGTTTTTTACAAGTTCTATAGCCTGTTCAACACGAAGTATTTCATCGGTCATTCCGGTTGAGACGTACTTTTTATCAAAATAGGGCTGAATATACGTTATATATCTTTCATATCCAACTATATAATCGCTCAGGTTCAGAGTTTTTACCGCCTGGGCTGTCAGCAACTCATACTTTCCCGGTCCGATTCCGACCACATAAAGTTTAGAGTTCATTGAACACCTCCGGAACTTTTTCAAAAGTATAAGGGTCTTTATCTGGTTTGATGTTTTTATTTTGGTATACTACAAACTTGCAGTTTTTTCTTTTTATTTCCATTATTTTTTTTCCTTTTCCGGAAGCGATAAATGCACATGGCTCAGATACCGCTCCAACACCCGTGTTTTTAAGCACAACCGGATTTTCTTTTAGGCCAAGCTCTCTTATTGCTATATCAAGGTTTTGTGTCTCACAGCAGAATGTGAATGGAATATTGCAGATTCTTGCAAATTCATGGAAGGCCAAGGTATTATACTTTTTTTCTATGGTTGCTATTGTCCCTGTTCTTTGCCTAATCCAACCTGGAACTGAGGTCTGAAACTCTCGTATAAGCTCCGGTGCACATGTGTTTTTGTGAAAGCCTACACCGATTGAAAAGTCTTTAGTATAAAGCGATACCGAGTCCGAGTTGT
>Ga0208197_1001999_pt1 | contig 18862 bp, 18 predicted proteins | sample AD_JPNNA4_MetaG_FD_184444 | JGI IMG/M metagenome (GOLD analysis project Ga0208197, IMG submission 184444) | Active sludge microbial communities of municipal wastewater-treating anaerobic digesters from Japan - AD_JPNNA4_MetaG (SPAdes) (version 2) | ecosystem: Engineered > Bioreactor > Anaerobic...
AGCAGGAGATCCTGGGCCAGACGGCGACGTAGGAGGCCTGATGGGCATCTTCCCTTATTTTAGTTAAATTATTTATAGAAATTAAAAATATTCTTCAAAGCCAGGATCCGTATCCAGAGCCATAGCTTGGGCTGAGGTAATAGGGATAATAAGGATATGCGGAGGGATACTGAACAGGAACATAAGCAGGGCTGTAATAGTCTGCATTGAGGAAGCTATAGGCCTCGCTCATCCAAAGGGCCTGCTCATAGTAGGCCTTTCCTGGGCAGATGCCCCTGTAAAATGATACCAGCTCACAGTAGCTGCCGTCGGGAAAATGACAGTATCCGTCTCTGGGACAGCCTCCCTGACTGACACAATAGGCCTCAACAGCATCTCTGGCCTGACAGGCGGAAGATCCATACATTCCCAGAGCGTTTACCGCCTCTGCAGACAATAAGGCAAAGAAGATTGCCAATATCCATAGGGACCATGCTTTCATAATCAACCTCGCTCGGTATTTATTCCAACTTTTATCTATGAAAGCCTGATGGTCAAGACAAATAGAAAAAATAAGAGAAGACCCTGCCGCTGCAGGATCAGAGTGAGAAGAGCCGATCAGATTCCTTCCGCCCGGATCAGCCCTCCCATGCATTTGCTTTTGAATTGATGCCCAGAGCAATATATCGGCTTAAGCCTTCTGGTTGACGAAGACCAGATCGGTCACGCTGGCATCTGCAATGGTGACATCCACGGTGCCGTTCTCGGGAGAGACTGCGCTCCATCCCTCTTCAAGAGTCTCAGTTACAGTGTAAACTCCGGATGTCAGACCCACAAAGTTGAATTTTCCATCTACTCCACTGGTAGCGCTATCGACCACTGATCCATCCTTGCTCAGATTGAAGTTCCAGCCTTCCAGTGGGGCCTGATCATTATCCTGGGCCATGCCCATGATCACATAAGGTCCGGCCACTGGAGCTGCTGCTGCGACTTCAGTCTCATTAACGGCGGGAGCTTCGGCAACAACCTCGGTCTCATTTACGGCGACAGCCTCAGCCACAACTGGCTCAACCACGGCGGGAGCTTCAGCAACAACCTCGGTCTCGTTAACAGCGGGAGCCTCAGCAACCACGGGCTCGACCACGGCGGGGGTCTCAGCAACAACCTCGGGCACTTCTGGAGTCTCAGCCGCTGCCACAGGCGCAGCCTGTTCCTGCTTGTTCAAGCTTCCCAGCAATGCAGCCTGCTTGCTTGCTGCTGCTCCAAGAGCGGTAGCGCTATCTGCGCCCACAATCTTGATCGAGTATACCGGTGCAGCGCTTGCCTTGAAGCTGTAGGGCATCCTGGTGCTCTTGATTCCCGCAGATTGGAAAGAAAACTTGTTCACTATCATATCAGGTGTCAGGCTGTGAGCCGGAGTCATTGCCACCAGGCTGTAATTCTGCAATTTATCTCCTGCCGAAATAGAGTAAGTTTGATTTCCTGCTGCCTGATTGGTGTACCCCAGAGCAGGCATTATAACCGCGACCGCTATCATCAGGGCCGCAGCAATGGCCAGAACTTTCCGCATATTGAATACCTCCTATTCCACTAGCGCATAGCATTTATGACTGTAGATTGAACATCCTCCCTTTTGAGAAGAATTGTCGTGAAGTCTAGTTATTCTTCATATAAATAGACTTTCATGGGCATTAACCGGAATTGAGGGGCAGCATATCATTTATTCCTCTGGCTTTGTCCTGGCCATAGAAAGTAACAGATGTGACCCATCGCAATTTATTCCCGGTGCTGGCGCTGAGCCCTCCCGGCAGGAGGAAAATGTCAGACGATGCTGCTCTGCAGATGCTTTTATCCTCTGCATCAGATCCCTCCGAATCACTGCCGGAAGGTAGAGGCTCCCGCCCAACATCTCACCCGCGGCAAATAGCTGCCGCAGGGCCGCCCCTTGCTCCGGAAAAGCGTTCTGGAGCTCTTTGAGGCCCCCAGGCCGGGCCTTAAATGTGGAGGAGGTAATATGGCTGGCTCCTGCTGCAGAGGCGGCAGAGACAAGAGAATCTATCTCTGCATCATTGATGCCGGGAATGATGGGATCTATTCTGGCTGAGACAGGAACGCCATGATCGACCAGCTTTTCCATAGCCCTGAGCCTCTGACCGGGTAGTGAAGCCCCACTCTCCAGGACTCGACTGAGGGAATCATCCAAGGTGGTCAGGGTCATGGCCACACAGGAGCTCATCCGGGCCAGAAGATCGGCATCCTGGGCTACAAGACAGGCTTTGGTCACCACCTGCACCGCCAGCCCTCGAGTCCTAAGAATCTTCAGGCAGCTTCGGGAGAGGCGCAGCTCTTCTTCCAGAGGAGGATAGGGATCGGAGCTATTGGACATGGCCACCAATCTACCCGGCTCAATCCTGGCTGCCTCGCGGGACAGTCGGCGGAGGAGATCCGCCTTGGGCTGACAGCGGCGGAAATGAGGTATGTAGGATCGGGCATAGCAGTAAAGGCAGCCGTGCGGGCAGCCGGTGTAGGGATTTAGGCTGAGCTTGGAGGGACAGGTGCACAGCCGGCACCTCCAGGGATCGAAGGGAGAGAGTATCATTTCCTGCCGGCCTGGAAGATGAAATCCCTTTCCGCCAGATCTCCTGGCAGGTATAGCCCGCCGGGATCGCGGGCCAGCAATCCTCTGGCACCCTTTCTCTGTACCCGGCTGAGGTAATCGTCCCGCTCTCCTCTATCCTTATGATGCTGCTCCTCAACGGGGGATATTCCATAAAAAGGCATATTCTGAGGCTGACCCAGAGCAATCAGCAATCTCTCGCGGCGCTCGGCATAGGACATGCTGCAGATGTCTCTGCCCTCAGCCGCCAGGAGATCATATGCTAATAAGGCCGGGCGGATATTGCTCTTCCTGGCCAGGCGACGGCGGTTGATATATCCGAGCATCTCACTGCGGCCGCAGATATTGCTTATGGCTGAGGCCTCTTTAGACGGAGAGTCAAAAAAACCGATCAGATCGGCATCGACAACAAAATCGGGCTTTAACTGTCCCACCTGCAGACACAGACCGCCTAAAGGTAGAGATATATTCCGCATCTGAGAGGAGAATATGCCCACCTCTTCTCCGGACTTATGGACCTGCACCCTCAAGCCGGAGAATTTGGGGAGGTATGCAGCCGGAAGGAACTCCCCTCTCTTGGGATAGTTCATAAATCGGACCGGAAGATTGGGCTGGATTGAGACCTTTTCCAGCCTGCCCTGGCCTGCCAGCTTGGCAATGCTCCCTAAATCGGGCATCAGAGCGAAAGCCCGGCTCAAAGCCTGCGGTTCGCAGACAAGAGCGGAAGAGAGGGCAGCAATCATGGTGCGCGGTCCGAGGCCAGCCTGCATGCTGCGCAGAGCGGTGCGAGCGATGAACTTTCCCTCCAGGGGGCTCGCCTGCAAAAACAGGCCTCTGAGAAGGGCGAGCTTCCTCTGATCCGAATCGTTTCCTCTGAAAGAGGAGATTCGCCTCAGATCCTCATAAACGGCCAGAGCATCCAGCGGCTGGCCGAATAAGGAACTCTGCCCCTTATGATGCAATTCCGCCTGGGCCACAAGCCCCATATCCCCTTTTTGCTGCCGTTCTATGGAGATGTCTTTGTCACAGACATCGGCCAGTGCTTCGGCCACGGCCTGCGGCCCTATGCCCATCTCCCTGACCTCCCAGCGCGGCCATAGCTCCCCCGTTAGCAGCCTGACAACGGGACAGAGCATCTCCGGCTCCTTGGCAGCATCGCGAAGCAGAGCCGATGTCCTATCCGCTTTGCTGCCTCGAGGGGATCCTGAGATCTCCTGCAAGGCCGATGCAATCAGAGAATAGCGCATTCATCTCTCTATCTTGATTTTTTTTAGTTCCTCTGATCTCCTGGACAGCTCCTCAATCATGCCGTCCAGTTTTTCCAGGAACAGGCCTGTCTGCTCCGTGGTCACAGCTCCAGGGGCTGAAGCTTTAATCAGGCCTTCCTGCTCCAGAATCCTCAGGGAATAGCGCACCTTGTGGCTGGGGATGCTCGTCTCCTCTGCCAGCTTGAGGATGCCTATGGGCTCATTTTCCACAACCTGCTTTAATATGAGCAGGTGCCTCTCCAGCATCTCAAGCTCGCCGCTCACCTTTTCCATCAGAATAGCCATCACATCCGCACCAGGGATTATCAGTATTAATTTGTGCAGCAGACTTATAATTCCATCGATTGACACGGCACATGCTAGCACGTGTAAGAAAAGTGAAGGAAGGAGAGATCGGATATTTTAGTAGCGTGCTCTGCGAGACAGGAAATCTATGCCATGCCTTGATGTCACCCTTCTTCCGCTCTCCTTTCCCAGTATCTGGGGCGAGGAGACCCCGGTGACCACCAGCATGGTGCGTATGGTCTGCTCCAGGTTCTGGTCGATCTGAGCCCCCCAGATGATCCTGGCGTCTGGATTGATCTTCTGGTAGACCTCATCCACCACAGTCTCGGCATCGGTAATGGTCATATCCGGTCCTCCTACCACATTGACCAGGGCGGAAGTGGCTCCGGATACATCCACATCCAGGAGAGGGCTCCTGAGAGCCTTCATAACCGAGTCGCGGGCTTTTTCCTCTCCATCCGCCTCGCCCATTCCTATCATGGCCACGCCACCATTGGTCATCACCGTTCTGACATCGGCAAAGTCCAAGTTGATCAGACCGGGGCGGGTGATCAGCTCGGTAATCCCCTTGACCGAACGCATCAGCACCTCGTCGGCAACCTTGAAGGCCGCCTGAAGGGGCAGGTTTGGTACCACATCCAGGAGCCTGTCGTTGGGAACCACAATGACCGTATCCGAGACCTCTCGAAGCCGGGCCAGGCCAGCTTCAGCATTCTGCATCCTTATGGAGCCCTCGGCGCTGAAGGGAATGGTGACTATAGAGATAGTAAGGGCCCCCGCCTCCCTGGCCGCCTCAGCAACCACGGGTGCTGCCCCCGTGCCGGTACCGCCCCCGAGACCGCAGGTGACAAAGACCATGTCCACCCCATCCACAGCCGCCCGGATCATATCGATATCCTCCTGTGCTGCCTCCTCACCTATAGCCGGGAGGCTTCCTGCTCCCAGGCCGCGCGTGGTCCTTCTGCCGATGAGGAAACGCCGGTCGGCATTTATATGGAGCAGATGCTGAGCATCGGTATTGATGGCATACAGCTCCGCACCCTGGATGCCGCATTCTGCCAGACGGTCTATGGTGTTGGAGCCGCCCCCGCCACATCCGATCACCCTGATTACCGTGGTCAGCTCCTCTAAAACCGAGACCAGTTCTTCATCACTCTGGATCATGCTGGAGGGCTTGATCCTTCTCTCGGCCTCAGACCTGCCCAGGGCCTCCTCGATGATGTACTTCATCTCCTTCCCCGTCCGCTTTTACCTTTGTTATTCATCTCTTTAATTAGTATATAGTTTTTTGCATAGAGATGATATTTATCTTTAAAAAATATGCAGCTTCTGGCCCCTTGCGGAGACGCAATCACATCCATCCGGGCGTACCGGGCCGGGGAAAATAATAATTAATGACAAATTTATATTAAATTGATTTCAAAGATTTAAGCCTCTCAATCTGTTCCATTATTCTCTCAGATTCCTTTGACTTTTCGGCTTCCAGGAAATCGACAATCTCAGGAAGGCTTTTATTCAGGCGGTAGATGCGATAGGGCCGGCCTTTGCCAGGATTCTTCTCATCCCTCTCCACAATCCAGTCCAGCCTGCGAATCTCACGCATGGCAATGCTCACTTCCGGCTGGCGGAGGCCAGAGCCGATCTCTATCTCGCGAGATGTTGCCTCAGCCACAGCAGCCAGATATGCCAGAACCTTGGCCACATTTCTTTTCAGGCCCAATTGAATCAGAATAGAGGCAAATTCGTCCCGCTCCAGCTTCCGGTCAGAGGCATCTCTAGTATCCAATGCGTTCACCAGGCGCTCAACGAGCCATGAGATATATATAAGTTTCGTTAAAAATAATTCTATCGAGAAGTAAATCCTCTCTCATATAAATTATCTTTAAAATATAAATAGAATACTGCAGCCGTCAGGCTGATGATACAGTAGCCTGTAGATACCATTATGAAAGAGATATACCTGGATGATAGCTATCTCTGGAGCTTCAGTGCTAAGGTGTTGCAGGCATTTGAAAATAAATCCATTCTGGACAGGACTGCATTTTATCCCCAATCGGGAGGCCAGCCTTCAGATTCCGGCGTCTTGGCTCGGGATAGTGAGATCTTTCAGGTGGTGGGAGCGGAGAGGCAAGGAGATGAGATTGTCCACATCATGGACCGGCCCGGATTGCAGGCGGGCGACGAGATCTCCGGAAGGATAGATGGCGACAGACGCTATCGGTTTATGCGCAGCCATACCGCCTGCCACATCCTGAGCGCAGTCATCTTCCAGGAGACGGGGGCAAAGATCACCGGAAACCAGATAGAGCAATCCCGATCCAGGGTGGACTTCTCTTTGGAGAGCTTTGACAAAGCCAGGATGATGGAATATGTGGAGAAGGCCAATCAGATCATATCCGAGCGCCGCCCGGTGAGCACCCGGACCCTGCCCCGAGATGAGGCCCTGGCCATCCCCGACCTGCACCGTCTGGCCATAGCCGTTCCGGACCGGGACATGATCCGGGTGGTGAAGATAGAGGGCATCGACAGTCAGGCCTGCGGCGGCACCCACGTCAGGAACACGGCAGAGGTGGGCAGGATCAAGATGATCAAGGCGGAGAATAAGGGCAAGGCCAATAGAAGGGTCTACTTCTCTCTGGAGGACTAGGATGAACTTAATGGAGCTGCTGGGCCGATCACGGGTGAAGGTAGAAGGGGAAAAGGTGACCGAGGCAAGTGATCCGATGATCCAGTGGTGTCCTCTATTCGACAAGTTAAGGGGCATAAAAAAGGTCACCGCTCAATCGGCTGCCGGCAATATGGAATTCAGGATAGAAAACCACGGTATGTTCTCGCCCCGACGCAAGCTGAAGATGGGGACCTTCGTGGGATTTGGAGCCTCCGAGTCCATGATGACCGGAATAAAGGCCAGGATAATCGATGCAGCTGTCACTGTATGCGACGGAGCGGGAACGGTGATAACCGCCAATCCCGACCTGGTACAGGGCATGGGCGGATACATATCCGGGCTGGTGCAGACCGATCCCATTCCCGAGGTCATAGAGGGCATCCGGGCCATGGAGGGGCATGTCCTCTCTCCCCAGGACGGCGCAATCGATCAGATGGGCGGAGCTGCCTATGCCACCGCTGCCGGATTCAGGAAGTTCGCAGTAACCACAGCCGATGCTGAAGAGGCAGAAAAGCTGCGAGAGCTGGAGAGGATGGCTGGAGTGAGGATAATGATCATAGGGGTACACCTTACCGGGATCACCTCACAAGAGGCCTCAAGGCTCTTGGGTGCTGCCGATATCGTCACTGCCTGCGCCTCCAAGCACATTCGGGAGCAGGTCCGGCCACTGGTTCAGGTGGGAACGGCGGTCCCGCTATTCGGCCTGACTCGCTGGGGCAAGGAGCTACTGGTGGAGAGGGCCAAGGAGGTCGAGCAGCCTATTCTCATCAACACCATGCCTCTGCCGGTGCTGCCGGAGAAAAAGCAGCCCAGGCCTCTGGTGTGATAGCGGGATCAGGAGGCCGGAAAGATGGGAATGATTTGCATAGAGTGGGAAGGCGGCATGGTCTCAGAGGGGGACTGTGACCTCTGAACCGCCGTTTAAGGTGGGCGTCTGCGGCATAGCCTGCCAGCTCTGCCCCCGCATGGTTCAGGGCAAGTGTCCCAACGGCGAGGCAGGATGCAGGCCCCGCCAAAATCGCATGTGTCGGATGGCCACCTGCGCCTTTGAAAAGGGTGTCTCTCATTGCTTTGCCTGCCAAGAGTTTCCCTGTGAGACCACCAAGCTGGGGCCGATAAGCTACGGATACTGCTGCTACATATCAGGAAGGGAGAGCTGAAATCGGGATTGAATTTTATTAGAATAGCCTGCAGCCTGCATGGAGTATGCCACTGTAGTTAAATTTCTGTTGGAATGCTAGAGAACCATAAATCGCTGTTAGAAATCTTTATAGGATTCACAGGATGCGGGAAGAGATTGAATTGGCTTCGATTGGCCTTGCATAATTGATTGGCTGTGCTATCCTCTAGGTAGGGTGCGAATTTCGAGACCAGACGGTTCGCCTGTCATAACCAACTTCTCGTTGGCTACAGCCCCTTGGCTTTCCTCTTGACGAAGCCAAATAGAGGATGGTTAGCATGGGATAGCTGACAGCTCCCAGGCGTCGCATGCTGCTGGAGCCTGATACAACAAGGGCGACTCTCCGGTGGCCATTGCCACCCGGTGGAGGGTGGAGTATGCGGCGGAGCTGGAGGTCGCCGGGGGATCGGCGGGATCGCTGGATGCTTTTGCCACCCTCTCCATTGCGGCTAATTTAGAGGTGAATAAGGAGGCCACGATAAAGATTGGCATCAGCTCCGGGATCTGTATGAGGGATCGGTCGGGCTGAGCGGCTATGTCCTGGACTGGTGGCTAAGGGGATGTACTATCTGAACTGCAAGACGGAGCAGGCATTGATATCGGCCATTGCGTTCAAGAGAAGACGAGGATAAAGGCGGTGTGAGGGTATTTGTGATTGTGGTCCTTTCCAGAGGTCTCAATCCTTTAATTATTCGTATGTTAAATGTGTGTTGGCGTTATACTACAGATCCATATCGCCATAGCCCTCAAATCACGCACCATATGAAGTTGATGTCATAATATGCTTATATGACGACATGCACACTTTTAAGCTATTCACCCAGGGGATCTTCAGACCCTAGGCGAATCCCACACCCTATTGAAAGCTGCTCATGAAAGCTTAAGTTAGGGAAATGATTATGATAAAACATATATTCTAGTATACTCTTAAGTGAAATGTAAAGGAGGGATACAGATCAAGAAAGTTTTTTTTGTTTTGTCTATCATATCAATGTTCGCTTGTGCAATACCCGGCCAAGGAAACACCGCTAACCAGAGGATTGATCAAACCGCAATGGGTTACGGAATTGACCAAGACGCAATTAACTTGGCTAATTTACTTGGCCAAGGAAATACCGCGAACCAAAGGATTGATCAGACCGCAATGGGTTACGGAATTGACCAAGACGCAATTAACTTGGCTAATTTACTTGGCCAAGGAAATACCGCAAACCAAAGGATTGATCAGACCGCAATGGGTTATGGAATAGACCAAGACGCAATTAACTTGGCTAATTTACTTGGCCAAGGAAATATCGCAAACCAAAGGATTGATCAGACCGCAATGGGCTATGGAATAGACCAAAACGCAATTAACTTGGCGAGGTTGCTTGGGCAAGGAAATAAAGCTAACCAGAGTATTAATCAGACCGCAATGGGTTACGGAATTGACCAAGACGCAGTTAACTTGGCTAGATTGCTTGGCCAAGGAAATACCGCAAACCAAAGAATTGATCAGACCGCAATGGGTTATGGAATAGACCAAGACGCAGTTAACTTGGCTAATTTGCTTGGGCAAGGAAATACCGCAAACCAAAGGATTGATCAGACCGCAATGGGTTTTGGAATTGACCAAGACGCAGTTAACTTGGCTAATTTACTTGGCCAAGGAAATACCGCAAACCAAAGGATTGATCAGACCGCAATGGGTTTTGGAATTGACCAAGACGCAGTTAACTTGGCTAATTTGCTTGGCCAAGGAAATATCGCAAACCAGAAGATTGATCAGACCGCAATGGGTTTTGGAATTGACCAAAACGCAATTAACTTGGCTAGATTGCTTGGCCAAGGAAACAACGCGAACCAGAGTATTAATCAAACCGCAATGGGTTTTGGAATTGACCAAAACGCAATTAACTTGGCTAATTTACTTGGCCAAGGAAACACCGCAAACCAAGTTATAAACCAACGTGTGATCGGGAGCGGAGTTACCCAAACCGGTGGGAATCGTGCTGATATTTCTGGATTAAATAATGCCGTAAGCCAACAAATCAACCAAAACGCAGCTGGTGGTGGAATAACACAAAACGGCGGAAGCTACGTCCAAATGTCTGGAAGTGGCAATGAGGTCAGCATAAAACAAGACCAAACAGCAATAGGCAATGCAGCTGCAATAAGCGGAGGTGTTTTTGTCAATTCACAAAGCACATAAGCAATAGTACGCAAAATAGCATGCATTTGAAGGGATCTGATCTGCATTGTGCGGGAGCTATAGAAGGTCAAGGCGACCCTAGGGCTTGGCTTTTCGTTACAGGATCTACGAATTCCAGGCTCACCGCTGGTTTTTCATGATAAAATCATGAATTTGGATAACCTTCTTTTATGTGAGCCATTCCATTATCAATGCGATTTCATCTCCTCGGAGAATAGCTGGACATGTTCGCCAGAGATCCGAGGACACGGGACCGCTGCCTTCGCTTAAGGTATTTAGCATTCGCAGAGGCTTTTATACAGGTTGATCAAATCAGTGGAAAGGTGCGTTTCTGCACGCAGACCTCCCAGTTGAAATAAGTGCACTTGCGCCTGCCAGAGTTAATGTAAAGTAGGTGGAGCATCCATATTTAAGATGGAGTGGTTTTCATGAATCGAAATACTATTTTAATTTGCACTTATATTGCGTTGACTTTATTTTGCATGCAAACTCAGGGACAGACTACCGCAGAAGATTGGAACAACAAAGGTGGAACTCTCTTTGAGTCAGGGCAGTTCAATGAATCCATCGCAGCTTATGACAAAGCCATTGAAATCAATCCTCAATACGCAGATCCATGGTATAACAAAGGAAATGCTCTCAATTTTATGGGGAGATATGAAGATGCAATTGAAGCATACAATAAGTCCTTGGAGATCAACTCCCTCGATGCTGATGTTTGGAACAATAAAGGCATTGCTTTTAAGCACCTGGAAAGATATGATGAAGCCATACAGGCATACGACCGAGCCGTAGAGATCAATCCTGAATTGGCAAATGCCTGGTACGGCAAAGGAATTGCACTCGATTTTCAAGGAAGATACGAAGAGGCCATAGAAGCTTTTGACAAAGCCATTGAGATCGATCCGCAGTTTGAAGCGGCTCGGATTGCTAAGGATCTTCCTGTTTATATGCTGGGATTGCAGAATGCCACGGAATCGCATAATGCTACAGAATGGTACATCATAGGTCAGGCTCTCGAAATGCAAGGCAAGCATGCAGAAGCCATCGAGGCCTATGATGAAGCCATCCGGATGGATCCTGAGTTTGCCCAGGCCTGGAGCGACAAAGGCAGTGCTCTTGTCGAATTGAATAGATCTGAAGAAGCCATAGAAGCTTATAACAAATCTTTGGAGATCGATCCGCAAGATGCATGGACCAGGTACCACAAAGGCCTCGCCCTCGCCAGCCGGGACAAATACGATGAAGCTATAAAGGCTTTCGATAAGGCCCTCGATATTGATCCACAACACGAATCCGCCCGTGAGGTCAAGAGTATAGTGCTTCTCGCAAGAGCTTTAGAATCTGGAGCCTTAGAATGGTTTGACAAAGGCAACACGCTCAAGAAAGAAGGCAAGTACGAGGAAGCGATTGCCGCTTACGACAAAGCTATCGAAATAGATCCGCAATATGCAGAGGCGTGGACCAACAAAGGCAATACTCTTTCTGCACAGGGGAAGTATGATGAAGCTATGCTGGCTTACAACAAATCCATAGAGATTGATCCCCAATTGCCAAATGCTTGGACCAATAAAGGCGTTATTCTTGGCCAACAAGGCAAGTACGATGAAGCCATACAGGCTCATGATAAAGCCATTGAAATCGATCCACAATTTGAAGAAGCATGGATCAATAGAGGCGTTGCTCTGGGTATGCAAGGCAAGTACGATGAAGCTTTGCAGGCTTTCGACAAAGCCCTCGAAATTGACCCTCAAGATGCGAGCGCATGGTACGGAAAAGGGCTGACTCTCAATTCGCTAGGCCGCACTAGGGAAGCCAATGCAGCCATTAACCAAGCCACTAAGATCAATCCCCGCCTCCTGAATGAGGTAAAATGAGGCGCATTCTAACGTTACACCATTTTTCTTTTTTAAAAAGAGCTAATTTCATTATTTATCCATAATTTTTATTGTATCTCGATCGTTGCGCATGTTATCGTTTTGCATTCAGTTAGGCCAGAAAGTGGTTATCTTCAGTCGATCTCATCCCTCAGCCCTTTAATAAAGTGACCGTAGGTGATCCCCCCCAGAGATAGCGGAAGGACGGCTTCCTTCAGAGCCTGAAGATCCCGTTCCAGCGCTTCCCCACCTTTTCCGGTCAGCTCAATTGCCCTTCTATAAATCTCCGTCATCTCCCGGGCATATGCTTCGCCTCTGCCCCGAGCATCCAGGGCTATTCCATCCAATCCCATGGCCGCTATCCGGGGCATCTGGTCCAGAAGGCAGGTCTCCACGGAGTTGAAGATATGGATCCGGGAATCATCATCCAGCCGCAGGGGAAAGACCCGCCTCATATCCTGCAGCCCCCAGAACTGCTCAGAGTCATCTGCTGCCGCATGCAGCCCAGCCAGGCAGGGAATACAGTCCTCCGCCACCATCACCTCCAGGCTTCCCTGCACCACCAGCTCCAGACTGGGCCGCTGCGGAAGCAGTCGGCTGGCAGATATAGCTGCCGCCATCTGCCTGGCGGAGAGCTCCGGGGAGAGTGTGAAGTGGCATAAAGATGGAGTGAGTGCCCGCACTGCAAGGTGATTGCAGACATTCAGGCCCATGCCCCCGTAAATGGAGAGGGCGGGCTGGCATTCCAGCGCTGCCTGTAGGGCCCCCACATTCTCTACCAGGACCCCTTCAACCTCTGCACCAGCCAGCACCCTGCAAGCCAGAGAGAAGAACTCAGATCGGCAGATCCTGGGCCACTTCCATATGAGCTGCTTGCTGCCGCATATGGCCCGTGCTTCGCTGAGGATCTTTCTGAACCCGGCCTCCCTTTCCGCATCATCTTTTATCCCGCGCCCCAATGACGGCTCGAGGTAAATCCGGTCGCATCCCCCTGCTACAGCACCTCTGACCTCCTCCAGGCTGGCGGCATAGACGGAGAGAAAGGATGCCGCAGCAGTTTTCCTGGTAGGGGGAGATGATGAAGCCCCACAAGAAGGTCCTGGCATTAAATAGAGCATCTCCTGCCATCGGGCCCGGGCCTCTTCCACCTTACCCTTATCCGGCCTTCTCCCGGCTAATAGCGCCTGCTCCACCTTCTCCAGAAGCTGGCGGCGCAGCTGGTTCAGGGCTCCAAGGGGGGCGAAGAGGTCTCCGGAATAGTCCATCTCGATCTTTCTTATAGCAAAAGCAGTACCACCGGTCCGGCGAAGCTGCGATTCTATCTGCTGCCGGGTGAGGGGCTGATTTTTGGCCTTTTCCATGAGAAAAGATGCCAGGACGGCTACCTTCTTTCCATCCGGCAGCCGGGCCTGCAGAAGGGGCCTGTCCTCCTGCCAGCTCAGAGAGAGGTCCAGGGGTATTCCGCCAGGCGCAGATTCGATGATCTGAGCCGCCTTCCTGGATAGGGCGGTGCTGCCTGTAAGATAGACTCTGGCCCCCGGCCGCACCTTCTCTTTCATCTTCAGGCGCAAGAGTCCATCTTTCACCTCCGTCCTCTGCACCACCAGCCCCACCTCGTGCCCCGGCGACTGGAAGACCAGTCCGTCCCCCCTCTCCGGAGATATGGCACCGGAGAGCCGCACTGCCGCCTCGCCCTTCCGGGAGTCATAGGAGCTCACGCTGCCCATGAGAACGCCACGGTTGTCCGACATCTCCCGGCCCATGACATCCTTCTCTCCCAACAGGTGGCCCTTGGTGAAGCTGCGGTTGAAGGCCAGGGCCAGGGCCATCTCATCCTCCTCTGAGGGCGACCAGTCTCCCATGGCAATGCCGTCCAGCGCCCTTCGGTAAATGCTGGTCACAATGGCCACATACTCCGGGGACTTCATCCTGCCCTCGATCTTTAAAGATGCCAAAGGCGAGCGGACGATCTCCTTGAGATGCCGGTAAACGCAGAGGTCCCTGGTGGAGAGAAGATACTTCTCCGGCATAGGCCTGGCGGAGAGGCCCGCCGGCCGGCCGTACTTGTCCTTCTGGCCGGAAAGCAGCACATAGGGCTTGCGGCAGGGCTGGGCGCACATGCCCCGATTTCCGCTCCGCCCCCCGATGGCCGAAGAGAGAAGGCACTGCCCGGAATAAGAGTAACATAAGGCGCCATGAATGAAGACCTCCAGGCCGACATTGCCGGTCCCGCCATCCCGGCTCATCTCTTTGATCTGCTCCAGGCCCACCTCCCGGGCCAAAACCACCCTGGAAAAGCCTGCCTTTCCGGCCCATCGAGCACCCTCCCCATTGTGGATGGTCATCTGGGTGGAGGCATGCCTCTCCAGCTCCGGGACGATGCTTTTGGCTAAAAAAGCCGCTCCGAGGTCCTGCAAAAGCAGTGCATCGGCTCCCATCTCATAGAGGCAGAGAAGGTATTCGGCCAGGCCGGGGATCTCATCCTCCCGGACCAGGGTGTTGACTGTCACATAAACCTTGACCCCTTGCAGATGGGCATAGTCCACCGCCCGCGCCAGATCAGGCAGATCGAAGTTGGAGGCGAACTTTCTGGCCCCGAATCGCCTGCCTCCGAGGTAAACCGCATCCGCTCCTGCGGCTACGGCGGCTTTCAGAGCCTGATCCGAGCCGGCAGGGGCGAGCAGCTCAGGCAGTCTTCTCCGGGCTGATGGCGGCAATGGACTCCACCACGCTTCTCCATTCCGGGCAGAAGAATACCTGATCAGAATAATCGTGGATATCTGTATCGTTCAGGCTCCAGGGATGGAGGAACAGTATTCCCTGTCTCTTAGGATCGCTCTTCACAAACTCAACTATGTTCAGATCCAGGTCATCGATGAGAACATCGCAGGGGATGTTGTGCTTTGTGCCTGTTCTGGCATGGTGGTACCGGGTCAGACAGGGGAAATGCTCCTTGAGCCATCTCCTGGTGGCCTCCTCGGTGTGAGGCCTCCTGGCCGTGACCACCATAAGCTCATGCTCAGGCGTAGAGAGCTGCTTTACCGCCTTTTTCGCCCCTTCCAATACCGGCACCCTCAAGACATACTCAGGATCGCTGAGAAGACGGGAGATCTCGGTCCAGATCTCTATGCCGTCGAAGGACCAGTGGGCGCGATTGATATCGCTTTTCCTGTACTTTCGTCCATAATCCTTCTCGATCTCCCTGAGCACGGCAGCGACCTGATCCGCCAGAACCCCGTCAATATCAACTCCGATCTTCAAAGCCCATGTCTCTCCAAAGAGGATCTTTGCATCGCCCTCTCCAGTTCTTTAAGAATAGCCCGGTATGATAAAGCTTTTCCAGAGTGCGAGGCCCGAAAATCGAGCCAGAACCGTCTGAAGATGGCAGTCTTCCTAATGCTTCATCAGCGGCACATACTCGACGCCTGGCCGGCTTCTCCCCGCTTCCATGCGATAGAGGTCCATGAGGGAATAGACCTCCTCCGGAACAGCCGTCTCCACGCATTCTCCCAGGAGAGAGCGGGCCTGCTCAGCCATGAAGGGATGATCGTGGGTGTACTTGCCGGAGACGAACTCCTCGATGATTGTCTCCAGTTTCTCCTGCCCGCACTTGCCCTCCAGGATCTTCCGCAGAAGAGCTCTCATCTGCTCCATGGCCTTTCTGGCCTCCTCGGCGTAGATCAGGGTCTTGTCATCCATCTCATCGATCTTCTTCTTGGAGGCAACCAGGAGCAGAGATGTTGCCGGGTAACTCCCTTGTGCATCCCCCAGTTGGGGGTCGACAGGGCCGAGGGCGGCATGCGGATCCATGATTATGCTGTCCGCGGCAAAGGCGATCAGGGTTCCGCCGCTCATGGCATAATGGGGAACTATGACCGTCTTTTTCGATGGATGGGCCTTCAAGGCCATGGCGATCTGGGTGGCGGCCAGGGCCAGGCCTCCCGGGGTGTGCAGGATGATGTCGATGGGAACATCCTTCTGCGCGGCGCGGATAGCCCTCAAGACCCTCTCGCTGTCATCGATATCGATATATCGGGCCAGGGGAATGCCCAGAAAGCTGATGGTCTCCTGGCGATGGATGAGGGTTATGACCTGAGTTCCCCGGGATTTGCCCAGCTTGGCCAGAACGCTCTTTCTGGCCGTCTGCAGGTAGTACCTCTGCAGCATGGGCACCAGAAAGAGAAATACGAATAAGAGAATCCAGATGTTATTGATCAATGCACTGGCAGCATCTCCCCCTACCTGAGATAGAAGCGGATCCGTCATCTGGCTCATGAGACTATCTTGGCCGGGTAAGTATATTTGTCTTGCGGAATTTTCTTAACTCAGGCAATATATATTAATATGATCGAGTTCAAATTAGACCTCTTGAATGGCAAGATAATCTGGAGGTCTGGATCTTGAACATCACGAATTTTGGTCGGGCAGCCATCATTCTTCTGGCTTTCTCGGCATCCTTTTCCTGGCCTGCAGCATCAGGACAACTGCCCAGCATGACCGATCTGACAGTTGCGACGGTCAAGGAAGAATACGGCAAATGGATGGTCGAATTCAACTGGTCGGATATGGATGACTACGACAGAAGCATAGCTCATGGCGACAGCACTTCGGGAAAGACGGCTATACATACCGATACCCTGACGCTAGCCTCTTCTTTGGATCGGTCAAAGGCCATAAAGGTCTCAGTGATCACATACTCAAAGAGCGATCCATCTCATGTCAATATGAGCAGCATGACCGCCCTGGCCAACAGCACACTGGCTGACATGGATGTATGCCAGGATATAGATATGACCGATAGAACTATCGAAGGCAGAAAAGGCATATCAGCCAGCGGTAGAAAATGCTCCACAGGCAAGATGGTCTATGTTGCAGCATATCCGGTTACATATCATCTGGACCGCCCGGGCGGCGTGCTGTCCTCCGATGCCGTTGGGTTGATCCTATCCACATACGACAGAGAGGTAACCGAGCGATTCCTAGCTTCAGTGAAAATTATGCAAATAAAATAAAAGTTGTTATGGCCTAAGGCCAGAAGCCAAAGGCGATATTCAGTCCCATTATTACCAAGCCGGCACCAATGCAGGCTCCAAGCACCAATTTAGGATCGAGCTTTATTGCCGTGTCGTCAGCCTCAAAGTATCTCATGAGGCCTGCCGACGACTGAAGGCCACTGCCTTCGTTCTTTCTCTTAGCCATGTTTTATCTCCTTTTCTCTTCACCATCTTAAGTATTTCGATCAAGACCGAAGCAATCTCAAGGAAGCTGAGCGCTCATGTTCAGAGATGAGGCGGCGCCCTCAAGGCGCCAGCCGCCCCTATCCTGGAAAGGATAGCGATCCTGACCATCTCCACCCTTGATCATCCTGGGCCAGCTCTGGCTGGGATTTCCTTTGGCCACATGATCATCCCAGTAGTTGCCTCCGGTGACATTGCCCTGATCCCAGCTATTTGTTCCCCTGCTGTCCTGTGAGTTCTCACTGTTGTCCAAAAAGTTGTTGTGGAATATGCTGTTTCCTGAAGACTCCAGCACCTCGAGACCTATAGAGCTGTTGCTGATATTATTCTGATAGATCTGGTTTTCATCAGAGAGGTTCAGCCAGATGCCAGAGGCGTCATTGCCGTCAAGGACATTGTCGCGAATGGTGTTCTTGCTGCAGGATAAGAGGGAGATTCCATTCTGGCCGTTGCCGGAGGCATTATTCCCTGCCAGATCATTGAAATGGGAGTCGTATAGAAACATGCCGCTGAATGCATTTCTCTTCATCTGGTTTCCAGATATCCGATTGCCATCGGATGATATCAGGCGCATGCCATAGCAGGAGGAGATGTTATTCCCGATGATGCTGCTGTTCCTGGAGCTGTAGAGGAAAAGAGCGTCTCTGGTTATGGTGGAGTTTTGGACGGTGAGATTGTCGCAGTAAACCAGGGTCATATGGGCTATATCCCGGTCCACTATCTGCTCACCGGAGCGGTTGAAGAGATAGACCAGGGGATGGGAGTCGGCGATATTGGACTCGTCTATGGAATTGTCATAGGCCTCTCGGCTCGAAGCCTCCACATAAAGGCACCAGCTCACATTTTCAAAGACGTTCTGAGAGAGACGGTTTCCAGGAGCCTCGAGCAGAATGATGCCCTTCTCGCAATCGGAGACGGCATTAGAGGTTATTGAACTGTCGCTTGAGGATGTGATCAGCATTGCCGTGTCTGTGACTGCTGAGAGCTGATTTTTGGTGATATTGTCATTTTTGCATCCTATCAGCTCAATTCCCGTTGTGCTGCGTTCTATTCTATTCTGATAAACAGAGCTATGGCTCAGGTTCTCTATCCGGAGGGCATAATCCGCACCAAGGATGCTGTTGTTAGACAGGTCGCCTCCGAAAGAGTCCTTGATCACTGCAGCATTCTGGCAGCCGGCAATTGTATTATCCCGGAACCTTGCACCGCGACATGCAGAGATGCCCAAGCCTATGCTCCCGCCATCGATCTCATTTTTTTGAACCTCGATCTGGCTCGAATTGACGATGGTTATGCCGTTTGTCGAGGCAGATAAGGAACTTATGATATGCACCAGATTTCGGTTTATGCCTATGGAGCTGCTGTTCTGGAGAAGCATGCCGAAGTATTCGGACTGGATCTCATTGTTCTCCACCTCACAGAGCTGCGCGTCGTCCAGCCATATGCCCCAATGAGCGCCAGATATCTTATTGCCCGAGATCTGGTTGCCTGCGGCCTCCCGGATCAGAATCGAGCTGTTGCACCCGGAGATTTGGTTGTCCTCAATGGAGTTGTTGCTCG
>Ga0208197_1002000_pt1 | contig 18860 bp, 22 predicted proteins | sample AD_JPNNA4_MetaG_FD_184444 | JGI IMG/M metagenome (GOLD analysis project Ga0208197, IMG submission 184444) | Active sludge microbial communities of municipal wastewater-treating anaerobic digesters from Japan - AD_JPNNA4_MetaG (SPAdes) (version 2) | ecosystem: Engineered > Bioreactor > Anaerobic...
CGAAGCAGGAGACGCTTTCGAATAGTGAAGAGCTGAGAGGGCTCAAGTGAGAGGTCAGGGCTGAGAGGGCTCAAGGGCTAGCCGGTCAGGCGCAAGAATCGCTCCTGAGCCCTCTCCAGTATCTCCTTTTCTCCGGGAATAATTCCATCTCTCATCAGCACCTTGCCATTGACTATGGTGCTGTCCACCCCGCCGCTCATGCTGTAGACCAGATGAGAGATCATATTGCTCCGGGGGCAGAGCCAGGGCTTTTTCAGATCTATGAGTGAGAGATCGGCCAGGGCACCTGGATGCAGCCCCAGGTTTAGCCGGAAAGCTCTCTGGGCGTTTTCCGTGGCCATGCCCCAGATCTGATCGGCGGTAAAGGCGGCCGGGGTGTGGTAGGCGTTCTTCTGGGTGATGGCCCCCACCTTCATCTCCTGGAATAAACTGAGGTTATTGTTGCTGGAGGCTCCATCTGTGCCCAGGCATACATTGACACCGGCTTTGAGCATGGTGTTGAGGGGAGCTATGCCCGATGTCAGCTTGAGGTTGCTCACCGGGCAGGTTACTGCATTGGCCCCCCGTTCTGCCAGCAAGAAGCAGTCCTCCTCCGAGAGCCAGACGCAGTGGACGGCAGCCAGCCGCGGACCGAGAAGCCCGAGAGAGTCGAGGTACTCCACAGGGCTCATGCCTTTGCTGAGAAGAAAGCCGTCCACCTCCGATCTGGTCTCGGAGAGGTGAATGTGGATCATACAATTATGCCGGTCGGCTATCTCTTTGGCTTTAAGGAGCGTCTCCTCGGAGCAGGTGTAGGCGGCATGGGGGCCCACGGCGGGGGAGATGAGGGGATCATTCTTCCAGCGGCGAATGAAAGGCTCGACCTGGGCCAGAAGCTCGGGTTTCATGTCGAAGACCACTCCGGAGATATAGGCCCGCAGGCCCATCTCCCTGGTTGCTTCTGCGGTCGTATCCGGGTGGTAGTACATGTCGCTATAGCAGGTGATGCCGTGGCGGATCTGCTCCAGGCAGCCGAGCTTGACTCCCCAGCGGATGTCCTCCTCGGTGAGGCGAGCCTCCAGGGGCCAGATCTTCTCCTCGAGCCAGGGCATCAGCTCCATGTCATCGGCATAGCCGCGCAGCAGGGTCATGGCCAGATGGGTGTGGCAGTTGATCAGGCCAGGTATGGCCAGCTTGCCGTGCCCATCGATGGGCTCTTCGCCGCTTTCATCTTTGAGGTCGGGCCCGATCTGTGCGATCCGGCCCTCTTCTATGAGGATGTCCCGGCCGGATACAAGCTGGCCGGAGTGAAGAAGGGAGACATCTTTTATCAGCATCGGATGGAGGTATCCCGGAGAGGTGAAAAGACTGTCGAATCGTCAGGCTTAAGATCCACCGGCTCAAAGAAGCCTGCGAGCTGAGGTAGCCAAGCGGCCTACGGCGCTGGTCTTGAGGTACTGCTCCTCTTCGGGAGAGCGGGACGGGCAAACCAGTGGTGCATCGCACCTCGTGAGTTCAAATCTCACCCTCAGCGTAATATTTTATTCGTATTTAATTTTTGTTTGGAGGACTGAGATCGATTCTCAGCTTATCCATGTCCTCTTTGCTCACGCATTTGCCTAGGAAGCTCATTAGAATTTCCGCCAGATCCTCTTGTCTCGGCTGCCCGAAGACCATCCTATAGATGGCCAGAGATTTTTGAAGTTGCTCCATCCGCTCTCTATCACGGCTTAAAGGCAATGCTGGAACGTGCCTCTCGATCTTAGCCCCGTCTTCGGTAGGGTATATCCAGAACGGGACCAGATCGCCCGATCCATCTTTTCTATCTCGTTTTCCTGCCCGAAACAGGGCATCCCAGGGATCGGCATCATTCGGCCCGATTTCCGAAAGCCCATACTTTGCAGCCAGATTCTTTCTTATGGCATGGCCCTTAAACCTGTGAATTCTGCCCTCGCGCTGCTCTAGATCTACTGGATTGGAGGGCAGATTCCAGTGGACGATGGCATGACAGTAGGCATGAAAGTCCAATCCCTCCTGGCCGATTGACGTCGTTGCCAGGACGAAGGGCCAGAAGGGCGAATTGAAAGATTTCCTTATCTGCGAGATTCTGTTCACCGATTGGCCTTCCTCGATCCCTTTTTCTGAGAGCATCACGGCAAAGTTGGTTCTCATCTTTTTTGCTGACATTGATATGGATCCTGACCTTGCATTGCAGCTTATCTCGTCAACTTCAAGGCTTGCTGACCGAAGGCTCAAGGCCTCTGCCATGATCTCCGATATCCGCTCCCCTGCCTTGCACCGATCAAGGCCGAAGAGCCCCTCAGACTCCTTCAGGAAGTGAACATATTCATCCAAGACCGATTGAAGACCGCCATCAAGGCAATAATCCAGAACTTGACGCCAGTAGGCTGGAGCGCCTTGAGAATCCAAAGCATAAAGGCTTCGCAGCAAAGCACTGGACGTTTTCAGATTAAAAAGGCGTACAAATGACCGGGACAATCGCATAGCACTCATGCTTATCTCATCAAGAGGTTCGCATAGACTGCCCGAAGACAGACCACCTGTAACCCTAGACAGAGCCCTCAAGCATGCTATTCCAGGCCCGGCTATTGCAATCTTCGCCAGGACGAGCGAGAGATCCTTTGGCGGCCTTTTCGGCCGGATCTTCCCATCTATTAATGCATTGACCTCTGCGATTGCCTCCTTCCAAAGAGAAGGCCCTTCTTCGCTTTCATCATCTCCAGATGTCTCTTCACCCGCCCAGACATCTCCAAGCTTCCTGTTGCGGAAGAACTTTTCAGCGCTTCCATGATGGTAGTACATATCCAGTAAGATGGGCGCAGCCCAGTACCAATCCTCATCTTCAGGTCCGAATTCCGCAGATGATCCAACAATAGGAAGTAGGAGTCTCGTTATCTCAATTTGGGCTCTATGAATAGTATCAGCGGCTGAAGGCAATGATGCAGAGGATATCTTCAATGGATCGCAGGCCCTGGCAAGAGTCACACTTGGATATATGATCCCCAGGATTGGCAAGCCTGTGATTCTTCTATCTCTATCGCCCCTAGCGAACTTAAGCAGAGGCCGGAGCCTTTTCCTGGAATCAGGTGTATTTCTGAGAGAGGGATCAAAGAGTCCTATCATATTTCTCTCAGCCTCGTAGCTCGACAAGCTTGCGATCATCCTCGGGACCATTCTCCATGAAGAGAACACTAATCTTTTTGTGAACTTCTTAAGCACCGGGTCTGCAAAAGGCCATCCCAGCTCATAATATGGCAGAGATGGTGGCAGCCACAGGAGCTTCCAGGCATTAGCACCAATGGTTCCGGAAAAGAGGCTTCTAAGCCTGGAATTACCTGGATCGATCTGTTCATAAGCTTCAATATCTTTCCAAGGAAGCAATAGACCGTCAGAATCAGATAGATAGCCACAAATTTCTTGATCATTGCAGGAACAGGCTTTCTTGAACGCATTCTTCAGTTCATACTTGTCCATGAAGTTCAGGGGATATGATGAAGACTTCCAGTATTCCAGGGCGTCGCGGCTGTCCATTGATTCGGCCACTTTCTGCAAGCCACAATACGCAATCAAGTCGGCCGGCTCAAGCTTGGTCTGGTCATCGGAAACCACTTCGAGCATCCCATTTCTATCCTCTGAAGCCGCAAGCCGCTCTGTTCTCACCATAACCCTGCGAAGTTGTTCTTCAAGCGCCTTCTTGAGATGCATTAGACGAGCATCATCACCTTTGCCAATGCGGAACAGCTCTTGCCTATATTCTCGGATTGTACTTTCACAAATTTTCATCTCATCAAGATCCTGGATGAGAAATTCGTAAGTTCTTAGAAAATCTCTGTAGTGGTCCTCGACTCCAGCCTCATCCATCGTGGTATACATCTTGTACGGGGTCGCAGAAAGCAAAAGCACCCTGGCCTCGGAGTTCTCATCAGCATAGGAGAATAGTTCCCTGGCAAGCTCCCTTGCAGACATTGCCGAATCGTCCTCACCCTCTTCTCCGTACATAAGATGCTTGAATCTTTGGAACTCGTCCAAAATGATTAAATCAGGCTCAAGAGCCTTCAAACAGGATCTCACAAGAAGAGCACGTAGCTCTGATATGCACCGATTGCTCTCTTTCTCCAACTCTCTCTTTCGATGCACGCCCATACCTGGTTCCATAAATGCTTTTGAAAGCTCCTGCACTCTTTTTCCCAAGCCTGTTCTGGAATTATTCACGGCATTATTTTCACAGTTATGCAATAGGCTCAGAAAAGATGCTTTAAGTTGAGGATCAATTTCGTTCTTCGGGTACTTCCCAACAAGCCTCTTGAAGTTCATTAGCGTCATTCCACCGCGAAAGACATTCATCGGCTTTCCATCATCGAGATTCCATTCGTCTTTGAGCATCCAGAACAACAGAGCCCTCTCTTCTCCGATCCCGGTTCCAGATGACATCTCAAAGGACGTGCCTGGTGTCAGCGCAACGAAATTGATCCTATTTTCCTTGAGGTTCTTGATCTTTGCAGGTAGCAGAGAGATGCGGCTGACGCTGGGCACGCCGTATCCCAAAAAATACAGCTTTGAAATATTTTGGCTTGCTATGTTCGAATTCGAGCAGATGTAGATAATATCAATTCGAGGAACTCCTTTTTCCCAGAGGAGATCTATTGCCTTGGCAATGACTCCGCGGGCTACAAGCGTCTTGCCTAGCCCTACTTCATCCGCGACGAGGAAGCGCCTTGTGCAGTCATCATCGGTATACAACCTTCGAAAGACATAATCTACAGTCGCTTTTTGGAAATCCTTTAGCCCTTCGAGAATCTCATTACAATTAGGTCTTTGATGTCTCTTTTGGCGCTTAAGAATCTCAATGTACTGAGGACTATCAAAGTAGCTACGCTTTCTCAAAGGGCTTTCCTCCTATCATCTTCCTTGCCTCCCAAATGGGCTTCCAGATCTCATCGAGGCCTTCAGGCAGCAGGTCTTGGGTCTCAGGATTGCCCCTCAAATCCTTAATGAGATTGTTTAGGTCGTCGATCCGCTGAGGGTCCCTATTCAGAGCCCTGACCATACACTCGAAGAGCGGCATTATTCCAGGTGGCGTGCCTGGCCTCCATTTCCACACCTCTCCTAAACCAGTTCCACCATTTATGCCTGACAGTTCAGATCCTTTTTCTAGCGAGAGAAGCAGCAGCATCAACCTGATTACCTGGCTCTTATCTTTTAGTATGGCACGGAGGATGCGCTCATTTCTGTCTTCTGGAGCCCCTTCAAGATGCAGCTTGAGGACAAATCCCTCTTCCAGCCTCTTGCTGCCTGATCTAACCGTCAAATCAAATGCAAAAAATGCAGAAATCTCGAGATCCGAGAGTTGCTTGAACTCCGCATGCACCTCAGGAACAACGGAGAGATGCATCGCCCGAGACCTAGGCAGAGTTATCGGCCTGACCATGATCGAGGCCTCCTCGGGAATAGATGAAATCTCTCCTTCGATTAAGATTGCAAAATGCTCATTTGCATCCAGAGAGACTCTGGCGGATAATCCAGCTTTAGCCAGTGCATTTCTTGTCTTTTTTGCCAGATTTTTCAGAGGCTCATTATCGTCTACAACAGGACCATCAGAAATAGATACGGGATCAAGGAGAATCCTCAAACCTGCCTGCTTGCCATCCTCCTTTTCCTTGCCGCCATTCAGCACCGCATCTACGCCACAATTTTTCTTTTTCCCTCGAAGCTCTACGAGGAATTCTATATTCTTACTGAATGCAGCATCTGTCGCATTAGCAGAGCCCGTCCATATCCTGCCCTCGCTTCCTGCGTCAGCTACATAAAGCTTCGCATGCAGCCCATCGAATTTGTCCTCAATGGCTACTTGCTTAAGATCGATATGATTTTCATCTAATCCAGGATTTGCGAACTCATCCGGCTCTGGGATGGCATTATCTTTGAGGCATAATATTTCAGAGAAATTCCGCAAGCAATCGGCTGAGATCTTCTGAAGGCTATCCAGTCGTGAGACCAATGCACAATCCTTTCCAAGGGATGCGAGGCGATTAAGACAGCTCTCTGCAAGGAACGGAGAGACGACGAGCATCCTATCTATCCTTCCTGATAGTGGATTGGTTTCTTTATTATCGATTCCCAATGGGTGAAATATAGCACTCTCGAAGCCCTGGGGTGGAATAAAGGCGACCCTGCGAATCTCATGTTGCACCTGATCTATTCTATTTTGCATTTCCTCCGGTAGGCCCTGTGCCACCATTCCAGGAAGAGATGCAATGAAATCGCCAAGGGGGTGATTTGAAGCAATAGCGTTCTCTCTATCTTTAAGAATTCCGTCAAAGACCAGGGCAGTATCCCACGATCGATCATAAGTAAGATTCCTGCTCAAACAAAGAAAACGATAAGTTACAGGCCCATCTTGTGAGGTATACCTCAGAGCCCAGACCTTTGGATGAAATGAACCATCTTCGCTCCGCGGCAGTGCCTGGAAGACAGAACCTTCGAGGAATGAGTAGAGAGGATGATCATAATCCTTAGGTTCGGGTATGCGAATCCTGCCGGCGTGGCATAAGATGCAGATCCTTCCCGCGTACCTCCTGAGAGATTCTAGGAGCGCCAGTATGTCGGGCCTCCCAGAATTATTCCCTGCATCGAATAAAGTAAAAGCAACGGGGGCCGTCATAAGAGCTAAAAGATCAAGGGAAAAAGTAGTTCCTATGGCGAAGTCGAGAGAATATCCCTCTGGCGGCCTGAGAATCTCCATAAGATGCATCCTATCATATGGATCGAGCATTTTAGGACCTCCTCAAGCCTGTGAGTATGTCAGAGATAATTTTCTCTGCAGGACGCCATCTATACCTGAGCTGTCCTGCCATTCTCACACTGGAGTCCCTGCTCCATCTGGCTAGGGCTTCAGAATTTTCAAGCTTTGATAGATTGCCCTTTAGTTGCCGCTCCCTCTCTTGAATCAGCATTCTTGCAGAATCGTCCTCTGCTATCTTTTGAGCCCGACCGGGTGACAGAGCCATCTGGAGCCATTCTTGTACGAAATACCGTGTCCGTCCAGTTGCTCTCGCGCCCTGTTCGATTACGATCTCCCAAAAGTGTCCTTTGTAGTCCCATCCATCAAATTCAGCCCGGCGCGATTGTAGACGATCAGCCCATAATTCCAGCTCATCTTTAAATTGACTCACTAAACCATCATTACCCAAGCCAACTGCACTGCTGGCTTTCTCCGCGAGCATCAAGTTGTAGAGAAGGGCAGCGCCATAAATGGCCTCAGAGAAGTTTCTTGCATGGAAAATTTTCTCCTTGATTGGATCTGGGAGGTCTGGGCAAATAGGATGATCCCAAGGAAAATGCACAGAATCTGATAGCATATCTGAGTCCAGGAGGTATGCAAGCATTGTGTTTGGCCACCTAGCCAACACTCTTTCTTTGAGATAGCAAGCTTCTTCACCAGTTAGCTTAAATGAGGCCTTGGCTGGGAAGTCATCAGGTGCAGAAGGCAGACCTGGGTGCCAGTTGCGTCGTTTCTGATAGCCATCAACCTCCTCTTCATAGCTGTGTGAGATATCCTTGCCGAATCTGTAAAACGTATCTAGAGAACGGTGGTAGTCAGAAATGGGATAGGGACAAAGCCGGATACCCCAGGCATCCATGCCTTGCCAGTAGATACTGCTTGGAAGTCGCTTGAGGTTCTCTTTTGCATCTTTGCCGATCACGCCATCGGTATCGTCTGAGTCCAAAAGGGCACGTATCAGTCGCACTTCCTCGCCCCTTGCCCTTTTTTCTATCTTTGATGAAGGGACTTTTTTCTCTTCCAGGCTTCTATACATCCAGGGCACAAAGAGAAAATACCTGGCTCTGGTCTGAATAGTACTGGTCCCTGGAAAGAACATGTCTGCGAAGGCATCCCTAATGACACCTATCCCCAGCTCGTCTCTCGTTTCATGTTCCTTTAGAGCACTCAAGATGTCCAGCATCTTCTGCCGTTCTATTTCCGAGTAGTCTAGCCATGTAAAGGAGGATGTCATCTTAATCATACCTATTCAGGGCAATGTCTACCCTTGCATCTTGCGGGATTTCAAGATAGGATGAATAAGCTTGCGGTTGTATCTTTATTGGAGCCCTAATAAATTACGAAGATCAAAAAACGCTTAAAAACCATGACCGAGCAGAATCGCAGGTACGTAAACAAGGAGATCGGCAAGCTCCTGTCCGAGATCTGGCGGGTTAAGGGCCTGGCAGAGCAGGAGTACGGCCCGCAACACCCCATCGCCAAGAAGCTGGCCAGCATGCACGAGGAGGCACAGAAACTGCTGCGGGAATGAATCAAGAGATCCAGTCTGCGAATAAAGTAGATGAGATACATGTATCTGTATGCCGGTTATGCTGGCCGGGCCTGAGGGAGATCGCGGACTCTGATGGGCTGCGGAATACCCGCCTTTTCGCAATCCTTAGGCTAATCATCGAGAAGTAGCTATCATGGCCGGTGCAAATGACAATGTGGTCGTACAGGCCTGCAATACCCTGGCAAAAGCGCCTGGCATAATCTGACAGAAGAGAAGGAAAGCCGGGGCTCAGAGATCTTTGGAGAGCTTCTCATCAAAGAACGCCGATCTAAGGTCATCCAAGGACGCAAATTGATTTACGCCAGGAACGCTAAAAATTATGAAAAATGCGGTATGACCATGAAAAGACTTGAAGAGATCCAGGAGATCCTGAGGCAGAAAAAGCCAATCCTCAGGGAGAGATTCAAAGTTAAAGAGATCGGCATCTTCGGATCCTTTGTCCGGGGCGAGGAGAAGGATACCAGTGACCTCGACATCCTGGTAGAGCTGGAGAGGCCCGTCGGCCTCATCAAGTTCGTCGGCCTGCAAAACTACCTCTCCGATGAACTGGGCGAGAAGGTGGATCTGGTTACGAAAAGCGCACTTAAGCCCAGAATCAAGAAGAACATTTTAAGCGAGGTCGTCTACATATGACCCGCAGGGACTGCTGGGAGTACGTAGAAGACTTAGCCAGGTACATGAATTTTGCTTTGCAGTTCACAGAGGATATGGATTTCGATGAATTCGCAAACGATCCCAAGACCGTTATCGCCGTAACAAAATGCATCGAGATTGTGGGCGAGGCCACTAAACATATTCCTGACTCATTCAAGACAACATACCAGGAGATCCCCTGGAGAGATATGGCTGGAATGAGGGACCGGCTCGTCCATGGCTACTTCACAGTTGATTTGGAGATCGTCTGGCATACGGTGACAGATGAGTTTCCACAGATCCTGCCTTTGATAGAGAAGGCTCTAATTGACGCGGATAATTGAAGGAATGGCTGTTGGAGCTAAGCAATCATGAGCGGATAGCTAGAGGGCAGGCGCTGCTTAGAACCGGCCTGCCGCCCTTCGTGGAGCGCAAGCTTAAGCATTTTGAAGGAGAATAAATGGGAGGGCCTTGAAGAATACGGAGCCGCAATAGCCATGACCGAGCAGAATCGCAGGTACGTAAACAAGGAGATCGGCAAGCTCCTGTCCGAGATCTGGCGGGTCAAGAGCCTGGCGGAGCAGGAGTACGGGCCGCAGCACCCCATCACCAAGAAGCTGGCCAGCATGCACGAGGATGCGCAGAAACTGTTGCGGGAATGAATCAAGAGATTTAGTCTGCAAATAAATAAAGGCAGTAGATGAGATACAGGTATCTGTATGCCAATTATGCCTGCTAGGCCAAAGAAGACCACAAACTCGGAGGGGCTGCGGAATACCCGCCCGCATTTTCGCAATCCTTATAGCTCATCAGCGAGGAGTATCTATCATGGCCGGTGCAAGTGAGAACGTGGCTATCCAGGATGCCAACGAGGCCGCCTTGAAGGAATTTGAGGCCGGAGTTCGGAGGAGTATCAAACAGGCCAATGCTGGTTTAGTAAAGACTTTTAAGACCAAAGAAGAGTTTTTGAACCACTTGAAAAACCTTGATTAAGCCCCATACATGGACTTCGAATCAACTCCTGAGTTTGAGGAACAGTTTTCAAAGCTCACCAGGAAGAATAGGGCACTGGAAGAGCGCTTCCTTAAGAAGATAAGCCAGATTCTTGATAATCCCTTGATAGGCAGCCCAAAGAGCCATAAGCTAAAACACGCTCGCGGCTCCCATGTCGATCCTTATGTTATTGTTTACAGGATAGAGGGAAACAGAATCCAGTTTCCATATGTGGATCATCATGATTCTGTTTATCCGAGGGCGGCAGAAATCCTGAAAAAGATAGAGAGAGAAGGCTAGATGCCCAACTGTGGGATGCAAGCCAAATATGCTTCCTTCAACTCCTTGAGGTCGATATGGTTGCAAAGATCAGAAGCCTCTTTCCTACTATCACCCCTTAGCTCCTTAATGTACTCCCACCTCATTCCCGCCCGCAGAGAAGATGTCAAAGAATTAATTTTGCTGCGCGAGGCAAGGTTTTTACTTTTAATACGTTAGACCCTCTCGTAGAATGCACGCGCCTTAAGGAACTTCAAGTAAAATAGCCCTCTATCTCGTGCGCAGAGGCAGGGGCGAAGCTGGAGGAGGTAGAGGTGCAGTTCTAGGAGCTGCCTGCAGGTGAGCGAAAAAGAAAAGGGTAAAATGAAAGGGGGCCCTCGGGAGAATGGAGCCGCATAAACCATGACCGAGCAGAATCGCAGGTGCGTCGCCAAGGAGATCGGCAAGCTTCTCTCCGAGATCTGGCGGGTTAAGGGCCTGGCGGAGCAGGAGTACCCCATCACCAAGAAGCTGGCCAGCATGCACGAGGATGTACAGAAACTGCTGCGGAATTGACCCCTGGCAGCCAAGTCAAAAGCTCTTTAGGATTCCCCGCCAATCACGGTCCGGGGTGAGGGGGATCTTCCAATACCGCAAAGACTCCCCGCCCTGCTCACCCCAACCTCGCATCTCACATAGTAATAGTAGTAGTAAATTATTGCTCCTGAAACTCACCCCTGCATTCTTCGATATTTCAAATCTTGACTCCCAGGGCCTCGGCCTTCATGGCTCTGGCCTTCTGCATAGCTGCCTCCGCATCCATCCTGGCCCGGTCCTTGAGGGCCTACGCCTCCACTCGGTGCCGGGCTGCCTCCTCCTGCAGCTCTGGGCCTTGTGGCCAGCCTGGGGCAGGACGTCTGCTTCTTTCATGGCCCGCCCTAGACTGCCTGGCCAGTTCCAAGGTGGCCTTTCGAAGAGCCTTATGCATTAGGACGCGCGCATAAAGATATAGCCCTGTTCCTGATTCGATCTATTTCTTAATAGTAAGATAACTACTTATATTGAATTCACTATTTATTAAGATAATGTCAATTAGCTTCAGCGAGAATGAGATTCGCACACTGATCTTCATAACCAGCTCCCTGGAGCCGACAAATCCTCGTGCCATCCAGAATGAGCTGTGCATCTTGAAGGGTTCTGTCTCCCGGATAATAACCAGATTGCAGGATAAGGGCCTGGTGGAGCGGGCGGGAGGAGAGATCCTTCTGGCAGGAACGCCACCCACAGAAGCCTTCAAGCGTCTTTACTACACTCACCGCGCCTCTCCCCTCACAGAGATCCTCTCCGGCCAAAGGGTGAAGCTGATCTTACGTTTGGACAGCTCTCAGAAGAGCCTGCAGGCCCTGGCCGAGGAGACGGGCATCTCCAGCGATACCATCTACTATTATCTTCAGGGTTTCCTGCATCTGGGGATCACCAGCAGATCCAGAAAGGGAAGGGCTTACCTCTACACCTTTAACCACATCCTCTGGAGGGACCTCAAGGACTTCATCTCATCCCTCCAGGAGTACCAGGTACTGCGCCTCGTCCCCAGGGAGGCTCTGTTCATAAAAAGCTACGAGGATAGTGTGCTCTTCAAGAGCCTGCGGCGGCAGAATGCAACGCCCACATCTTTCTCCACTTATAAGGACTACGGGATCCAGCTGGGCTTGCGGGATAACTACTACACCCTGCCCGAAAGGAGGCTGTCCATCCAGGAGATATTCATCCACTCCCTCGACTCTGCGGAGGACTACCGCCAGAGGCTATTTTGCATACTGTTTTACCTGAAGAACAGAGATGGATTAAAAGATGCCAGACACCCCATGATGGAAAGCATCCGGGCGGCCCTGAAGGGTGAAAACATCAATGGCTATCCCAGCCGAGATGAGATAGAAGAGCAAGCGGAGCTTTATGAGATCACAGATATCGAGCCGTGAAGACGTGGAGGAGATCCTGAGAAGCCTGGGGGAGCGTTTGGCCGAGCCGGTACAGGTCCTGATCATAGGCGGAGCAGCAATGCTGGAGCTGGGATTGAAGGATGTGACCAAGGACATAGATCTGGTCTGCCGGGATGTAGCAGGCAAGGCCAGGCTGCTTGAAGCTGCCAGGAGCCTGGGATTCGAGCTATTCGGTCCGGAGAAGAGGCATGCCCGCCTGGCCTTGGACCGGGTGGCAGTCAAGGGTGGGCACACTCTGGACATATTCGCCGGGCGGATTTCCTACGACTTCGGGCTTTCCGAGAGTATGTGGCAACGTGGGAGGACGATAAGTCTCCTCGGAAAGGCGGAGATGAGGTATGCGGCAGTGGAGGACATCTTCAGTCTCAAGCTGATCGCCAACCGGCCAAGAGATCTCGAGGATTGCATCTCTCTGGCCTCAGCGAAGATGGATTTTGAAGCGATCTACTCCGAGATTCTGGCTCAGTATAATAAGGCCGGGACTGTCGAGGAAAAGATCTGGATCACATATCTGGAAGAAGGCATCGGGAAGCTGGAGGATGACTACCGGCTGCAGGTGCCCATTGCGGACAGTGTCTCGGAGCTGGCGAATGAGTACAGAGAGAGGCTGTATCAGAAGCTGAAACCTGGCGAGCCGAGGGAATCATGACCGAGCAGAATCGCAGGTATGTAAACAAGGAAATCGACAAGCTCCTCTCTGAGATCTGGCGGGTCAAGGGCCTGGCGGAGCAGGAGTACGGCCAGCAGCACCCCATCACCAAGAAGCTGGCCAGCATGCACGAGGAGGCACAGAAGCTGCTGCGGGAATGACTCAAGAGATCCAGTCTGCAATAATAAAAGGGCATTAGATGAGATATAGGTATCTTTAAGCCGGTTATGCTGGCCGGGCCTGAGGGAGATCGCGGACTCTGATGGGCTGCGGAATGCCCGCCCGCCTTTTCGCAATCCTTATGGCTAATCATCGAGAAGTAGCTATCATGGCCCGTGCAAGTGAGGATGTGGCTATCCAGGATGAGAAACCAGAACCATCCAAAGCGGATAGCTTTGCCGAGGGCATAATCAAAGGTCTCCAGGATTTCAAGGAAGGCCGGATAACCCGCTTCAAGGATGCTGATGAGCTGGCGATCCATCTTCGCAACCTGTAGGTCGTTATGGCTTTCCAGCCCGTAACCAAATATTATTTTAAAAGGAAATTTAAGAGGCTAACTAGAGCAGGCAGGCTAAAGCCCAGGTGATTAAAGTGATCACCATAATCATTGAGCTTAAGGTGTATTAGGTTTTGGCGCATTGGAATCATTCAAGCTATATTGTTGTCTCCAGGGTTGTCTTGGATTCGAATCGTATTTCGCAAGGTATTCTAGTGGATCAGATATTATGTAACCAGTGCGATATATATCACCGTATATAATTTGTCCAATTGAGTTTGGTAATGGTTTTTTATCAGGGTAAAATCCGCCATTCCCGTCTATGAATATCCATGATTCATTGTGTCTAGGGTTATTAACTGCAACCCACATATGTCCCACAGGATCATCGTTTAAAGATCGGTTATCTGGACCCCAGTCGGTCATGCATGATGCCCGATATCCGTATCGCTCTAATAGCAGCACTATGTAAATCGAGGTGTCAGTGCAGGAGAAATTGCCTGTTGTGTATGGATTAGACCAATGATAGCTCTCTAAGATGTGTTGGATATCGTTTGCAAAAGTCTCATCATATGCAGGCTTTAGTGTTACAAGTTCAAAAAGAACTTGTTGCCCATCAGCCTGTGTAATCGTTTCAGCCAAGATTAATGCAGCTAAAAATACAAATAGCCAGTAGCACTTAAGATATTTGTGGTTCATTGGCCTTTTGCGTTTGTTGTTGGAATCCATTTAGCGACTGCCTCTAATGATGCCATCATTTTTCGAGTTGTCTCATTAACTTTTCGGTACGCTAGATGGTGATTCATGATTTGGCCCTTCATGGCTAGGCGCTTTCAAGATATAGATGGCCCTCCCTGTAAATGATTTGATCAATGCTCAGTTATTTGGTTATACTCTGATTATGCCAGATAATATTCCTTTTATCTTGGAATCCACTAATAGGGCATATTTCTTGACTGTAACTCAGTAAATAAAAATATAAAAATTGTATATAGGGAGGGAAAACTAAGGTAGCATATTGAATATCAGTTATACGGTTATGAGAATTCCTGACACGTGGATGCTGCGACTGCAATTCATATTTAGCCTGGTCCGGGATGAGGAAGACCTTCCAATATATATGGGAAGATGGGATTTTCCACTCCATCGTTCGCCTTCGCAATCTCGCCCAAGTGTACCCTGCATGCATCCAGTAAATTATAAGTCCAATTGTTATGTTATGATAAAGCTATGAACGCTCAGAATAATGTGAAAGTAGTGCAGCAAATGTTCGCGGCCCTTGGACAAGGCGACCTTAAAGCTGCTCTGGAGTCATATGCAGAGAATGTAGATTTCCGATCGCCGGTTACTCGGACAAAATCCGCCGAAATCTCATGGTCTAAACCGCGTCATAGCCGCGAAGAAATAGCCGCATTCTTCAAAGAACTCTCAGAATTCGTTGCCATTGAAAGGATGGAGCCAATGGAAATAACAGCCAATGAAGATCGGGTTGTCGTCGAGGGGAGAAATCGGTTTAATGTAAGGTCCAGCGGACGGAGTTTTGAACACGATTGGGTGATGGTGTTTAAGCTCCAAAAAGACAAGATAGTGAGGAACTGGCATTATTATGATACGGCGGATATATTGGCGGCGATTCATGAGCTGTAGCTCAATTGATGTTGAGCTAAGAAAAAAGGATAGATTCAGTATCCACGAAAGACTATGGCAGGCTTCACAAAGTGTCCAGAAAGATCTCTTGCTGTAGCCTGGCAATAGCATTCTCGCTTATTGGTTCCCTACTTGAAACATAAACGTCCTGCTTTCCAAACTTGGAGAGATCGCTACTGGCATTGAATTGCTCTGTCATATATCCCGTATTTGATCCGAGGAGGGTGGGTGTGCCCCGAATTGCTGATTCATCTAGCTTAGCTTTGGTTAGACTTGTATTCTCGCCAAAATTCAGCAGAATAAATGCATTATATTCATCTACCAGTGCATTGTACTCAGCCACATTCTGCCCTTGTATAGCCTTGTCATAAGCCATCCCCAGCTCGTAGCTAAGATTCATGCCGTCTAGCATGACTTGCTGTTCTGAGGACATTCCACAAGCCAGTCCTGCCAGAAGGAGCAGGCAAATCGGCAAAGTCATTCCTTTCATTTTAATCACACTCATGTCTATTCGGCTTTTATCGAATATTTCCTTTTCCATCCTTTGGTTTTGGATTTGCTTAGACATTCAAATCCTCATCCCCAAGGCCTCGGCCTTTATGGCTTTGGCCTTCTGCAGAGCTGCATCTGCATCCATACTGGCACAGCTCCCCAGATGCACATTTCTGGTACGTCTTCCCTCCCCCAGGTGGCCATCCAATAATAGCAAGTCCGGCTGCCCTTCTTGGTCCTCTTGACTTTCTCTATGGTCCAGATGGAAAGATCCTCCTGCCGGGCCTGGCCCTTGAGGGCCTCAGCCTCCGCCCGGAGCTGGTCCGCCTCCTCCTGATGCACCCTTGCTTTGGGCCGGCTGGGGCAGGAGGGCGGCTGCCTTTATGGCTGCCCTGGACTGCGAGTCCAGCTCCAGGCCCTCCTTTCGCAGGGCCTTTCTCCTCTCGCCGGAGTCGTACCTGCCGAGATATAGTGCTCTCCGAGATTGAAAGCGTTGTGCGATATTGCCATCGATCTCACCTCTGACTTTCCCGATAATCCCAATTAATGCGAAAAGTGCTTTTATATCCAGTACGGCATGCCTGAAGAGACGATAATACTGAAAAAGGATAGAGGGCTAAAGAGATTGACAGGGAGAATTAGAAATGGAATACACTAAATCACAGACATACGACAGACAGTTTCTGCTGGACAATATGATGGGCCCCAATGCCATGAAGATCCTGGAGGAATTGACCCAGCTGCCGGGGATGCTCGAACTGAAGCCCGAAATGCGTGTCCTGGATCTGGGCTGCGGCAGAGGTCTTACGTCCATATTTCTGGCCAAAGAGTTCGGCGTGCAGGTGTTTGCTACCGACCTGTGGATTGCGGCCTCTGAAAATTATGCTCGCTTCAAAGAGGCAGGCTTGGATAAGAAGATCATTCCGATCCATGCCGATGTGGCAGATCTGCCCTATGCAGATGAATATTTTGACGCCATCATAAGCATCGATTCCTACCAATACTTCGGCAGAGAGAAGGGCTTTGTGGATGAAAAAATGGCGCCGCTATTGAAGACGGGAGGCAAGCTGGCAATCGTGGTGCCTGGCCTGGTAAAAGATATCCATGATAATATCCCTCCGGAGATGCTCCTTTCATGGAATGCAGAGGCCATTGAGACCCTCCGCAGTCCCGGATGGTGGAGAGATCTATTGTCGAAGTCGCTGCGGATGGAGCTTTTGGCTGTGGGGGAGCTGGAATGCTATTCTGAGTGCTGGAACGATTGGCTGGCATGCGATAATGAATATGCCATCGGCGACCGGAAAGCCATGGAGGGAGGAGCAGGAAAGTACATGGATCTGGTTTACATAATTGCGGCCAAGAAGTGATGCTCCGGATGAATGAGGAGAGGAGGCACAAGCATGGCAAAGAGAGCGAAGGCATCTTCGACGACATGCAGGACGGCCCGCCTGGCAGCCTCATTCACCGGAATATGAACTCCGGACCTGTTAAGCGGCTCACCTTCAGCAATCAAGAGCAGCGCTGGGATATTGATCTTAATGGCATCCTGGCGGATGGCCAGCCATCGGCGGAGGATTAAAGGAGAATTCGCCATCAGAGAATTACGGTCCGGTTGGTCCTCATGGCAGTTGGGCTTCCGCCTGATCCGGTTTTCGATCGAATCCAAGTCGGAGTGGTCCGACTCTACCAGTTCATGACAACTTATGTCGGTCTCTGCCAGGGATGCAAAGATGTCGAAAAGCTGATACAATAAAGGAAGAAATAATAAATATTTTTTAACTAATTTTCAAACCGCTCCACTGCCCCTCTCCCTGGTCCTGACCCGAACCACCTCCTCCACCGGGCAGACGAAGATCTTTCCATCCCCCGCCTCTCCTGTCTGGGCATAGTCGCAGATGAGGTCTATCACCGCCTCTACATCCTTGTCCTCCACCACCATCTCCAGCTTCATCTTCTGGAGGAACTCGACCCGATAGTCTCCCGCCCTCCACTGTAGAGCGATGCCCTTCTGCCTGCCCCGGCCCTTGACCTCGCTCACAGTCATTCCTGAAAAGCCCTTGGCATCCAGCTTGGCCCGCAGCAGGTATATCTTCTCCGGACGGATTATGGCTTCGATCTTCTTCATTTTTGCCACCTCACATGTAAGCGCCTTCGCCGTGCTGGCTGATATCCAGTCCTACGGCTTCCTCCTCGTCTTTGACCCGCAGTCCCATCAATGCATCAATGATCCTGGCCAGGCCGAAGGTGACGGCAAAGGAGTAGGCCCAGGTCACAGCCACGGCCAGAAGCTGAATCATCAGCTGCTGGCTGTTTCCGGCCAGAAGGCCGGCTGCCCCTATGCTGGCGAAGACGCCCGTAGCCAGAACACCCCAGGTGCTGCCTATTCCGTGGCAGGCCAGCACGTCGAGAGAATCATCCACCCTTCCGCTGCCCCGAATGAGGATGATGGCATAGTATCCGGCGATGGCGGCCACAACTCCAATGGGCACCGCAGCCAGGGGGGTCACAAATCCGGCGGCCGGAGTTATGGCTGCCAGGCCGGCCACAGCGCCTGTTACTATGCCCAGAGCAGAAGGCGCTCTCTGTCGCCAGGAGAGGAGCATCCAGGTGGTGGCTGCTGCCGCTGCGGAGGTGTTGGTGGTCACAAAGGCATTGGCAGCTATGCCGTCCGCAGCAAGGGCCGATCCGGCATTGAATCCAAACCAGCCGAACCAGAGCAGGGCCGCGCCCATGACCGTGGTGGGGATGTTATGGGGCTCCATGGGATCGGTTCCAAATCCCCGCCGGGCTCCGATGACCAGGGCCACGGCCAGGGCGGAGACACCGGCGGTGATGTGCACCACAATGCCCCCGGCAAAGTCCAGGACACCCATCTGGGCCAGCCAGCCCCCACCCCAGACCCAGTGGGCCACGGGATCATAGACCAATGTGGCCCAGGCCAGGGAGAAGACCAGAAATGAGCTGAACTTGATCCGCTCCACATAGCTGCCGGTGATCAGAGAGACGGTGATGATGGCGAACATGGCCTGAAAGATCATGAAGGTGAGAGCAGGGATGCTCAGCCCCTCTTTGGCCTCCAAGCCCACACCGGACAGTCCCAGAAAGTCCAGGCCTCCGATAAGTCCTCCTATATCATGGCCGAAGGCCAGACTGTAGCCGCAGAGTATCCACTGCAGGCTGATGATTCCCATTATGGCAAAGCTGAATATGATGGTGGATATGGCGTTCTTCTTTCGCACCATGCCCCCGTAGAATAGGCCCACGCCGGGGATCATGATCAAGACCAGGGCGGCGCTGATGAGCACCCAGGCATTGTCGGCAGCACTGATGGCCTCCTGGGCGCAGGCAGGACCGGCCAG
>Ga0208197_1002003_pt1 | contig 18848 bp, 13 predicted proteins | sample AD_JPNNA4_MetaG_FD_184444 | JGI IMG/M metagenome (GOLD analysis project Ga0208197, IMG submission 184444) | Active sludge microbial communities of municipal wastewater-treating anaerobic digesters from Japan - AD_JPNNA4_MetaG (SPAdes) (version 2) | ecosystem: Engineered > Bioreactor > Anaerobic...
AAATCACGGCCCTCTCGATCGTCATGATCGTCGTCCTGTACAACCTCGGGCCGAAGCTCAAACTGTTCGACCGGTTCGTCCTCAAAGAAGCGATGACGACCGAAGCCGGCTTCGTGGCCGTCGACGGTCACGCGTTCGACAATCTTCTCCACATGGAAGGCACGACGGTTTCGCCGTGCCGCCCGGCCGGCATCGTCAGGATCGGCCCGGACAAATACGACGTGACATCCGACGGCGACTTCATCGAGCGGGGAAAACCGGTCACGGTCATCGCCGTCGACGGAACGAAGATCGTCGTCCGGGAAGTCAGGGAATAAGGGAACACCTCATGCGGAACATGCTGCCGTATTTCTCGCTCTTCCTCCTGCTGGCCGTTTTTTTCGCGACTTCGACAGCCACGGCACAGGAAATGTCGGGCGAGGAACTCCTCCCCCGCCTCTCTTCCGGAACGACGAGTTCCGACGCACCTGCCGAAGCGGCACCGGCGGATACCGTCCGCGAACAGGCCGACGGCCGGAACGTCTCCAAGGCGACTTCGCCAGGCGAGCCAGGGTCTATATCTTATGGTTTAATAGTGCTTTCAATGCTCATCGGAGGTCTGATCCTCCTGTTCATCGAGGTGGCATTGATACCCGGCTTCGGCATCACCGGCGTCACCGGCATCATCGTGATTTTCGCCGGGCTCGGCCTAGCGTTCTGGAAGTTGGACATCCGGCTGGCCGTCCTGTATTCGTTCGGCTCGATGGCGGCTCTCGTCGGGCTGGTTCTCTGGGCGATCTATATTTTCCCGTATACCAGCGTCGGCAAGAAGTTCGTGCTCACCGCGAAGATATCCGTCGAGGACGGCTTCACCGCGACCCGCGATCTCGAACGGTTCGTCGGCATGGAAGGCGTCGCCACGAGCGACCTGCGCCCCTCGGGCATCGCCCGCATCGGGGACGAACGCATGGACGTGCTGTCGGACGGTGAGTTCGTTCCGCGCCAGAGCAAGATCAAGGTTCTGCGCGTGAAGAACGGCGCCCTGATAGTCGCGATGATCGAGCCGCCCCCGGCCGACGCGCAGAACGGCTGAACCCACGAATCCCGCGCTCAACCCAAGCTCATGGAAAACAGCTTCACCATTGAGACACAGAGGCGCAGAGATTGAAACGAGATGAAAAAAATGTACGAAAATATTTTCCTCGGCGTCTCAGTGTCTCCGCGGTGAATGGTTCGAATTTCAATATATCTGCCACGGAGAATGAACCGCCCCTACGGATATAGAGCTGTTGTTTTGTGTCTTCGCAGTGAAATAGTCTCTGCGCCTCTGTGACTCTGTGGTTAGTTGTTTTCCATTTGCCGGCCGGTCATCGGGACCAGGGGAGGCGGAGCAGGGATTCCGGAATCGGGGCGATCTCACCGGATGTCGGAGCCGCTTTGATATAGTATATACTTTTATTCTTTTCGACGGCCCGGATCTGAAATTTCGTGTCGATTGCCTCGTGCGCCGTTTCAGCATTCAGACGACCTTCCACGGGCAGCTCCGCATCCAGGATGCGGAATCCGCAGAGAGGCCAGAGGTTGCGGGCATACTCCGCCAGGGGATGCACGTCGGTTTTCAGATGGAGGAGCCCCTCGCTCGGGAGCAGTTTGCGGTATCTGGCGAGGAAGGTCGGGGAAATCAGCATTTTTTCAGGCTTTCGCAGATAGGGCGTCGGGAACGTGACCCAGATGTCATCGAGTTCGCCCGGGGCGAACAGGCGGTCCAGGGCTTCGCCCTCGATGCGGATGAAACCCACGTTTTTCAGTCCCTCCGCCAGGGCCGTCGCGGCGCCGCGCCAGATTCTGCCGCCCTTGACGTCGAGACCGAGGATGTTGCGACCGGGAAAGCGCCTGGCGAGACCGAGCGAGAAATCGCCCCATCCGCAGCCCATCTCGAGGACGAGCGGCGCCGGTCGCCGGAAAAAAGCGTCGTTCCATTTCCCCGAAAGCTCGAACGGCGTTTCCAGAAGTTTTTTCACCGGGGGTTCGAGAAAATTCGGAAACGTCGCCAGCTGTCGATATCGTTCGAGTTTTGGAACGCGCATGGATATTCGGGGTCACCTTGTTCTTGACTTTGATCGGCGTTTCCCGGATTATAGAACAAAATGGACCGGTACATGCCGGGCAGCGTGAAAATTCGTGCGTCGATCTGAAGGAGGCGTTCCGTGGAAGGCTTCGTCGTATTGATCATCATCGGTGGTCTGATCGGTTTCTTCGTTCTCACTTACTTCGTTCCGGTCGGCCTCTGGGTCAGCGCTCTCGCCTCCGGCGTTCCGGTCGGCCTGTTCGATCTGATCGGCATGCGCCTCCGCGGCGTTTCTCCCTACCAGATCATCAACCCGGCCATCACCGCCATCAAGGGCGGTCTCGACGTGGCCCTGCAGGCGCTCGAATCGCACTACCTGGCCGGCGGCAACGTTCAGAAGGTCGTTTCGGCCCTGATTTCGGCCCAGCGCGCCGGCATACCGCTGAGCTTCAAGCAGGCCACGGCAATCGACCTGGCCGGTCGCGACGTGCTCGACGCGGTCCGCAACTGCGTCAAGCCGAAGGTCATCACGACCCCCGAAGTCTCGGCCATGGCGAAGAACGGCATTCAGGTCAAGGCCATCGCCCGCATCACCGTGAAAACCGACATCAACAAGCTGATCGGCGGCGCCACCGAAGAGACGATTCTCGCCCGCGTCGGCGAAGGCATCGTCACGACGATCGGCTCGGCCGAGTCGCACAAAGAAATCCTCGAGAACCCCGACCGCATCTCCAAGACGGTCCAGGAAAAGGGCCTCGACGCGAAGACCGCGTTCGAAATCCTCTCGATCGACATCGCCGACGTCGATATCGGCAACAACATCGGCGCCAAGCTGCAAATCGACCAGGCCGAGGCCGATATGAAGATCGCCCAGGCCAAGGCCGCCGAACGCCGCGCCATCGCCGAAGCCAAGGAGCAGGAAATGCGCGCCCTCGAGCAGGAGATGCGGGCGAAGCTCGTCGAGTCCGAGGCGCAGGTCCCGCAGGCCGTCGCATCGGCCCTGTCGGACGGCAACATCGGCATTCTCGATTATTATACGTTGAAGAATATCAACTCCGACACCGAGATGCGAAAATCCTTCTCGCAGATGGTCGACGTGCCGGTCATTCCGAACAAGTAAGCGGAGATCGCCGAAACGTGGAAGCGTTTTTCCAGGTCGTCATCTTCCTGGTAATCGTCGTCGCCTCGATCTGGTCCGAGATGAGCAAGAACAAATCGAGCGGCAATTCCGACGCCGAGTTCGGCGACCTCACGGCAATCGACGACTTTTTCAAGCAGCAGGAAAAGTCGCAGAAAACCTCTCAACAACGCCCTTCTTCGGGCGGTTTCGATGACGATGTCGTTTCGCTCGAACGCACGCCCGCGCCAAGCGAACCGTTCGGCACCCCTCAGAAAATTCAGCCGCAATCCGGCAAGTCGAAACGCTTCGAAAAGCAGGAGAAAAAGCGAAGCCAGGGTAAGAGCCGCGCCGGCCTGGATCAGCGGAGTCGCGCGCTTCCGCCTCTTCCGTCTGCGTCGTCGCACTTCGGGAACGTCGAAAGCGATGAAGGTGCATGTCTCGACGAGGCCCCCTCCCTGACCGGTCAGAACAACTACGAACGCGGCGGCTTCACCATCGCCCGCACCGCCTCGACAACGTCCGCCACCACCCGCCGCCCGGCGAGGCGCTGGTCGCGGCAGCAGCTCATCAATGCGATCGTCATCTCGGAGCTCATGAACCGGTACGACGTGAACCGCGTCTACGGCCGCATCCCCGACCGGCGAAGCTGAGACAAGATCGTCGAGATCTTGCCCAGATGGAATTCATCGACCATTTCAGGCGCGCCAGACGTTCCTTCCGGGCACTCCTCTCCGCCTTCGACCTGACGGTCCGGTTCGGCGGCTACGCGCATGCGGCCGCGGAATCGGGGCCTGCGGTGATTCTCGTTCCCGGAAGCGAGCTCGTCGCCCAGGTGATGCTGACAGCATATTATCCTCGCCCGTTTCACCCTGCCGTCAGCCTGCCCCTCTGGGAAAAACCCGTCCTCCGCACACTGGCTTCGCGCCTCGGGTTCCTTGAACTGCCGCGACGGGAATGCGGCTGGCGGAGCTGGATTCGTAACGCCGTGAAACTGCTGGCATCCGATGGCAGAATAGCCCTGTTCGTACCATCGGATTTCGCATCATCGAACAAGCCGCCCGTTGAAATCGCCGTTGCAGCGATGCTCTGCCGCCTCAGCGGCTGTGCGTTCGTTCCGGTCGCAACGGATGGTTGTGACCGGGTTTTGCCCCCAGACTGCATTCTTCCGCGGGTTCTGCCCCTCCGGATGCTGATCGGCAAACCGGTCAAGCCTCGCATCGATACCGCAGTATCGAATAGAAACCGTGACTGGGCGAGGATGTTCCAGACGGATCTGTCGATTCTTCAACAGCGTCTTCTCGCCTGTCCGGAAGGAGTTCCGGATGAGCAACCATCCATTGAGACGCCGTTTCCAAGGACACCTCAGGGGTAACCGCCCGCGAGTCAAACCGGCGCGCGATCGGTTTGTGAAATTTTTATTTTTTCACGCCGTAAAGCGATTTTCAAACGTTCAAGCGGATGCCGTGCCGGTCGTCGGGTTGACTTCTGACCTGTCCCGGCCTATCATTCACCCGTTTCAGGAACGTGGGGGGTACATCCCCGCGACAACACATTCAGGAGGGACACCGTGTCTGAGGCCAAGACGAATTACAAGCACGACATGATGGACGGCAACACTGCCGTGGCCTACGTCGCCCACGCGACGAACGAGGTCATCGCGATCTACCCGATCACGCCGAGCTCCAACATGGGCGAAGTCGCCGATGAGATGAGCGCGAAGGGCGAGAAGAACATCTGGGGTACCGTTCCGACCGTCGTGGAGATGCAGTCTGAAGGCGGCGCCGCGGGTGCCGTTCACGGTTCGCTGACTTCCGGCGCCCTGACCACGACGTTCACCGCGTCGCAGGGCCTGCTGCTGATGATCCCGAACATGTACAAGATCGCCGGCGAGCTCACCTCGTCCGTGATCCACGTCGCGGCCCGCTCGCTGGCCTGCCAGGGCCTGTCGATCTTCGGCGACCACAGCGACATCATGTCGGTCCGCTCGACCGGCTACGCCATCATGGGCGGCGGCTCGGTGCAGGAAGCGATGGACATGTCGCTCATCGCGCAGGCGGCGACGCTCGAGAGCCGGATTCCCTTCATTCATTTCTTCGACGGGTTCCGCACCTCGCACGAGGTCAACACGATCGACATCATTTCCCACGCCCAGATCCGCGAAATGATCGATGAGAAGCTGGTCGACGAGCACCGCAAGCGCGGCCTCAACCCCGACAGGCCGTTCATCCGCGGCACCGCGCAGAATCCGGACGTGTATTTCCAGGGCCGCGAGACCGTAAACGCCTTCTACGACAAGACCCCCGCCATCGTCCAGAAGACGATGGACAAGTTCGCCAAGATCACCGGCCGCGCGTACAAGCTGTTCGACTACGTCGGCGCCCCCGACGCCGAGCGCGTCGTCTGCATCATGGGCAGCGGCGGCGACACGATGCACGAGGTCGTCGAGCACATGGTCGCCAAGGGCGAGAAGGTCGGCGTCGTAAAGGTTCGCCTGTACCGGCCGTTCTCGGTCGAGCATCTGGTCAAGGCGCTTCCCGCCACCGTGAAGGCGATCGCCGTCATGGACCGCACGAAGGAACCCGGCGCCAACGGCGAGCCCCTGTATCTCGACATCCGCAACGGCATCGGCGAGGCGCTCGAGCGCAAGATCGCCCCGTTCAAGAGCTGGCCGAAGATCGTCGGCGGCCGCTACGGCCTGGGCTCGAAGGACTTCACCCCGGCGCAGTGCGTGGCCATTTTCGACAACCTCAAGCAGGCCGAGCCGAAGAACCACTTCACCGTCGGGATCAACGACGACGTGACACACACCAGCATCCCGGTCGGCCCGGTCGTCGAGACCAGTGACCCGTCGACCTACGCGGCCAAGTTCTACGGCCTCGGATCGGACGGCACCGTCGGCGCGAACAAGGATTCGATCAAGATCATCGGTCACGAGACGGACAACTACGCCCAGGCGTATTTCGTCTACGACTCGAAGAAGTCCGGCAGCATCACCACGTCGCACCTGCGCTTCGGGAAGAAGCCGCTGCGCTGCCCCTACCTGATCACCCAGGCCGACTTCATCGCCTGTCACCTGTTCAGCTTCCTCGAGAAGCTCGACATCTTGTCCGACCTGAAGACCGGCGGCACCTTCCTGCTCGAGACCTCGCACCCGGCCGACAAGGTTTGGGATCACCTCCCGATCGAGCTTCAGAAGCAGCTGATCGAGAAGAAGGCGAAATTCTACGTCATCGACGCGTGCAAGCACGCCGAGGAGATCGGCCTCGGCAACCGCATCAACATCCTGATGCAGACTTGCTTCTTCGAGATCAGCAAGATCCTGCCCCGCGACGTCTACACGAAGGCGATCAAGGATGCGGTCAGGAAGACCTACGGCAAGAAGGGCGAGGAAGTCGTGAAGATGAACTGCGCCGCCGTCGACCGTGCCATCGAGAACCTGCACGAAGTGAAGATCCCCGCCACGGCCACGAGCAAGATCAAGCGCGCGCCGGCCGTTTCCGCCGAAGCCCCGAAGTTCGTCCAGGAAACCCTGGCCCCGATGATGATCGGCAAGGGCGACGACCTGCCGGTCTCGAAAATGCCCGTCGACGGCGTCTTTCCGACGGCCACCACCCAGTGGGAAAAGAGAAATATCACGAACTATATTCCCGCCTGGGACGAAAAGACCTGCATCCAGTGCGGCATGTGCTCGCTCGTGTGTCCCCACGCCGCGATCCGCGTGAAGGCCTTTGACGCGAAGCATCTCGCCAACGCCCCGAAGACCTTCAAGGCCGTCGACGCGAAGGGCATCAAGGACATGAAGTTCACGGTCCAGGTCGCCCCCGAGGACTGCACGGGCTGCGCCACCTGCGTCTACATCTGCCCCGCCCACCAGAAGGACGCCGCCGGCCAGAAGCTGGAAACTAAAGCGATCAATATGGTTCCGCAGCCGCCCATCCGCGAGGCGGAAGCCGCCAACTTCAAGCACTTCCTCGGCATCCCGGATCCCGATCTGACCATCGCCAATCCGGCCACGATCAAGGGTTCCCAGTTCGCCCGGCCGCTGTTCGAGTTCTCGGGCGCCTGCGCCGGCTGCGGCGAGACGGCCTACATCAAACTGCTCACCCAGCTCTACGGCGACCACCTGATGATCGCGAACGCGACGGGCTGCAGCTCGATCTACGGCGGCAACATGCCAACGACCCCCTACTGCACCCGCGCCGACGGCCGCGGCCCGGCATGGGCCAACAGCCTGTTCGAGGATAACGCCGAGTTCGGCATGGGGATGCGCGTCGCGGTCGACAAGATGCGCGAAGAGGCTCTCGAACTCGTCGACAAGATGATCGCCGGCGGCTGCTCCTCCTGCAAGGACACCTCGGTGTTCGAGACCGTGAAAAAGGCCGACCAGTCGACGCAGGCGGGCATCGAACAGCAGCGCGTCAACGTCGCGAAGATGAAGGAAAGCCTGAAGAAGTGCACCGGCGCCGACTGCAAGCGGCTGATGGAGCTGGCCGACTACCTGGTCAAGCGCTCCGTCTGGATCATCGGCGGCGACGGCTGGGCCTATGACATCGGCTACGGCGGTCTCGACCACGTGCTGGCCTCCGGCCGCAACGTCAAGATCCTCGTGCTCGACACCGAAGTCTACTCGAACACCGGCGGCCAGATGAGCAAGTCGACGCCCAAGGGCGCGGTCGCGAAGTTCGCCGCCGGCGGCAAGCCGCTGCCGAAGAAGGATCTCGCGATGATCGCCATGTCCTACGGCAACATCTACGTCGCGAAGATCGCGCTCGGCGCCAACCAGGCCCAGGCCCTCAAGGCGATCTCCGAGGCCGAAGCCTACGACGGCCCGGCGCTGATCCTGTGCTACTCGCACTGCATCGCGCACGGCATCGACATGAGCAAGGGTCTCGGCGAGCAGAAGAAGGCCGTTGAAGCCGGTCACTGGCCGCTGATCCGGTTCAACCCGAACCTGATCCTCGAAGGCAAGAACCCGCTGCAGATCGACTCCAAGGATCCGACCCTGCCGCTGGCCGACTACGTCTACGGTGAGAACCGCTTCCGCTCCCTCAAGAGCGCCAACCCCGAAGCGTCGAAGGCTCTCATCGACGCCTCGCAGAAGGACGTCGCCCTCCGGTTCCACCTCTATAAGTCCCTGGCCTCGATCCCGATGCCCGAAAAGAAGTAATCGATCCGTCCGCCCGCACCGGGCGGGGCCGATCTGGCCCCGCCCGGTGTTTTTCCTCTCGAAAACGTCGCTTCCAGTGCCGCGACAGGCTCAGGGAGTCGGTTCAGACCAGACGTAGCCGCGGGGGAAGGAGACAATGCGCAGTCCCCCGGCCGGGTTCCAGAGCAGATGAAGGCGCGCCTCTTCCGGCAGCTTCAGCCGCATGACGCCGGAACCGCTTTCTTTATAGACATATGTATATATTTTAGAGAATTGTTTCAAGGCAGACGGTTTGCAAGCCTGAAGCGTCTGCCAGCTTTCCTTTTCGGGGAACTCCAGGCTGAACTCCCAGCCGTCGAGTGCTTTCCAGAAACGGACTCGCGAAGGGCGGGGACCGTTCCACTCCAGCCAGGCGAGAACACGATCGAAGGACTCCCGTCCTTCGGCGGGAGTGAAACACCCGCATGTGAAAACAATGGAATCCGAAGCGGGCAGCACGATTCCTTCGGTCGACTGAGCGGTCCCTCCCTCCCGGAACAGGACCGGCCACATGCCCTGCCGGGGCGCCGTCCAGGGCAGACCTGCGATATCAAAGGTCCGGATTGCCTCCCAGAGATTCTTTCCCCAAAGGCATCCTGAGGCAACGGCGGTTTCCTGGAGCAGACGGTCGGCCTCGGTTGCCGGCCAGCCATCGGTTTCCAGCCAGCATGGCCCGATCGTCAGATTCTTCGCCGGGCGGCCGAGGAGGCGGCCAAGCAGGTCCCGGATACGGGGTTCGGCCGCCAGAAGATCGCTTTCGGACGGCCCTGCCGATCTGGATGTTCCATTCATCTGCACCTCCTGCTGGAGGAGCGTGAGCATCGGATCACCGGCGGCGTATCTCACCCGGGTCATATCGCGCGAATACCAGCCGGCCCGAGAGGATGCACCCGGACGGAAGCTGACTTCCTCGTCAAGTTTTCCCCATCCTCGAGATTTCGTCAGCGCCGAAGGGAGGGGGCTTCGCAGAAATTCGGCCCCGAACGTCGTCTCGTGGGGTTGCTCCGCAAGCATGAAGCGGCCGGATTTCTCCGCTTCGACAAGGCCGGCTCTCAAGAGGAATCTCCCGGGCAACTGGAACAGGGGAGCCCGCGTAAGCTCGACTTCCTCTCCTTCAGAGCCATAGAGCCCCGCCCACCGAAGAAGCAGGAATATGCTTCGAATCGCCGTTGGATCGCATATCTGCCGGATTTTTCCATCCGACACCACGTGAACGGCGTACCATCCGTTTCCCTCCTGTTGCGCGAAAACCAGGATTCCGCCACGGCCATCCGCCGGTTCGAGCCGGATCAGAGCTGCGCCCCCGGCTACTTCCGAGAGGTTCATCATATCGATGAACGGATGCGGCGCCGACGACGCCACGGCCTGGACCACCCAGGCAACCAAATCAGCCGGAACGTTCTCGCCCGTTTCGGGATCGACGAATCTGCCCTTCTTCCAGACCAGGTCGGCCTCGTTCGCCAGCAATTCCTGGTGCGGTCCCCACCATTCTGCGGCAAGGGAAATCCGCCGTATCCCCGGATTCTTCGCCGGAGAGGCCGGAGGCAGGTCCTTTGCTTCCAGATACGCTTCCACGGCAGATTCCGATGCCGTCACACGATCGGGATCGCCCCGGTATGTTCCGTTTCGCGCGGCTTCGGGATCGAGCAGGACGGCCCGGGCGGTCAAGGCGGCGGCCTCCGTTGCGAGGCCGGCGAAGTGATGAACCGAGGCAGCCAGCCACAGAAAATCCCGATCGCAAGGCACTTTCCCGGTAAGCTGTGCGAGAAGCCGGTGGTCCGCCGTCGTCAGGCGGTGAAATCGTGCTTTTTCCTGCAGAATGCGAAGCTGAAGCCACCGTGGTTCAGCACGGGGACGGCGGAAGCCATCTTTTGGAAGCTGATAGAGCATGTCTCGATAGCGCAGCATGGCTTTCAGAAGGTCGTCATGGCCATCTTCACCCGAGAGAAGGAACGCGATCCGGTCGATGATGGCCGGTTCATCCTCCGTAAACAACGCGAGGCGGTGGACGGCCAGATGCCCGGAAAGGGCGTTCGGGCCTTCGGGCCATTGGTGAAGCAGTTCTTGGATTCGTTCCGCTTTTGAGCGAACGAGGCGAACCGACGCGTCATCCGGCAATTTGCGCGGACCGCTCGCTGGCAACGGCCGCGGCCCCGAAACAAGCTGGGGGAGATCCCGGAGGATCGCATCACGGGCATACGGGTGAAGCAAGGCGTTCCGGAGCCCGATGGCAGGCGGCTCTCCCGGGAGGAGTTCGGCAGGAGGCTTGATCTGGCTCAGCCAGGCGGCAAAAGATGCCAGTTCCGCAGAATCCCCGGCAACGGCCATTCCAGCGAAGCAATGAAGCAACCACACCATGGCGATCGCAATCAGCCGCCAGTCGCCGTCTTTCTGCTTTCTGAAAGGCGCAAGCACGTCATATTCTCTCATTTTTCCATGTCCATTCCACGATGGCTCCCCCATTTCCAATAGAATATCACCTGCGACATCCGCTTCATCAGCATTATCTGCGGTTCTGTTTTCACAACGAGCCCCACATGCATGCACGAAGACATCTTCGTACATGCATGAAAGCACCCATTCCTCCTGAGCTTGTCGAAGGGCACGAGCGAAACATTGTCACGGCGCGAAGACTCTTGGTCTAGCCCTGTTGCCCGGCAGTGGCGGTGCAAGAGGGAAGCCGTGGGGTGTGATACCATTGCGGTGGAGGATCGTATGGAAGGTCGGATACTCGGACATTGGCGCCCGGTGGCTCTCGTTCTCGACGTGAACCGCTTGGCGGAAATTCTGCAGGTGCTGGTGAGGCACGGGTTCAGTCCGCTCGTTTCCCGTCTCAGGCGCGGCGGAGCGGATCTTGCCAACGCCGTCGCCGGCTTGAATATCCCCGCCGAAACGGAGGAAGCCGAAGCGGCTTCGCTTCCGGAGCGCATCAGGCTCGTTTTCCAGGACCTCGGTCCGACCTTTATCAAGCTGGGGCAGATCCTCAGCACGCGGTCCGACCTGGTTCCCGACGATATCGCCGCCGAGCTTCGCAAACTGCAGGACGACGTTCCTTCCTTCGGCATGGACGAGGTCCGCGCGATCGTCGAAACCGATCTCGGGAAGCCGCTTTCCGAGCTTTTCGCGAGTTTCGAGGAGCAGCCGCTCGGCACCGCGTCGATCGGCCAGGTCCACGGCGCGAGACTGCCGGACGGGACCGACGTCGTCGTGAAGGTCCAGCGGCCGGGGGTGACCCGCATCATCGAGCGCGACCTGCACCTGCTCGCCGAGATGGCGGTTCGCATCACCGGCGTATGGGCGGAGCTGAAGGCCTACGATCTTCCCGGCATCGTGAACCAGTTCAGACAGGCGTTGATGCGCGAGCTCGATTACACGCACGAACGCCGCAGCGCCCAGCGCTTCGCTTCCGCCTTCAAGGAGAACGAACGGATCGTCGTTCCGCGAGTCTTCCCCGCCCGCTCGTCGCGCCGCGTCCTGACGATGCAACGGATCCGGGGCGTGAAGATAACCGAAGCGACCTCTCTCGGAAACGACAACCGGGTTCTCGCAAAAGCGGCGGTCGAAGCCGTGCTGACGATGGTGTTCGAACACGGGTTCTTCCATGCCGATCCGCATCCCGGCAATATTTTCGCCCTGCCGGGAAATCGGATCGCCTTTCTCGATCTTGGAATGGTCGGGCGGCTGACCGATGCCCTCCGGTTCAGACTGACGGATCTGATCATCGCCCTCGTCGAGAACGACGTCGACGCTGCCGCACGGGCGCTCGCCGCCATCGGAAGGCGCGAGATCCCTCTCGATCGGGCCCGTTTTTTGGCCGACGTCGGAGAGATCATGGATCGGGTCGTCGGATTACCGATCGAGGAGATTCAGCTCAGCGAAGTGATCCGGGATCTGTTCGACGGCGCCCGCCGTCATCGCATTCGCGTTCCATCCGAGTGTTTCCTGATGGGAAAAGCGATGCTGACCATCGAAACCGTGGCGCGCGGACTCGACCCGCACCTGGATATCGAAGGAGCCGTGGCGCCGCACGTCCGGCGGCTTCTCGCGGTCCGGCTCGCTCCGAAGAGACTTGGAAAGCTCGTCTGGCAGAGGCTTTCCGAAACCGCCGACGCGGCCGGAGAGCTGCCTGGACAGATCACCGATCTTCTGGAATCGCTTCAGCGGGGCACCCTGACGCTTCGCATCGAACCAGCTCACCAGCACCGGACGATGTCGATCATCGAGAGACTGGTACAAAAAGTGACGTTCGCCGTGATCATCGCGGCGCTCCTCCTCAGTTCGGCCGTCTTCATCACCTTTTCCGGCTTTCAGGGCCTCGTATGGGGCATCCCCGCGCCGCTGTTCTTCGGCTTCGGCGGATATATAGCGGCTATTATTCTGGCAATTGCCCTCGTCCGCCAGGCCAATCGCCCGAACGGCGACGGCGACTCGACCTCCTGAGAAGATCAACGAGCCACAAAGACACGGTGACACAGAGGTTCTTTGTGGTTGTATCGGATTGCACCACCGCCCTGTCATTCGTACATACGCAGGGGCGGGTTTGAAACCCGCCCCTACAGAAGATTATTGATATCGCTATAAAACAAACGGCGGATTCTTTGCGCCCTCGTGTCTTTGCGGTGTAACGCGGTGGGTCAGATGATGAATTCGATGCCCTGGATCTTGACCTTGGACTGGGCGCCGATGCGGCGGATGATGTTGGCTGCGAGAAAGTTGCCAATGCGCAGGCAGGTCGTGAGGGGCAGACCCTTGAACATGCCGTAGAAGAAGCCGGCCTGGAAGTTGTCGCCGGCGCCGTTCGTGTCGCGAACGTCCTCGACCCGGTAGGCGGGGATACGGGTTTCGCCCTCGGGCGTGATCGCGACCGATCCCTGCTCGCCGAGCTTCACGACCGCGAGGTCAGTGTATTGGAGCATCCGGCGAAAGTCGGGGCCGCACAGGGCGCGGGCTTCCTCTTCGTTGGCGAACAGGATGTCGACGCGGTCGGCGAGAAACTCCTCGATGCGGGCGCGGGCCGAGTTGATGACGAAGCTGTCGGCCAGGTCGAAGGAGATGTGCGTGCCGACCTTGCGCGCGGTTTCGTAGGCGTGTCGGGTCGAGCGATTGATCGGGTTTTCCCCGCGAAGCTCGTAGGCCGAAAAATGCAGATACTCGGAATCGGCGATCAGGCTGTGGAGGATCTCGTAGTCATACAGTTTTTTCGTGACGCCGAAATCGAGGCCGAAGGTACGCTGTCCGTCGGGGCTGATGAGGGTGTAACAGAGGCCAGACCGGCCGCGCTTGATCGAGACGTAGGTGTCGACGTCGTTCTCGCGCAGGTTGTTGATGTAATCGTACCCGTAATCATCGCTTCCGACGCAGCCGATGAACGAACACCGCAGACCCAGGTTGCTGGCGCCGTAGATGACGTTGGTCGGGGAGCCGCCGGGCGAGATCGTCGGCAGGTGTTTCTGGGCGATCTTCTGGAGCTTCTTCAGATTTTCGGGAGTGAGTTCGATGCTGTTGCCTTTCGGCAGATCGAGGGTGACCAGTTCCTCGTCCTCGACCTCGATGATGATGTCGGTCAGAGCGTCGGAAATGGCCGTGAGCTGGTATTTGCGCTGTCCTTTGGGAAGCCTGGGAGGCATCGTCGTCACCTCGTACGAAGTCGGGTCCGTCTGGAATACGCCATCCTGGCGCCGACGGCCCACTTCCCGCGTCCTGCGAGTCGGGGCCGTCAAAACCCGCGTCAATCCACGATAGACGCCCGCAACAGGAAAGTCAATGCCGAACCGGAGAGATTCGGCCGCAGTTCTATAGTTTACGGTTTTCATTTGCCTCATCTGCGCCATCTGCGGATTTCTTCGGGTTTTGGCATCCTTCTCCAGGAAGACGAAATGTCGTTGCCTTGGGGGCGGGTCTCGGGTATGCTTACGGGGCTGGCCGCACGGAACATGCAGCCGCCAGGAGCGGTCGACACAGTCCGGCGCAGGCAAAGGAGAAGGGCGTGTTCAGAAAATTTCAGGAAGCGACCCGGTTCATCAGCTCCGGCAAAATCGTCACAGACGAACTTCCCGGAAAGGACCGCGACGGCATCGAGGCAATGCCGACGGCTCTTCGGCCGCCTCCCTGCGCGTTCAACCAGCCCTGCAGATGCTGATGATCCGGCATCGCGACTTCATCAGGGGGTTTCCGGCATCATGCTGACCGCCGAGACCCCTCTGATGACGTGTGACGGCCCGGTCCCGGTCCGCGATATCCGCGAGGGAAGGGAACTCGTCGCGGCCGGCGGCTGGGGCGAGTCGATATTCGCAACCGCCGCCGACATTTTCGTCCAGTTCGACCACAAGGGGCCGGTGCTGAGCCTGAAAACCTCGCGGGGCGCGACGATCCGGTGCAGCCCCGACCACCCGTGCTGCGGGCGGCTCAACCAGGTCAACCGGCTGTATCACCTGTATCTGATGGAGCGGAACGCGCTGGGGTTCCGCGTCGGGCTCTCGAACGACCTGATGAAGGATCTGATCGCAATGCAGAACCTGCGTCACGACCTGTTCAACCAGCAGGACATCGTCGACCGGGTCTGGATCATCGAGTCGACGGAGAACGCTCTGAAAGCCGAGTTTTTGCTGAAATACGCGATGTTCAAATACGGCCTGCCCGACGTGCCGTTTTCCGGCCGCCAGGTGGAATCGGAGCTGCCGGACGAGATGATCCGCGAGTTGTACAACCGCATCGACACGCCGTCGCGGGCGCACCAGCTGCTTCTCGACTGGCTGATGTTCGAGGACAGCCCGCACGTCACGATGCGTGTCGCGAAGGCGGGGCAGACAGCCAGCAACGCCGTCCAGTTCGTCATTTTCGGGGGAACCGAGCGGGCCGGCTCGCGGCCGGGATATTCGCATCTCATCCGCATCGACAACGTCCAGGATCCCGACAAGGCCGAGCACAAGCAATTCAGGCGACGCCAGACGAGTCACGGCCAGTGGTATCTCGAGGTGACGCGGGACGACGACGAAGAGGCCCAGTTATTCGTGAAGACGCTCGTCGCGCTCGACAATCTCGAGGTTGTCCGCAAGATCCAGCTCACCAAGAAACCCGCGTTCTACCCGCTTCCGGCATCGCATTTGAAGCACGGCATGGTGGTGCCGGTACTGGGAGACCGTGGCAATATCGAGGAAGACACGATCGTGGAAATCTCGACGGAAGATCACCAGGGGCCGCTGTACGACGTGAAGCTCGCCGGCGGCTGCACCTACGTCGCAGGCGACTGGATCACGATGTCGTGGTCCGGGGCCGGCACGGGAACGGCGAGGAAACTGAATGAACCCCGCGCTTGAGCGCCAGATCGCCGCGTTGAACCCCCGCCAGATCGAGGCGGTGAACATCACGGAAGGGCCGTTGCTGGTCGTCGCCGGCGCCGGTTCGGGAAAAACGCGCATGTTGACGATGCGCATCGCCGCCCTCATCGAGAGGAACGGCGTCGACCCATCGGCAATCCTGGCGGTCACGTTCACGAACAAGGCGGCGAAGGAGATGCGCGAGCGGGTTCAGGCGCTGCTGCCCGGACGGGGCGAGGGCGTGACGCTGACGACGTTCCACACGTTCTGCAGTCAGCTTTTGCGACGTTGGCACGAGGCGGCCGGCTTCCCCGACGGGTTCACCATCTACGACGAGGACGACAGCGAGAAGCTGATGAAGCTGATCCTGAACGACCTGAACCTCGACACGAAGAAATGCACGCCCCGATCGATGCTGGGCGTGATCTCGCAGGCGAAGAACGAGCTGCTGGGGCCCGAGGAGTTCAAGCCGCCGCTGGCGGATGCCGAGCGGCTCACGACGATCTACACCCGCTACCAGGAGGCCCTGAAGAAGAACCAGGCCGTCGACTTCGACGATTTGATCTTCTGCGTCTGGAAGATGCTGAACGCCCGGCCCGATCTGCTCGAGAGGCTCCAGAACCGGTATCGGTATTTTCTCGTCGACGAGTATCAGGATACGAATACCGCGCAATATAAATTAATTGCTTTATTATCATCGGCGAGCCGCAACCTGTGCGTGGTCGGCGACGAGGACCAGTCGATCTACAGCTGGCGCGGCGCGACAATCCGCAACATTCGGGAGTTCGAGAAGGATTTCCCCGGGGCTCGCGTCGTGTATCTCGAGCAGAACTACCGTTCGACGCAGGGCATTCTCGACGCGGCGAGCGCCGTGATCTCGAACAATGCGGGCATCCACAAAAAGCAGCTCTGGACGACGAACGGGGCCGGCGAGCTGCCCCGCTTTCTTCACGCCGCCGACGATCGCGACGAGGCCGACCGCATCGTGGGCGAGATCAGGAAACTCGCGCGCGAAGGGATTTCCTACGGTCAGATGGCGGTGCTGTTCCGCATGAACAGCCTCAGCCGGACGATCGAACAGGCGCTGACGGGTCAGGGGATTCCCTACGAAGTGACGGGCGGCCTCAAGTTTTTCCAGCGGCGCGAGGTGAAAGACGTTCTCGCGTATCTGCGATTCATCGGGAACCGGAGCGACTCGATCTCGCTGCGGCGCATCATCAACACGCCGCGCCGGGGCATCGGCGAGACGACGGTCGAGCGGCTCGCCGCCGGCGGCGATCTGTGGGGCGAGGTGATGGCACAGGCGGCCGCGAGCCCGCGCAGCAAGACAGGCGCATTCGTCAAACTCATGGAGGAGCTGGTCGAGACGGCGGCGGGTTCGTCGGTTTCGATGCTCGCTAAAACAGTTCTCGACCGCACCCAGTACATCAACTGGCTGTATGAAACGGAGGAGGAGGAGGACGCGAAAGACCGCGAGTCGAACGTCGAGAGCCTTCTGGCCGACATCCGGTTCCAGGAGGAGGAGAACCCCAAGCTGACGCTCCGCGAGTATCTCGAGAAAGTGGCCCTGCACGCCGACGTCGACGACCTCGACGAGGCGGCCGAGCGCGTTCACCTGATGACGCTTCACAACGCGAAGGGGCTCGAGTTCCCCGTCGTGTTCCTGATCGCCATGGAAGAAGGCGTGTTTCCGCACCATTCGTCGAAAGACCTTCCCGAGCAGCTCGAGGAAGAGCGGCGACTGGCCTACGTCGGCATGACGCGCGCGATGCGCCGGTTGTACATGACGGCCGCCCGGCGCAGGATGATGTTTGGCGGCTGGATGAACAACATCGTTTCGCGCTTCGTCGGGGAAGTCCCGTCCTCGATGATCGAAGGCAAGCCTGCCGGCGGCGTTTTCGGCAGCGGAAGCGCGAGCGGCGGCTGGCGGCCGTCTGCCGGCTCCGCGGCCGCGTATTCCTTCGCTCGTTCCCAGTCGGCAGCAGAGCCGTCGCGCGATATCCGGGCCGCCGAGCCGGAACGGAAAGCGCCGAGCTACGCGTTCCGGAAGACAACCGAACCAGAGCCGGCCACGGCGGGTCGTACAGCCGCTCCCGAGCATCAGGCGGGCTCCGAGCCGGGGACGATGCTGAACCTGCGGGCGGGAACCGACGTGATGCACCAGATCTTCGGGAAAGGCCGGGTCACGGCGACGGAAGGAAGCTCGCTGGGGGATTTTCGTCTCACGATCGATTTCGAAAAGGTTGGTCGCAAGACACTGCTCTTGCAGTATGCTACACTTCGGGTTATAAAGAAACAACACACTCAGGAGGTCAAGGGATGCTGAGATTTCTGCGGTTCGTCTGGAAGCTCTTCATCGTCGGCAGCGTATTCGGGATCGGCTACATCATCGGCCGCGAACACAGCTTCGAGGAAGACGAAGAGTGGGATAACGAGGAAGAGAACAAGTCCGGCGAGACCGGTTCTCAGGCCGGCGTCGAAGCCCCGAAGAAGGCCGAGACCACCACTGCGGGCGGAACCGTCACGTTCGAGCACGTCGATCCCAAGGCGACCAGCGTCTCGGTCGTCGGCGACTTCAACGACTGGAATAAGGATTCCAACGTGATGAAGAACGAGAACGGCACCTGGAAGTGCAGCCTGAGCCTCAAGCCCGGCCGCCACGAGTACAAGTTCGTCATCAACCAGACCGACTGGATCAGCGATCCCAAGGCAAAGGAAACCGTCGCCGACAAGTACGGCGGCACGTCCTCCGTCATCGACGTTCGCTGAAACACTCTTCCTAACGGCGGAACGGCGGTATCGCCGTTCCGAATCTGACTTCCAGGACATTCATACACCGTGGTCAAAAAAATCTACCTGGAGGAAAGCGTCGATCGGGCCAGCCTGAAAGCGTTCGTCGCGCGCGTTTTCAAGTTGTCTGGCCTGCATCTCACCGTGTACAACGAACGCGGCGAAGCCGTCGTCGGCAATCACGAGGAGGTGCTGGGCGGCCCGGTCGAACCCGCGGATCTGGCGGGGTTCTCCGACGGGGGCATCATGGCGCGCCCCGACGGGAATTTTCTGAAAGTCGTCAAGCTCGAATGGCGCGGCCATATTTACGGCGCCGTGTTGATCGGGCCGTATGGTTCCGCCTCCGGAGGACCGGCCGACGGTCGTATGCCTCGCATCACCGGCGACCAG
>Ga0208197_1002008_pt1 | contig 18825 bp, 6 predicted proteins | sample AD_JPNNA4_MetaG_FD_184444 | JGI IMG/M metagenome (GOLD analysis project Ga0208197, IMG submission 184444) | Active sludge microbial communities of municipal wastewater-treating anaerobic digesters from Japan - AD_JPNNA4_MetaG (SPAdes) (version 2) | ecosystem: Engineered > Bioreactor > Anaerobic >...
CAATCGTATTCCTCATGGAGTTGCTCCCCAGCAGAGCTCCACTATGCTTGGGACTGCAATACAAAGGTAACGGCATTTACTTTTAGACACAAAAATAAGTAATATAATGTCATCCTGCAATTTGACCCATTGACACAAAGTACAATCATTTCATCCTGCAATTTGACCTATACGCCAAAAATGATATAAAAAAGAGAGGATTTGAAAAGCAAAAAAATCTTTCAAATCCTCTGTTTGTTATGATTAATAGCAGAAGAAAGAAAGGTCATTTTCGTTTCTCTGGTCGAATTTAACAGAGAGAACAATCTCGTGAGCACCACTGGTATATCCTGATAGTTTGGACAATGTGATGTCATAACTATAAGAAATTTTCAATGATTCGTTGATAGAGACACCTGCCATGCAAATGAATGCGTCTCGGTTCATCAGGTCGCCTTTTGACAAGAAGGGTAGGTCGCGATAAGAGATTCCTAATTCAAGTGGCATTTTGTGCCAGAAGATGCCGATATGCATCTGATTGAATTCGGATTGACGTTGCAAGAGCAAAGTAGCGGTCAATGCGTCTTCTGTTCCTCTTTGCCAGTTCTTGTCATATACAAATCGATAACCTCCCATTGCCGTTATCTTCATTGGGGTCTTGGCCTCATTTCCTACAAAAGAGACGTCGGTTTGAGTGAGGTGATGAACATCCGCACCAATCCAGAAATCGTTATTGTAGAGTAGAACAGATGCAGCAACGTCAATTTTTAGTCCTCCGGTCTTGTCAAGTCTCTCTATCTCGTTCTTATTCAGAATGGTTCCGTCTACGGCAATCTGATCTGCAAAAACTAGTTCGTCGGTCTTGACAGCCTTATAGTAAGCTGATAATTCGATACCTGGTCTGAAATAAAGTCCTCTAGAAACCTCAATTCGATAGTTGTATTGAGGCTTGAATTCTAATGTGGTGAAGATGCCAGCTTGGTTGTCGTATGATAAAAGAACACCTAGGCTGCTGCTTTGTCTTCGGAAGAAGTAATCGCAACCCATGAGCACAGAGTTATATCCACCTGACAGTCCTGGCCATTGGTTACGGTACGTAAGGAATGCCTTTCCTCCGTTAGACATACCCGCAAACGATGGTGCCAAATATAGCGAACTGGAGTAGGGTTGAGAGAGTGTTAAATCTTGAGCCTCTACCTTGGTGGTGAGGTTTAACCCTAATAATGCCAAAATGGCTGTTAGTATATATTTTGACGTCTTCATCTTTTTTCTCATTTTAAAGTTCAACTTCACATCCTCTTTTCTCACTTTTATCATCTGATTAATGAAACCTCACCGGTTTCTGTAAATCCTTTTCCGTCAGAAAAACTTCCAACAGCTTTGTAAATATAGATTCCCTGAGGGGCTAGCTCTCCATCAATATATCCATCCCAACCTTTCATGAGGTCTGTGCTTTGGTATATCATAGAACCCCAACGGTCGAAAATTTGAAGAGTATACTCTTTCGTTATGTCAACACCTTTCCAAATAGGGTAGAAGACTTTTGTGCTTCGATATTCAGGATTATCCATCTCCAAAGAGTATTCTCCTCCGTTGGCATTGTCTATATCAGGAATGAATGCATTTGGAAATACAACGAACATGTTGGCAACGTAAATGCTGATGGTAGAGTCGCTGATGCATCCGTTAATATCAACAACAGAAAGTGTTATTTTGTAGTTTCCTTGTGCCTGATATACGTGAGTTGGATTGATGTCTACAGAAGAAGTTCCATCTCCGAAATTCCATTTGCATGCAAGTCCGTCGACTGTTTGGTTAATAAATCTAACCTCTGCATCTGGTAAGAAAATCGTGTCTTTCAAAGCCTTGAATTTTGCCTTTACAGCGTCTATTACTTCAATCTCAATGGTTGCACTGTCTGTCTTGTTTTCTCCTACGGCAATCAGTTTGACTTCGTAAATGCCTGGTTTCTTAAACACGTGAGGAGCAGGAACCTCTTCGAAGAGGACAGGAGTGCTGTCTCCATAATTCCAGAAGAAGGATGCATCTCCGATTGTTTTGTTGCTGAATGTAACCTCTAAAGCAACACATCCTTTCGTTACGTTAGCTCCTATTCCAGCAATTGGTTCCTCTATGTAGATGATATTTACCTCATCGAATGCTGTACATCCTTTGTAAATGGTAGTCCATCTTAGAACGTTGAGGCCTGGCATCATGTTGCTGACGTAGGTATCATGAGCTTTTGCATTTTCAATAGTAGCACCGTCACTGTTGATGACAGACCATGTTCCGTCTACCTCTTCTATGTTGAACTTAGCACGCATGATCATGTTGTCTTTTGTGATGGTAGTGTCATTTCCTGCAAAAGCATATTGTGAAGGGCTGTTTGATTGAACGATGACCAAAGTGTCTTTAGAACATATCTCATTGAAAACCCTCCATCTGTAGCTGTTGGTTGTCATACTGATGTCGGAGACGAATGCACTGGTTGGTCCTGTCTGTTCAATACTTCCCGTTCCACCAACCTGAGTCCATTCTCCTGTTCCTACCATAGGAGCGTTAGCATTCAAGGTAAGAGTATCAGAACATGTTACCTTATTGTAAAATTCTGGTTGAGTCATGTCTACATTGACGTTGTTGACAATTGTAGAATCGACATCAGAACATTTGCCGTTGCTTACTGTCCAGTAGAACTTATTAGAACCATAACCTAAACTTGTGATCTTTGTATTTGGGTTGTGTGGTTCTAAAATGATTCCTCGCCCTTCTGCCAATTTCCATGTTCCAACGTTAGGTGATGGATCTCTGGCTTCCATTGTGATATTGTTTTCACATGCAGTTGTAAGAGAAGGACCCGCTTCTGGGTCCGGTACTGCAAGTAACTTGATATTTCTTGTTATGGTATCACTGCTATGGCATTCGTTTTTGCCATAAACAGAGATGGCTCCTGGTTGGACGTCCCAATTGAGGGCAGCGATGATGGCTGATGTGCTGTCACCGAATGTAATTTCAAATCCTGCAGGAAGTTCCCAAATATAGGTCGTCGCATTTTCAATACTGCTTGTTGTAATGCTGATTGGTTCTGAATTTTTGCAGACCTCGTTAGGAGCTACGATAGATCCTGCATTGCCCACAATTTTAGAAACTTTTACATAAATGGATGCATAATTTCCAAATCCGCAATCATTAGTTCCTCTTACGGTCATCAATCCGGATTCTGCTTTTTCTGTAAAAGATAACATGACATCGTTAGAACCTGTACCACCTGCAAATTCAATACCTTCTGGCAGCGTCCAGTGATAAGATTCAGCATTGGCAATAGCTGTGGTTGTGTAACGTATCGTCGTGCCTTTACATGCAGTAGTTGGTCCGTTAATGGAAACAGCATCGCCCGGAAGCTTATTTACCTCTACATTGATTCTCTTGTCAATCTCTTTCCTACATTTAAATCCAGATGAAATGGCAAAAAATTGGTATGCAGTGTTATTATCTAAGTAATCTTTGATGTAACTTGATTCTTCAGAGAAGACATCTGCGCGTTGTTTGTCGCCTATGTAGTACTCCAGTGTCCAAGGAGCTTCGCCCTTGAAGTTGACAAGAATATTAGACTGCTCGTTTTGACAGATGTTAGGTGAAGTGGTTACAGCCACATCCGGATAACCATGAATGTTAACTGCAAATTTAAGGCTAACCTCTTTTTTGCAGAACTCATTTTCTACAGCAGTAATCTCACAATTGAAGATGCCTTCTTTTGTAGGGTAGATGTTGAATTTATATTGAGCGGAGGTGATGTTGTTGATCTTCTTTACAACCTCGCCCTCTTTATATTCAATATTCCAAAACGAACCTTGTTGTAAATAAACTTCAACTTCAATGCTGTCGTTTAGACATACGTCAGTAGGAGTCTTTATCAATGTGATTTCTGGTGAAGGAAGTATCTTGACTGCTCCATCACTTGAGTATTCGGCATTACAATAATTTCCATCAGAAGCCCCAATGATGCTGTAAGTTGTGTTGCTATTTGGTGCAACCTTTATGATGGTAGGTGTGGTTTCTGTTGTTAATCTGTAGTTTTGACTACCATTGGTGTAACTTACGTTCCAACTAGGAATGCCGGTGAAGTCAAAACGGATCTCTACAGAGTCTCCGGCACATGCTCTGTCGTTGGCGGTAAGCGTTGCTGTTGATTGAACAGCAGCTTTAATGTTGAATACCGTATCTTTTGAACATCCGTTGTAGTCGTTTACTTTGATGTGGTATTGTCCGGGAGCTAATTTATATTGATTCTTATTTGATGAGTTGGAATTGCCTCCAGTCCAGAAGTATGAATATGGAGAAACGCCTCCATTGTTGGAGATGATAATAGAACCATCGTTTTTGTCAGGACAAGAAACGTCATTGGATGTTCCTGATAATGTCATTGCAGTGGGTTCTGTTATTACGTAAGATCTCCATACCGAACATCCTTTGGAGTCGGTAACCTTTACCTGATAGTTGTCTGCTGGCAAATTCTCGTATGTAAGAACATTGTTCTCTCCAACAGGAATGGAATTGGATGTCCATTCAATATTATAAGGTGTCAATCCTCCTACAACTTCGATGCTTAATATACCAAGAGAATCGTGGTTACATTTTAGAATCGTATCTGTGATGGATAGTGTGTTGATGAAGATGCCACGAGGCTCTTTCACTTCATAACTATTACGGTATATCTTACCTTTTGCATCTGTGATTTTTACACTGTAAACACCAGCAGAAAGATTAGTGATGTTTTGCTTATCTGATGTGAATCCTTCTTCTCCTGTCCAAATGAAAGTGAATTCGGGTTGGCCTCCTTTAATCGAAAGGTCAATTGCTCCAGATTTGTTTCCGTTGCAACTTAAGTCTGAGATGGTTTCGATGACCGTCAACTCTTCTGGTTGAGTTACAGTAGCTACAGTGTCGAGTGTACATCCATTGGCATCAGTAACAATAAGGAAGTAATTACCTGCATATAGATTCAGGATGTCTTCATCTCCAATATTCTCCGCTGTGATGCTGACTCCTTTCCATTGGTAAGTATAAGGTTCAGCACCACCGGAAACGCTGATGGCGATGGATCCTAACTCTTCGCCGTAGTAGGTGTTGTTTTGTATATCGTCAATGGTAACTTTCAAAGGTTCGTTTTGAACAAGAGTAGCTCTGTCTGAAGCTTTACAGCCGTTTTTGTCTGTTACAGTTACTAAGTAAGAACCTGATTTGATGTTAGACAAAACTCCGTTTGTTCCAACTATGACGTTATCGTTCAGATTTTTCCATTCGTATATGTAGTTCGGTGAACCACCGCTGACGATTGCTTTGGCATATCCGGAGTTGTCTCCTGCGCAAGGAGGATTGTTTGTCTCGTCAATCTTAATAGCAAGCGTATCTGGCTCAATGATGTCTACTGAGTCGAACAGAGTACATCCGATGGCATCTGTTACTTCGAAGTAATATTTGCCTGGCTTGAGAGATGTTGCAAGTGAGTCTTTTAAAGAGAATCCATTGCTGCTGGACCATTTGAAATCGTAAGGATATTCGCCTTCTGACACTATTGCGATAGCCTTTCCGTCGTCGTAATGATAACAAGAAATGTCTTCTTTTTCCACATTTAATTTCATCGGTCTGATCTTGAACTCTTTCTCATACTTCATTAGACAACCTCTTTTTAACGCATAAATTTTACAATAAGCATCGCCAGAGAATGGATCGAATTCAATAGGACCGCCGTTTCCTTGAATGGTATCAACAGCGAAGGCATTGGCATAAAGTATGTATTTTGCATTTTTCTCACTTCCGCTTAACTGGATCGTGATGCTTTCATCCATACATTTTGTCTTGACTTCGAATTCTCTGATCGGAGAAACGAAGAAGCTCTTTGTCTTTTCTGTACTACAGATGAGAACTCCGGCATCATTATAATGGTCGTAATGATATGTAACGGAATATTCCTTTTCTATCAGTTTGTTAGGGTAGAGAATGGCAGTTCCATCGCCATTGTTTTTTAAAGCAACGGCTAGAGTTGGGTCGCTGAGTATAAATGTACCCTTTCCTTTCTGATTGCCAACTAAAGAAATGGAATCAACATATCCGCAAATGGTATCTCTATCTTCGTAACCTGTGAAATCTGCATTTTTACCTAAAACTTTGAATGTTTCAGATGTCTTCATGTTACAAGTTTCTATGGTTCCTTCTGTTGTTACATACTCTTGTGCGTAGTTGTATATAACATCGTAAGTTCCATAGAAATTCAATTTGGAGAGATCTATGTTTGCATGACCATCTCCTAAGTCTGTTAAGAAACCGGATACATTGAATGAACTTGTGAATGTAGGTGTACCAAACTCAATAGGGTATGCAGTAATGGTAATTTCACCCTTGTTTTCGCAATATTCAGGTTCCAAGTTGAGAATGTTCACGCTCTCAACTCCATTGACGTTGATACTCAATGTATCTGAATTAGCGCAACCGAATTCATCTATATAATTATAATAAAGAGTACGCTTTCCGCTTCCTATCTCTTTTGTGTCAATCACCTTTTGATATTTGGTTATCAAAGTATCTTCTGGAGTCAATCTTAAAGAGAAGAGACCTCCATTTGGACTTGCAGAAAGAGCGACAGTGTCCAAGTAACAATAGTCGGCCGGCATTGTGAAATTAACTATAGGACGGTCGTGAACTGTTACCTCTACAGAGTAAGGAATACCTTCACAATAGGCATCTGAATAGATGTAAGAGACAGTATAGACGCCTGCACCCCAAGATGGTTTAAAGTAGATGTCTTGGCTTCTTTTGGTATTGCTAACCTCTCCTGTCATTTGTAAGTTAGTCTCTATAGGCTCTGTCCAAACGGTATCTTTTCCATCTCTGATGATGGTTACAATTCCTTTTGATTTAAAGTTCGCATAAGTCTTATAATAGAAAGAAACTATGGAGTCTGTTATACAATAAGAGGTGCCTAGGTTTATTTCCCTTACATTAATAGGATTTGTAATATAAATCTCTTTATAAAGATTGTGAGGACATCCTTTTATATCTTCAAAAGTGTAACCAATTCCGTATGTACTAGGAGTTGCGGGAGCGAATGACGGGTTTATTTTTAGAAGTCCTTTGTCAGCATCCTCTTCAATGAGCATTTCACTGCTAAAAGTAAAATAACCGCCTGTTAAGTCTGCTTTTATTTCATTGTACTCACTTTTTGAACAAAGAGTGTCACCAGACATGGATGTTAATTCACCCATATCTATCACTTCCGGTTCGTTTACGTTGATTTCCAGTTGCTTGATGATGGAACTTGAACAGTTCTTGTTGTCAGTGTACGAATATTCGATGGTATATGTACCTGGGCCTGTTTGATCAAGTATTGCGCTTCCTTTTATTCCTGGGATAATTGTAGATCCTAAATTGTTTGGATTTTCAGAGTGAAGAGTCCATACTCCTTCATCCATTCTTGGAATACCCTGTAGTACGATTTCTCTTGATGGCGGATTACAATAAGTGTAATTCTTTCTATAAGGAGCGCCGAATTCAAGAGCTGGAATTGTAAACTCTACAACAGGAGCAGGGTTGACAAATACATTGGCTACCGAGTCGTTTTTACAACCATAAATATCGGTATATTCATAACCTACTGTTCCGATTCCAACTGCGTTTCCAGGAATAAAGTAATCGTTGCTGATGCCATCTCCGTAGAAGCTTCCTCCAGCTGGATTTCCTGTTAATAGAATAGAATCTTCGTTCGAACAATAGATTTGATTCTCTTTCAGTCCGGCAATGCTTACTTCTGGTAACTCACGGACTGAGATCTCTATATCATCCACATACGAACAGCCTTTATCGCTAGTAGTTGTGAGGTAATAGGTAGAGGTGATGATTGGTGATACATTGATGCTTGTTGAGTTTTCTCCAGTACTCCATTTGTATGATTCGGTGATAGAAGGAAAATCAACAGAAAGCTCAATGGAACTACCTTTACATACATATTTTTTATCTCCAGTTTTAATCTTGGTAGTAGGAATTGAATATAATGTTACTGTAGTAGATGGAATGGAGTCTTTGAAATTATTCTCACATCGGTAATCAGTAAGCTTTAGTATTCTCCAAGTGGTATTTGCCATTGGACTAGCTTTGATTTCGTAGGAAGAAAGATTGGTTGTAATCTCATTTCTTTCGCCGTTAGTATTCTCTAATGTAAATGTAAAAGGAGGAACACCAGAGAAGGCGATGTCGACAGTGACTTCATTTCCTGAACAGATGGCATTGGGAGTAGCTGTAATTATTGCATTTGGAAGTTCATATTTAGAAATGGTGACACTTCCGTTCATGCTTGTTGTACATCCTATCTCATTCTGTCCAAAAACGGTATATGTTCCATTAATTAATCGGTCCCAAATAATGTTATTACCGGTTCCGGCAGTCCAATCTGAATATTGAACGCCGTTTCTGTATAATGCATATTTTGCATTCGTTGAAGAATTTTCTAAAGTGACGATGTTGTTGGTTAAATCACCTCCGTCGCAATAGTAATTACCTCCAGTAATGCTTTTAATTTCTACGTTAGGGATGACAGTAACAACTACTGTATCCGTGCTTATGCAAGTAGGTGAAGATATACTTGCTGCTGTTACCACAAATTTCGTTGTGCTGTTCAATTCATTGGTTGTAGGAGTAACTGCGTTAGGGTCTTCAAACATGTTTGGAGACCAGAAGTAGTTGATATCATTATCTCCTGTTCCTTTACCTAGTCGTGCTGTTGTGGATTCACAGATAAGTGTGTCATTACCTGCATATACAATAGGATTCTCTTTTACGGTTACCCTTACTTTTGCAGAAGAGTAGCAACTTGGCAAATCATTAAGAATAGCAGTTACCGTGAAGTCTGTTGTGTTATTCAGTTTTTTTGTTGTAGGATTAGAAACTTTATAATCTTCGAAATTTTGAGGAGACCAAGTGTAAGAAACACCTTCGTCGGGTTCTCTTCCTAATGTTGCGGTTGTTCCTTTGCATATAATTTGGTTTGGACCTGCATACGCAACTGGCTTGTTCAATACCGTAACAACAACTTCGTCTGAAGATGTACATGATGCTAATTTTGTTGAGGCTGCAGTAAGCGTGAATGCGTAAATACCAGCATTGAGTTTATTTGTCGTTGGACTTGCTACACTGGCATCTTCCAGGTAGTTCACAGGAATCCAGCTGTAGGTGGTGTTATTTTGCTCGGACGAACCAATTCTAACTTGTGTGTTGACACATGTATTCATGTCTGCTCCTGCATTAGCCTTTGGAATAGGAACTACTTCAATGTTTGTAGATGCTGTTGATTTACACCGTGGCAATGCAGCTAAACTGGCTGTCATGGTGAATGATACCGTAGAACTTAGAGCTTTTGTTGTTGGATTAGAAACCGTTGAGTTCTGTAAAACAGAAGCTGGTTCCCAGTTGTAGTTGACTCCAAATATTGGCGACATTCCTAATTCTAGCGTTGTTCCTTCACATACCATTTTGTTGATTCCTGCATCAGCTGCAGGCTTGTTGTACATCGTGACTTTTACTTCGTCAGTAGAAAGGCAGGTGTTTAGCCCGTTGATTTTTGCAGTAAGAGTGTAGGTGATGCCATCTGAAGATGTGGCTGAAAAATTAGAAGCTAAAGCTGTGTTTGCGGAATTTGGATTCTCCAATCCTTGAATGGGAGACCAACTATATGAAACACCATTTTCTGGGGTCATACCTAATAGGGCTGTTTCTCCTTCACATAATACCATATCAGCTCCTGCATTAATGGCAGGTCTGGCTTTTACATCTATTTGGGTTTCTAAAGCTTTGAGTGAACTTGGGTCATCCTGAGAATAGACGTCCACCTTGATGTTTTGTATACCAGACACAGTCATCTTGGTCTTCACAGATGTGTTGAAAGAGTAGGGTTGTACAATTACATTGCCTACAGTGAATCTGTAAACCAGATTGCTTCCGCCTGAACAATTAGCAGTGATGGTTACACTGTCGTTCATACAACACATTGTTACACAATCTAGGCTTCCTGTTATCTGAGCATTTAAGTTTAGAATACCAAGCTGTAAAAATATGAATGTTAAAAGCGTTTTGATCGTTTTTTTGTAAATCTGCGTACTCATATGATAATTTTTTTTGGCCGTTAGTTAGATGTTCATTAAACTCTTTTCAAGCTCGTTTGTTGATAATTTTTATAAATAAACCCTATCTATAAATATTCATTATCTACAAAATAAAGAAAATATAGTTATAATTCATGAAATTTAATAACTCTTTTTCCCTAATTAACATATTGTCCTGTTTTGTATTCGTTTTCTTTTTCAAAATAGGAATTCATTGTATTATAAAGTAGAGCTTTATTTCCTTGCAAATTACATGTTTTTTTCTCAAAAAAAGTAATGTTTAAAGGTGAATTTTTGTTTTTTCGAAAGATTTTTTGGCTTTTTTGAATTCGCCATTAATTTTCTATGTTAGAAATTCTTATCTTAACAGTTTAAAAATAGAATGGAGATGAAGAAAATAATAGGATTATTGCTATTACTTGTTAATGTGAATGTTGTATTGGCAGAGATGATATCCTCTACTGATTTTGAGAGCTTTAAGGTAGGAACTCCTTTTGTGCGCTCATTATGGAGTTCTGAAGGTTTTTCGCCTGCCGACTGGGATCAGGGATTGGCAAACCGTACCATGATTGATGATACAGCCGCAGCTTCGGGTTTACATTCCATGCGTATACTTTATCCGAAGAACCAATTTGGTCCTGAGTTTACAGGTTGCCAGATTCCGCTTGAGTTCAATCCTCGTTCGGAGGCTTTTGCATCGTATCAAATTCGCTTATCTGAGAATTTTTCGTGGGGAACAACTAGTTTCGGAGGAAAGTTGCCGGGATTGGCGGGCGGTGACAACTGCTCGGGTGGTGATATGTGCGACGGAACCAATGGCTTTTCTGCCCGTTTGGTATGGCGTGCAGGTGGTAGAATAGTTCTTTATCTATATCACATGGATAAGCCTTCCGTATATGGTGAGGATTTTGATTTGGTTTATCCCGATGGCAGCAACGTGTTTTTTACTCCTGGAAAATGGTATCATGTAGCTGAGCGTGTGAAGATAAACACGGATGGATCTACTTACGATGGTGAGGTGGAGCTTTGGATCGATGGTCAGCAAGTGTTACTCTTGACAGGGCTACGTTTTACTTCGAATGGAGATAAGGTAGACAATTTTTATATCTCGACCTTCCATGGCGGTGATGATGAGACATGGAGCAGTGCTGATTCCTGCTATACTTGGCTCGATGATGTGAAAATTGGAACCGAATATGCTGACGTGGCTTATCAATCTTGCCGAAAACCGGAAATAGGAGCAGATCAAACACTCTGTACAGGGGCAGAATCGGTAGGTTTTTCTTCTGATATTCAGCCTAAAAATGCAACGTATGTATGGTTGTTGAATGGTGAAGTTTTTGGAGATGAATTCTCTATATCTACTTGGACTCCTGGCCAATATGTCCTTGTGTTGGATAGTGCAGGTTGTACTCGAAGAGATACGGTTAATTTGTGGAATGATTTGAAACCTGATTTGGGTCCTGATGTTCGTATATGTAACACTTCATTTGTAACATTGGATTCTCGTTTGGATTCGAATAATTTGAATTTTGAATGGAAAAAAGATGGGAAAATACTGCCAGGAAAAGGCTCGAAAATTCAGGTAAAAGATGCCGGACTTTATGAAATAACAGTATCTTCTTACGTGTGTAATTCGGTTACAGACAGTGTTCGCGTTACATCTGGTTTGCTTCCCGTTAAGGATTATGAAGGAAAGGCGGGTGATGAGGTGACGCTTTCTGTTCAAGAGGAAGGGAAAAAGTATGCTTGGTTCGAGTCGGAATCTTCTGATGCTGTTTTGTCTGCCTCCTATCAGACGCATTATCCGGATGGGAAATCATACGTATATGTGGCCGATCCGGATGGATTTAACGGTACGGTGGGCGAGAGGGTTTTGGGCTCTGCCGCTTGGACGCGCAGCAATTTCGATACGGAGTGGATGGTATTTACCGTTTACCGCGAATTGACCATCGATTCCATCTCCATCTATCCGACAGGAAAATTGGATGCCTCCATCCGAATCTTGAACGATGCCGACGGTTCTCTGATTTTCTCCCGTACATTTGAAGGCATTGCGCCTTATGAGTGTCGTTTGCCTATTGGCGTAACGCTTCCTGCTGGAAAATACCGTATGGATGCAAACGGAACGACGGCTGCACTTTACCATTCCCATCAAGCGGAGATTTCTTTCCCGTATAAAGTGGATGGCTTGATTTCTCTGGACGGCTGTAACTTGGCTTGGATAAATGCCAAACCTTGGTATCTCTTCTTTTATAATTGGCGAATTACGGCGGGCAACTATTGCGCGCGTACGCCTATTTTATTAACGGGTACAAATGAGGTTGGTTTATCGGAAGCTACTTCTGAAAGTTGGTCTCTCTACCCAACAGTTACGCAGAATGATTTTTATTTGGAAGGCTTGAAAGATAACTCAATTGTTTCTGTTTATTCCGAATTAGGAAAGCTTGTTTTTTACCAAAAAACGGATCGAACTCAGTTAAAAGTTTCACTTTCTAATTTGAGTGTTGGAGTTTATACGGTTGTGGTGGAAGATGAAAACGGAAGTAGAAATGAGAGGGTAGTGAGAAGATGAAATGCAATCCATTGCAAAAATCTAAGAAATTAGAAGGAAAATGTAATGGATTACATTTTTTATTTATCTCCTCTCCTTTCGTATTAATTATAAATTATTCTCTTTTTTGAGATTTTATTGCTTATTTTGCTAAACCATTTAGGTGAACAATTCTTTTTGTAAAAATGGTATAAACTAGTTATGAGAATACAAAAAAGACGAATTATAGTATTAATACTTACTTTAGTAGTAGGGATTTTCTTTTTGCTTTTTTATGATTCATGTTCCTCTCCTAAAGCAGATTACATGGAGTTAAACGGTAGGGTGCATGGTACATTCTACAAAATCATCTACGAATCTCCAGATAATAAATCTTATCAGCATGAGATCGATAGTTTGTTTCATGTTTTCGAACTTTCTCTCTCTACATTTAATGATAGTTCTATCATTTCCCGAATCAACAGAAATGATACGACAGTAGTGGTCGATGATTTTTTTCGTTCTGTTTTTGAAACGGCAAATCAAGTGTCTGAGCGTACGGACGGTGCGTTTGATATGACGGTGGCTCCTTTGGTTAATGCGTGGGGATTTGGCTTCAAAAAGAAGGAGCTTTTGACCTCTACTCTCATTGATTCTGTTATGAAGCATGTCGGTTATAAGAAAGTGAGCTTGGTAGGTAATAAAATCGTAAAGACTGACAGCTTGGTTATGTTGGATGCTTCTGCCATTGCAAAGGGTTATTCTTGCGATGTTGTTGCCTCTCTTTTGGATTCCAAAGGTATTTCAAATTATATGATTGATATAGGCGGTGAGGTGGTAGCTAAGGGTTATAACAATAAGGGAAAACGTTGGACTATCGGTATTGAAAAACCTATTGATGATAGTACTATGCTGCATGTCAGCCTCCAAAGTATTGTACAGTTGAATGATAATGCTGTGGCTACTTCCGGCAACTACCGTCAGTATTATTTTATAAATGGTCAGAAAATTTCGCATACCATAAATCCTCATACAGGTTATCCTTTAGGACATAACTTATTGAGTACTACTGTTATTGCTCCTAATTGTAAGCTCGCAGACGCTTATGCTACCGCTTTCTTGGTGATGGGGCTTGAAGATGGTCTTATGGTTGCTAATTCCATTCCCGATGTTGAGGCTTATTTCATCTATTCTGATCTTCAGGGTAATTTTGCAGTGCAATATACGGCTGGGTTTGAAAAATATTTGAAAAAGAAAGAGGTTAAAACTGCAGCAGCTGAAAAAAATAAATATTTGGTTCTTTCTCAATTTTGATTGGTTTTTAATAATTGATATTTGATGTTTCGTTCTCTCTTATTCATAGGTGCCTTTTTGATTCTCTGTCTACAGTCTTTGTGGGCACAAGGTCGAATTGTATCTGAATCATATTCCGTAGAGAATGGTTTGTCGCAGAATTCGGTTTCGGATATGCTGCGCGACGGTGAGGGTTTTGTTTGGTTTGCTACACGCGACGGTTTGAGTCGTTTCGATGGTTACTCTTTCAAAAACTATAAGGCAAGTTCCCGTCAATTGGGACGAAGCGTGAGCAACCACTTCCAACGTTTGTTGCTCGATAATGACGGATATATCTGGGTTCTCAACAATATGGGGCAGGTACTTCGTTTTGATGCCAAACATGAAAAATTCAAAATTTATCCTTCCATTGACGATAATAAAGGTGATAATTACATAACCGTCAAGCAGATGCAGAAGATGCCCGACGGTGATATTTGGATGATCGGATTTTCCAACGGATGCGTGCGTGTTTCTATACAAAAGGATTCGGTTGTTACAACTTTTTTCTGTAACCAGACTCAACAGAAAACCGGTCATGAAGTGCAGTCGTTGTCTGCCGATCTTGATGGAAACATCTGGATCTTGACCGATAATGGTATAGCCGTTGTTCCGAATAATGCGAAAGAACCTAATGCTTATCATCTTGTCTCCAATAAGGAAAAAAAGAATTCTCTCTCTGCATTAACCTATGCGGGCGGAGAGGTGCTGTTTGCATCTTCTCAAGGCTGTTTGTTTCGTTATGATAGGGTGAAACGCCGTTTCTCGGAATTCCAACTGCCTACAAACTCTGATCTGAACAATGTTTTACCGCTTTCCGGTTCGAAATATTTTATCTCAACGGAAGATGCGGGCTATTTCATTTTTGATAATAGGACGAGTCAGAAGAGTGAGGTCTCATCTGTCTTGGGTGCAAAGTTGTCTGGTATCCTTTATTCATTCAAGGATGTAAGAGGCGACATCTGGTTTAAGGCAAAAGGCTTGCCTGGTTTCTATCGCTTGGATGTGAATAAAATGACAACTCAATATTTGCCATTTGGTTATCAGGGCAATGTATATTCCTTCTCAGAAAAGGCATCGACCAATTCATCCGTATTTTCTTTCCGTGATGATCGAGACAGACTTTGGATGATGCCATCCGCTTCAAACGATATTTGGTATGCTGACGGTTACAGCGGCGAGACACCTAAGTTTGAGAAGGAGGGTATGAAAGGGCGTATGTTTCCATCTGTTATCTATCCGTCGTTTTTGGATACGATGGGCGTGATGTGGATCTCTACCCATTACACAGGTGTGGAGAAGTGTGTGACGCAAAATTCATCTTTCGTTTTTACCCAGTGCAAGAGCTCTCCTGAATATATTGAGGACAATGATATTTTAGCTATTTTGGAAGATAATTCGGGTCGTTTGTGGATCTCCTCGCAAGACGATTGCGTCCGCATCTACGATTCCAACCATAATTTGTTGGGTTATCTGACCAAGAGTGGCGATGTGGTGAAGTCGAAGAGCGTCTTATCTCATGTAACTGCTCTCTATCAGGACCGAAAAGGTGCGATTTGGGTTGGTTCGAACACTGGCGTTTACCGTTTTGTGCCAAGAGATAATTCCTTCTCTGCACGTTTCTATTCTATGCGTGAAGATGCGCCTCCGTTTGTCTCTACCGCTGTGATGGATATTTTGGAAGATAGTCAATCCCGTATGTGGTTTGCCACGAAAGAGAATGGATTGATGCTATTGCAGAATCCCAATGCTGCAGATGCTAAGTTCATTCATCGAAATAATAAACTGAAGAATAACTATCCGCCAACCGTTTTATTGACACGTTGCCTGTTTGAGGATACCAACGGAAATGTTTGGTTGGGTACCAATGAGGGTATTACAGTCTTTTCAAATGATTTCACTAATCCAGAAGACATCAAATTTTTCTTCTATAACTCCGAAAATACCGATTTGGATAACAGCTGTATCTACGATATTTGGCAGGATAAGGACGGCTTGATGTGGTTTGCCTCTTTTGGTGGCGGACTGTTCAAAAACCGTTCATCATTCTTTTTGGGTGATACTCCGGATTTTATCTCATATAACAAGGAGAATAAGAAGTTCCCGTCTGATTTGGTATTGAGCATTCAAGAGGACGAGAAAGGTTTCCTTTGGGTGGTTACCGAGGATGCTATCGTGAAGTTCGATAAGAAGAAACAGGTGGCTGAGCCTTTTGGAAAAATCCGAGGTTTGGATCATGTGGGTTTCTCCGAACGTGCCATTGTGCGTTGTAAGTCGGGCGAGATTGTGGTGGGGTCCAGCTCTGGTTATTATTCCTTCTTCCCTGGTTCAATCGAGGATAAGGTGTATCAGCCTCAGATTGTCTTCACCCGTTTCATGATTTTCAATAAGGAGATGGAAATTGGGACCGAGAATTCTCCTCTGACGGAGACGGTCAACAATATGGATACCATCACCCTCAACTCAGACCAGAACGTCTTCTCTATAGAATATGCTGCCTTGGATTACAGGAATCCGGCTTACATTCAGTACGCTTATAAGTTGGACAATTTTGAGACCGATTGGAATTTCGTCGGCACACAACGTGTGGCTTCCTACACCAACTTGCCGAAGGGTGAGTATCTCTTGCGTGTGAAGTCGACCAACAGTGAGGGCATCTGGTTCGATAACGACCGTGTAATCAAGATTGTGGTTCTTCCTTCTTTTTGGGAAACGGGGTGGGCCATCCTTCTTTATGTTTTGTTTGGACTCGCTTTGGTGGGAACCATCCTTACCGTTTTGTTCTCATTCTACCGTCTTCGTTCGAAGATGACGTTGGATAGGGAAATGTCGTCCATGAAGTTGCAGTTTTTTACCGATGTTTCTCACGAACTCCGTACGCCGTTGACGCTGATTAATGCTCCGTTGGAAAATGTGTTGGAAAACGGTAAGTTGGAGGATAAGGACCGTGAACAGTTGGAGGTGGTGCACACCAATACCAATAGAATGTTGAGGCTGATGAATCAGATCCTTGACTTCCGTAAGATTCAGAGCAACAAGATGCGTCTTCGTGTGGAACGTACCAACTTGGGTGAATTCGTCTCTTCCTGCAGCTCTAACTTCCTGAAGATTGCAGAAAATAGACAGGTGAAACTCAACATTACGGATACGACCAACGGCGCTTCGTTTTGGATTGATCGTGATAAGATTGATACGGTGATGTTCAACCTGCTTTCCAATGCCTTTAAGTTTACATCTTCGGGCAAATCAGTTTCTGTTTCTATCTCGTTGGAAGATGGCGAAGGAGTAATCCGTGTGAAGGATGAGGGTTGTGGAATGCCGAAAGATAAACTCTCGGTCATCTTCGAACGTTTCACCACGTTGCAGGCTTACTCGTTGACCAAGCAGAGCGGAACGGGTATCGGATTGTCGCTCGTAAAGGAGATTGTGGATATGCATAAGGCAAACGTGCGTGTGGAGAGCGAGGAAAATGTGGGTTCTATGTTTGAGGTGAGAATCAAGCCGGGTACCGCTCATTTTGATAACCATTCTGATATCATTGTCAGCGATAAGGATGTGACAGATAAGGAGGCAACGTCTTTAACAGAGCCTTCTCCACAGAAGAAAGATGCGACAGTTCCAACTTTGTTGATCATTGAAGATAACGATCAGATGCGCGAGTTTTTGGTTTCCGTCCTTTCTAAACGTTTCAATGTGTTGGATGCGCCTAACGGAAGGGTGGGATTGGAGACAACCAAGCGTGAGATGCCAGACTTTGTCATCACCGATATCATGATGCCGGAGATGGATGGAATAGAGTATGTGCGTGCGGTCCGTTTGGATGAACAGATTTCTCATATTCCAGTGGTTTTGTTGACGGCCAAGACCGATATGCAGAGCAAATTGGAGTGTTTAAAGATTGGTGCGAACGATTATATCACCAAGCCGTTCAGTATGGTTTACTTGGAGACAAGGATTGACAACATCATAGCTGAGCGAAAGAAATGGCAGGAAAAATATCGTGACGAATTGCTTCGTGAATATGGACAAAAGCCATCGGGCCAGGCTCCTATTTCCGAAACTCCTCAGGAAGAGGAGGTCAAGGCCGAGAAGTTCGACGACGATTTCATGCGTCTGTTGGTAGATTATATCGAGAAGAACATGGACAATGGTGAGTTGTCTGCCGACGATATTCAGGATGCCTTGAAGGTGAGCCGTTGGCATCTGTTGTCGAAGGTGAAGGCCTTGGTGGGTATGACACCTAACGAGTTTATCCGTGAAACGAAATTGGCTCATGCCGCTAAACTGATCGACTCCGGCGAATACTCCATGACGCAAATTACCTACATGATCGGTATGACCGATTCTCGTTACTTCAGCCGCTGTTTCAAACAGAAGTATGGAGTAACACCAACGGAGTATAAGGAGCGGAAGAAATAACGTTGTTAAACCGTGCCGTAGAAAGTTTTTCCTTTTCTTTTTTATGTATAGCGAATGCATTTTGTCAGCACCAAAAAAAAGAAAACGAAGAAATTTTATCTCTCCATATTGATTGAAAATTTATATATTTGTAGAAATAAATTAACATAAAAGAATGAGGAAACTTTTTTTTGTTTTGCTTGTCATGTTTGCATTTGCATCAGTACAGGCAGCAGACCTGATAGGAATCAGGGCCGACAACAGTAAGGAAACCTTTACCATCAGCAATGTGATGAGTATTAAATTTCGGGTCTATGTTGATTTGAGTGGGTAGAGGAAGCACTCGCCTCCATTGATATAGTACACCATATCCATAAAGTTATAGACATTAGCATATCCTCTGGCACGTCTTTTCGCAAGTTGAACTTTTGCATT
>Ga0208197_1002014_pt1 | contig 18778 bp, 21 predicted proteins | sample AD_JPNNA4_MetaG_FD_184444 | JGI IMG/M metagenome (GOLD analysis project Ga0208197, IMG submission 184444) | Active sludge microbial communities of municipal wastewater-treating anaerobic digesters from Japan - AD_JPNNA4_MetaG (SPAdes) (version 2) | ecosystem: Engineered > Bioreactor > Anaerobic...
AACACCACCGTTCCACACTTCACCTGGCATATCTGCGATGCCTATGACCTGAAAGCTGTCACGCTGCTCCTGGAAAGGATCGCTGCGGAAGTAGAACCTTTTGAGATATTTATTGAAGGCGTGAGCTCCTTTATTAGTCGGGCACCGGTGGTTTACCTCAAGATAAAACCTAATCCGCCGTTAGTAAAGCTGCATTCCCGCTTGTGGCAGGAGCTGCTGCCTTATGCGCGCGAACCCAACATGCTCTACAGCCCAAGCATGTGGCGCCCGCATGTCACTTTAGCCTTACAGGACCTGGGCGCAGAGCAGCTGGAGCCAGTGTTGGCGTATGTGGGTGGGCAAAAAATCAGCTGGCGGATCACGATAGATCATTACTCCCTCCTGACGCAGACCACCGACGGTGCTATTACCTTGATTAACCATTTTCAATTTGGTAAAGGAATCGTTTTTTAGGCTGAGTTACTTAGCGTGTCATTTTGCAAGTTGTGAAGGATGGAAATGGAATCAGATGAGGTAAGAAAGTACTGGGATAGAAACGCCAAAGCCTGGACGCAGCTTTCAAGGGCTGGCTATGATACTTATCGGAACTACCTGAACACGCCGGCTTTTTTTGCGTTGCTACCCGAAATTGCTGGCAAAAAGGGTCTCGACATTGGCTGCGGCGAAGGTTACAATACGCGCTTACTTGCAGAGCGTGGCGCCAAGGTCATTGGGTTGGATATGTCCAGCGTTTTTGTCCAGCAAGCTAAAAGTTTCCAATCTCGGAGTAGCCTGAATCCGGAATATCTCATTGGGAATGCACAAAAGCTGCCTTTTGAGGGCGCTTCTTTTGACTTTGTGACCGGCTTTATGAGCTTTATGGATATCCCAGACACTGAAACACTGCTCAGTGAAGTTTGGCGCGCCCTGAAGCCGGGAGGTTTTTTACAGTTTTCGATCTCACATCCCTGCTTTGACCTGCCACGGCGCAAGAACTTACGCGATGCAGAAGGACGTACTTATGCTTTTGAATTGGGGGGCTATTTTCAGCATGGTGAGGGGAAGGTAGCTGAGTGGCTCTTCAGCGCTGCGCCACCAGAAGCGGTGGAGGGCTTGAGTAAATTTCAAACACCAAACTTTAACCACCCCTTGAGCTACTGGCTCAACACTCTCATTCAAACCGGATTCGTGTTGGAAGCTTTCTCCGAGCCCATGCCAGATGACCAGACAGTACTTGAGCAGCCCAACATTCAAGATGCCCAAGTGATCGCGTATTTTTTGATTACTCGCGCTCGCAAGCCGGCATAACAAGCAATTTGGCAGTTTTTGAAAGTTTTCCCCCAAGATCTGATAGCTTTTGAGAGTCTCTGCTCGCTAAACTCCAGCTACGTTATGAACCTGAAGGAGTTTTACGATGGAAGTTCCACGTTATTGGAGATTGAAAAAACAACGCTATGCGCTGGTGGGGGAAACCTGCCCGCATTGCTCAGCAAAAATTTTCCCGCCGAGGGATATCTGCCCGGAGTGCGGCGGAGAGGCTAAGACCCCTTTTACCTTTAGTGGTCAAGGCGAAGTGTATTCCTTTACCCACATGGCGAGCGCCCCGGCTGGCTTTGAAGAGCAAGCCCCGTATACCATTGCTCTGGTGAAGCTGCAGGAAGGACCTATGGTCACCGCGCAGCTAACCGACTTAGGCGAAGAGCCCGTGCACATCGGCATGCCGGTGGAAATGGTAACGCGCAAGATCCGCAATGATGGGGACGAACGCGGGATCATCGTGTATGGCTATAAATTCCGCCCGGTGATGAAGTAAGTTGGAAAAGAAATGCAGGTGCCCCCATTTATTGGGGGCGCTTTTTGTTTTAACGCTCAAAAATGCTATAATACGTGTGTTCTTGCATGATACCCATTAATGAATTTCCTAGATCCGTAATAGAGAAACTCGGTTATTATGTTTACTTGTTGATTGATCCCAGAACCGACAAAGTCTTTTATGTGGGCAAAGGCAAAGGAAACAGAATTTTTGCTCATATCACCAGCGCGATAGCTTCACCGCTGGAAAGTGACAAGCTCGAAAGGATCCGTTCGATTCAATCTAAAGGCTTGCAGATCAAGTACTCCATTATTCGGCATGGTCTTACTGAGAAAGAAGCTTTTGAAGTTGAAGCAGCTTTGATAGATTACATCGGTCTTCGAAAATTAACGAATATCGTGGCTGGTCACGGTTCAGATAGTCGCGGTCTGATGAGTATTACAGACATAGTCACCAAATATCTTGCTCCTGAAATTGAAATTGCCGAGCCTGCGATTTTGGTTACAGTTAATCGTTTGTTTCGTCGTAATATGACCGATGATGAAATTTACGAAATCACTCGCGGCAATTGGGTCGTCGGTGAGCGAAGAAACAAAGCAAAATATGCCTTCTGTGTGTACAATGGCACGGTTAGGCAGGTTTACGAGATTCAAAGGTGGTTTCCTATCAAAGCACGAAGTCAAGATGCGGGAACACAGGACCGATGGCGATTTGATGGTGTTGTTGCCGAAGATTTACAAAAATATGTCGGCGGTAATGTTGAAAAATACGTTGGAGGGCAGAATCCAATTAGATATGTTAATTGCTAAACCAGAAAGGTAGCTAACAATGCGTGCAGCTCTGTTCTTGCAGGGTACCTTGCGGGTAGGCTGCGCACTCAGAGACCGGCGAGAACAGATAATTCTTAGTTCTTTCATGGTCTCCTGACCGTGAAAGGCAGTTGACCTTTAGGTCTCAAAAAAATATGACCATTGAGGATCACAAGTGCTTGTAAGCAGGGAGACCTACGGTCAAACCCACTCTCTCGGTCAGAGACCGGCGAGAACAAGTAGAGTTCGGTACCCTGCGGGTAGGCTGCGCACTCAGAGACCGGCGAGAACAGAGCTGACATAATTGGAGATGATCAGGGATTAATAATGAGAATTCTTGCGCGAATAATACCTGAATCGACATTATATGGTAGATTATTGATGGAAACTCCTTTTTAATAGGATGAAACATATGTCCCCAAAGTCAAAAAGCTTATCGATCCCAGATGCAATGCAGCCACGTTTTCAAGAAATTTGTGCATTGACTGACATGCTATGTGAAGAAAAACTGAATAGTGAGTATGCAATTTTGTGCAGAGAACTTACAGCGACATTAGCGCGTAAGAGACCGTCACCTTTGATTGGTGGGCAGGCAAAGACATGGGCTTGTGGGATTGTATATACAATTGGCTCGGTCAATTTCCTTTTTGATAAATCGCAGAATCCTTATATGCGCGCGGATGATTTGTGCGCCTGGTTTGGTGTAGCAACTAGCACAGGGGGTAACAAAGCCAAACAAATTCGCGATTTGTTGCACATCCATCCGTTGGATGAAAAGTGGATGCTTCCCAGTCTGATGGACCAAAACCCCTTAGCATGGATGATCACAGTCAATGGTTTCATTGTCGATGCGCGGTCGTTGCCGCGCCCAATTCAGGAAGAAGCCTACCGCAAAGGGCTGATTCCTTACCTGCCTGAAGACTCATCCTCAAATGAAAACAAGTTATAAAATCACGCATACCCGTTTGGCGCGGACCATGTCGAATGTAAAGCTATAAATTCCGCCCGGTGATGAAGTAAGTTAGAAAAGAAAAGAAATGCAAGCGCCTCCAATAAATAGGGGCGCTTTTTGTTTTAACCCTCAAAATTGCTATACTACTTATAAGGTATTGTCACACTAATCCTGAAAGGAGTTGAAATGCTGCCCATACATGTCATTATTCGCGACGAGAACGAGAAGGATATTGATGCCATCTCTGAAGTGACCGCGGCAGCCTTTAAGTGCCTGGAAGTGAGCCGCCATACAGAACAGTTCATTATTGAGGTGCTGAGGGCGGCATGTGCTTTGACTCTATCGCTGGTGGCGGAATTGGATGGCAAAGTGGTAGGGCATGTAGCCTTTTCTCCAGTAACTATTTCGGATGGAACGCCAGACTGGTATGCTTTGGGTCCGATTTCGGTCCTGCCTGGTTATCAGCTCCAAGGAATCGGCAAAGCGCTCATTTGGGAAGGGCTTGCACGGCTGAAAGCACTGGGTGCTAAGGGGTGTTGCTTGGTGGGGCACCCCGAATACTACCGAAAGTTTGGCTTTATCAATCCTTCCGGGTTGCGCTGTGAAGGTGTGCGTTCGGAAGTATTTTTCGCGCTGGCGTTTGAAGGGACCTATCCGCAAGGGGAGATCACCTTTCACCCCGCGTTCCTGACCGCTGGACCAGCGCCTCCAGAGGAGGAAGAGCCGAGCCCGAGTTTATAGCTGTCCATCTCAACCAGCCATTTGCTAATCTAGACAATTCTTCTGTAAACAAGAACATAAAATGCAAATAAGGGATGTTTGCACTTATTTTGGAACTTTTTATCTATCTTGAAGATTTCCGTCTACAGTTATCATCGACGACCAGTAAATCCAAGCTTTACTTTGAAAGAAATGTGGTATATCTTTACAAAGCTCAAAAAGCTTTGAAAATAACTTTCAAAGCAAGGATAATTAGTGAACCGGGACGTTTTTCATTCCAGCTAAGTTGGCTTAGCTATAGCCACGCCAGGGTTTAATAGGTGGACTCTAGAGAGAGGATAACGTGAATCCCCAGATCCTAACCCTTCTTGATAGGGCAGCAGATTTATTATTGCCCGAAAACATAATAAAACAAACAAAGCGTCCAAACATTCGTTGCCGTTGCAACTTATGCTTTTTAAATTCTGGAGCATTGGCCAATAGCTTTCTGCGAAAAACTTATATAAAGAACATTGGAAAAACTATACTTGTTATAAGCATAAAAAAGGATTGTCTAAAGATTTAGAATTCGACAAACAATTAAATGATTTTCCTAACAAAAAATGTAGTATGATTTGATAGTAATAGATGATCGCTACTTTTGAAGAAGATCGATAAAAACGTCAACAATCTAATTATTAGTAACTATAAATCCATAAACGAAAAAATAACGTGAATAATATAAAAACAGAATTTGCAAAACGACGATTGTTCTTATCTAATGGAGACAACTTTTACCATGTACTAAGTTTTACTCAGAGTCGGTCAGATGGAAGCATCTATGTTAGTTCCCCCGATTTTTTGAATTCAAAATTTCTAATTTTTAAAGAAAATGAAGGCAAAATTGAATTTTTCCTAACTGATTCCCCTGGAGAAGGAAAACTTAGCATTCATGGTTCCGGTATGGCAAAAATTACACCGAATGTTCATAACCTTGTTATACATGGAAATTTCCTCCAAGATAAAACTACCAATACTTTAGGGGTTAGGCATTTATTTACGATACAATTAGCAGAACCTAAATTCTCTCCTTCCTCGCCTGCGCTGCATCGGAAAAGTGATTTTATTATTACCTCGAAATCATTCAAGCCAAGTATCTTTATCTTTTTTGCGATACCGAGAATAAAAGATCTTTCAACAAGTTTCCAAGTACATTTTGATATCGATGATCTAGAAAGCGTACCACCAGAAGGAGGTGGTGGTTTATTTGAGTTGTTGTATCATAATGTCTTTTGGTTTGCGTATAGAACAAAATATATGGAAGTATGGCCTGAAAATTCTTTTATTAGTTATCATGATGGCTATTTGGTTCCAGTTATTATTGGCATTGGGGATAAAAAATTTAAAGCTGAGTTGCGTATACCGGACTATAAGTTGGAAGAATCAAGATTAATCATAATTATGTAATACTAAATAATCATTAAAGAATCAATTATAGTAAATAATAAAATACTATAAAAATATTATCAAACGGCACAATGGAAAGCTATTAACTAAAGCCGTGGAGATGGTTACCGGCAAGATCCGCAACGATGGCGATGAACGCGGAATCATCGTATATGGCTATAAATTCCGCCCGGTGATGAAATAAGCTAGAGAAGAAATGTTGGCGCTCCCAGAGAACGAGGTGCTTTTTGATTTAACGCTCTAAATTGCTATAATACAGGCAGTTAACCTTTAGGTCTCAAAAAATCTACAGCTATCAATGATCAAAATGGCATGTAAGCATGGAGACCTGCGGTCAATTTCCTCGCTCGGTCAGAGACCGGCGAGAACAGAGAAGAATAGACTAAATACACCCTTAGGGAGTGTGTATGAACGAAACGATCCAAAATATCCTCAAGCGGCGCAGTGTGCGCAGCTACCAACCCCAGCGGGTAGAACCGGAAAAGCTGCATCTAATCCTTGAGTGCGGTCTTTATGCCCCCTCGGCTATAAATAAGCAGCCTTGGCATTTCACGGTTATCACCGACCGCACTGTGCTGGATAAGATTAGCGCAGAGAACAAGCGCATCATGCTCGCTTCTGATAACCCCAAAGCCCGAGAACGGGCTGCTCAGCCAGATTTTGACAGCTTCCACCATGCACCTGCTGCCATTATTGTCTCTGGTGAAGATGGGAATACTTTTGCGCCAGCAGATTGCGCTAACGCAATGGAGAACATGGCTATTGCGGCGCAATCGCTTGGCTTGGCTAGTTGTTATTTAGCTGGCTTTCGGCATTGTTTTGCCGGCTCGAATGGTTCGGCGCTCAAGGCTGAGCTGAGCATCCCCCAAGGCTTCACCCCACTGTATGCTTTAGCTTTAGGCTATCCTGCCGGAGAAATTCCCGAACCTGCTCCACGACGCGAAGGTACCGTCACCTGGATTACAGGATCCGCTGAATAATATAAGAGTGAAGTTTTGGCTGAAATCCCCGCTGTTTCCTGAGGGCTATGTTAGGCTTTCCTCACTGAAAACAAGAATTGGGATCACAACTGCGAAACGAAACTCACGATAAAGTTTTTATTCATGATTAGGCGTTTTAGCTCTTATTGAATCCGAATTAGTATGAGGCAAAGCCAGCCATAGGAGGAGTTTATAGCGATTTTTTGCTCATTTTCCTTAGGGTTTTTCCGGTTTGTATAAGCTAAGGTTGCAAGCTATACGGCATTGCCGTATAATGAGGGTGTAATGGAGTTCATCGAAACTACCGCATTTACAAAGTATGTGTATGAATACCTTTCTGAAGATGAATACATTGGGCTTCAAAGTTTCCTGGTTTTATATCCAAAATCAGGAAGGGTTGTTCCTGGCTCTGGCGGCGTCCGAAAAATTCGTTGGGCAATGTCGGGCAAGGGTAAAAGTGGTGGCGTGAGGATAATTTATTACTTCAAACCAAATGATAATGAAATTTGGCTATTGACGATTTACAGTAAGAATGAAGTCGAAAATATCCCTGCCCACATTTTACGTAAGATTGCGAAGGAGATAGAAGATGGATAAACGTGATATTGGACAAGAAATCCTTGACGGCGTTCGCGAAATCAAGGCATACAAGGCAGGCAAAGGTGATCTGCGGGTTCGTACTTTAAGTGTTCCAGAATCGCCCAGAGTTATTAGGGAAAAATTACACCTGTCCCAAGCAGCTTTTGCGGGTATGATGGGCGTGAGCTTGCGTACTGTTCAAGATTGGGAACAAGGGCGACGAAAACCAAGCGGGCCTGCCTTAGCTTTGTTACGGATTGCAGAACAAAAACCGGATGTGTTTCTACATTTGTCATGAGTTTAACCACGCCACATTGTAACTTCATGCCGTAAACGTGCTGATACTCGGATTACATAAGCCCAAGCTTTGCTTATGAGCGAGGTTTCAATGCAAATTCATCCCATTTCCTGTGGTCTTGGTTATGCCTTTCTGATAGAAAGCGAAGGCGGGCTGGTACTGGTGGATTGCGGCTCGCCAGGCCAAGAAAAGAAGGTGCTGGCGGCAATGGACGCGCTGGGACGGCATGACCTGAAGCTCATTTGGATCACGCATGCACACTATGACCATTACGGCAGTGCCGCAGCTCTGCATGCTCAAACAGGCGCGCCGGTGGGTGTGCATCCGGCAGACTCCGAGGCATTGCGCGCAGGCCGCTCGGACTTGGGCATTGTTCGCGGAGTGGGACATCTTTTCCCTTTAGGGCTGGGCATTGCCAAGGTCTTTGTGCCGCTTCCACCTGTCAACCCAGAGGTGTTGCTCGAGGATGGGGCTAGCCTTATGGACTACGGATTAGCTGCACAGGTATTCCACACACCTGGGCACACGCCCGGTCATTCCAGCCTGTGGCTGGAGGATGGCACCCTTATCATTGGAGATTTGATTGGGCAGGATTCGCGCGCACGCAGGCAAATCTTACTCGCCACAGATTGGCAGGCGCTCGAAGAGAGCCTTGCGCGCATGCAGGCACTCAAGCCCTGCAGAGTCTATTCTGGGCATTCTCCCCGTGCAATCCCTCGTGAAGAGTTTTGTAACCTTTAAAGTGGTGGAAAATTCACTATTTCGGCACAATCATTGCAGCCAAATCAGCACAAAATTAATCTATGCTAAAATATCGCACACATCATGACACGTAGAGAGATTGAAAGTTAGCGATGCGTTACTTAGTAACTGGAGGGGCAGGCTTTCTCGGAACCGCGCTGAGCAACCGGTTGGCACGTCAGGGGCACGAAGTGCTGGTGATAGATGATGCCTCCGCGGGTGACCCAAGCCAGTTGCTGCCCGAAGTGCAGTTTGTCCGCGGGGATATCAACGACAAGGCACTGCTTTGGACGCTGCTACCCGGTGTCGATTGTGTCTTTCATTTAGCTGCTAAGGTTTCTGTGCCAGAATCCCAGCTTTACCCGCGGGATTACGACACCGTAAATGTAGGTGGCACAGTTACCCTGATGGAAGCGATCCGCGATATGAAAGTGCGGCGTGTGGTGCTTGCCTCCTCGGGTGCGATTTACGGCGAGCAAGACGAGATCCCTTTCAAAGAGAGCGCAGAGGTGCACCCACTTTCGGTTTATGCCGTCTCCAAATTAGCAGCAGAGTATTATGTAAGAACCATTGCGGCACAATGTGGTGTGGAAGCAGTGTGTTTGCGCATCTTTAATGCCTATGGACCTGGTCAGCGGGTCCCCAATGCGCATCCGCCAGTGATTGCCAACTTCCTCAAGCATGCGCTCACCAATGGCTCCATCGTGGTCCATGGTGATGGCAGCCAAACGCGCGATTACGTCTATGTGGATGATGTAGTCAATGCCTTAGTCACATCCGCGACCGCGAAAGGCATTGACCAGGAGATTATAAATGTTGGCAGCGGTGTGGAAACCAGCGTTAAAGAACTGGTGCGCTTGATTGTGCAGGTGACGGAGACAAAACCGGAGGAAATCTACAACCCGCATAAAAGCGGCGGCGTCTCACGCATGGCTGCGGATATCTCCAAGGCATATGCGAAGCTCAACTATTTACCGCTCATCCCGCTGGAAACTGGCTTGCGCCTGACGATAGAACGTGACCCTCAACTTAGAAAATAAACCCAGAGCGATTCTCCCGCGCAGCTTTTATGACCGCCCAGCGCCTCAGGTGGCGCCGCAGCTGATTGGCTGCCGGCTGGTGCGCCTTTTCAATGGCGAGCGCTTGGCTGGGCTGATCACTGAGACAGAAGCTTATCAAGGCGAGGAAGATTTGGCATGCCATGCACGCGTCGGACTCACACCACGCACCGCGCCAATGTATGGACCGCCTGGACATGCTTATATTTACTTCACTTACGGCATGCACTGGCTGCTCAATGCCGTTACTGATAAAGAGGGGGTACCAGCCGCAGTGCTCATCCGTGGGCTACTGCCCACTGAAGGGCTGGAAAAGATGGAAGAACTGCGTCCGACGCTCGATCGTGAAAATGGATGGCTCAATGGACCTGCCAAACTGGCTCAAGCCTTAGCGCTGGATGGACAGCTGAACCGGGCTGACCTGTGTGCGCCGGATTCTAGCCTTTTTATTGAAGTGGGTGTGGAGGTTCCATCTACGTCCTTGCTGGTTAAACCCCGCGTAGGGATAAATTCGGTTCCAGAGCCTTGGCGCTCGATGCCATGGCGCTGGCAAATCGACCCGCAAACGTTGCAGAAGTTGAGCAGCGATTTACGGATACCGAGTGATTTATAATTGACTCCAAAAGGAAAAATGCATCAATTATGTTAGGAAAAAAGAAATCGCCGCCAACTTTTGATGTAGAGCCCGCTGCTGTACGCGTTACCTCAGTGCTTGGCCCAGGCATCAACTGGAAGGGGGACCTGCGTGGCAAGGGCGGCGTACGCATCGAAGGCACCATGGAAGGCGAGATTGCCATTCAAGGTTTGGTAGTCATCGGTGAGACGGGTAAAGTGACCTGCCAAATGCTGCAAGCTGAAACGGTGATCGTAGCTGGCGCGGTAAAGGGTAACATCCGCTGTGGTAAACTCGAAATCCGTGCTACTGGGCGTGTGTGGGGCGATGTAGTAACGACTGCGCTCAGCAGTGAAGAGGGGGCATTCTTACGCGGCCAGGTGCGCATGGAAGAGCGGGTTGATGTGCCACCAACCGATGCAACCCCAGAAGCCGAGGTTTCGGATAACTTTTCAACTGAAGAGCAGCCAAGCGCTGACCAGCCACCTGCTTAGAAATTCCAGGAAGAACGTGAATCGCCGGGCTGCTCGAGCAGAATCGTGACCGGCCCGTCATTTTGAATATCGACCACCATGTGGGCGCCAAAGACGCCGCTCTGTGTGGGCACGCCCATGATGCGCAGCGTCTCCACAAAAAGCTGACAAAGCGGCTCAGCTAACTCTGGGCTGGCAGCCCCAGTGAAGGAAGGACGGCGGCCATGGCGCGTATCCGCATAGAGCGTAAACTGCGATACTACGATGATCTCCCCGTTCACATCCAGGCAGGAGAGGTTCATTTTGCCTTGCGCATCCCCGAAAATGCGCAGATTAGCTACTTTTTCAGCCATCTCGCGCACGTCGGCTTCGGTATCGGTTGGGCTGATGCCTAGCAGCACCACTAAGCCTAAGCCGATTTTAGCAACGACTTTATTTTCAACCCGCACTTGCGCTTGGCTTACCCGTTGAATGACTGCACGCATGTTCTTACTCCTTTTGAATAGGATGATTATACCCGCTCGGCGCTCCATCCAAGGGCTGGGTAACCCGATGCAGTATAATGACGATATGATGATGCCTGAAATGCCAGCTCCCATAGTGGTGGAGGACGATGAGAGCTTTGCGCACATGTGCGCTGATTTAGCTGCTCAGCCAGCTATCGCAGTCGATACTGAATCTAACAGCTTGCATGCTTATCAGGAACGCGTCTGTCTGATTCAAATATCCACACGCGCGCAGGATTACCTCGTGGATACACTTGCGCTTGATTCCCTCGACCTACTAGGCGGGGTCTTTGCCAACCCAGCCATCCAAAAAGTCTTTCACGCTGGCGATTACGATCTCACTTGCCTCAAGCGCGATTACACCTGTACTTTTGCTAACTATTTCGATACAAGTATCGCAGCTGCTGCGGTGGGCGAGGAAAATTTAGGTTTATCAACCCTTTTGACAAAATATTTTGGCTTCAGTGTTGATAAAAGATACCAACGCGCCAACTGGGGCAAACGCCCGCTAGATCCGGAAATGCTGCGCTATGCCCAATCTGACTCGCACTTCCTGCTGCCCTTACGCGACCGCTTGCTGTCGCGCCTGCAGGCGAGCGGCCGCCTGCGCCTGGTGCTCGAGGATTGTGCTGCTTTGGCTCAGCAAACGCCCCCAATGAAAAACCATAGCGAAGACGTCTGGCGCGTAAAGGGCATCAACGGAATGAAGCCGCGAGCCCTCAGCCTGCTTCAGCAGTTGAACCACCTGCGCGAAGAGATAGCCCGCAGGCAAGACGTTCCACTTTTCAAGGTGATGAGCGACGCAGCCTTGGTGGAACTCGCCACCACCCAACCCAAACACATTCAGGAGCTGGACCTGCTGCCCTCGCTCTCCAAGAGCCAAGTGCGCCGCTATGGTAAACAGATTATGCAGACGGTGGGTGATTGGCATAAAAGCCCGGGCAATCTTTCCCGCCCGCGCGTGCAGTATTTGGATGAAAGCATCCAACGCCGGCGCGAACTGCTAGGGGATTGGCGCAAACAGATGGCACAGAAAGAGAAAGTCGCCAGCAACGTGATCCTGCCCAAAGACTTACTGGAAAATATTGCTGCCCAGCCCATCAAGAGCAAAGCAGAGCTTGAACAGGCGATGCAAGCCAGCCCTACCCGCTTCGAAGTTTATGGAGAGGAACTGCTGGAGATATTACGAAAGGAGAATGAATGAAATTACAAATTTTGGGCGCTGCCCGCACGGTTACAGGTTCGATGCACTTACTGGAAGTCGATGGGCATAAGTTGTTGTTGGATTGCGGCCTCTTCCAAGGCAAACGCGACGAAACTTACGCCGTCAACCAACATTTCCCCTTTGACCCAGCGAGCATCGATGCCGTAGTGCTTTCGCATGCGCACATTGACCACAGTGGCAACCTACCCAACCTCGTCAAGCAGGGCTTCCACGGTCCAATCTATGCTACTGACGCCAGCGCAGACTTGGCAGATATTATGCTCAAAGACTCGGCACATATTCACGAATGGGATGTGCAATATGTGAATAAAAAGCGCCGCAAGCAGGGCTTGCCACCCATGCCGCCGCTCTACACCATGCAGGATGCTCTGGCAACCATTCCACTGTTCCGCTCGGTGTGGTACAGCCAACGTTTCGAACCCGTACCGGGCGTGGGTGTGCGCTTGATGGACGCCGGGCATATTTTAGGCTCCTCCGCTGTGGTTGTGGATGTGGTCGAGGATGGCGCGCTAAAGCGCTTGTGGTTCTCTGGTGATATTGGTCGCTACGATGCCCCTATCCTCGAAGATCCGGTGCTGCCGCAAGGGGCAGACTACCTGCTAATGGAGTGCACTTATGGCGATAAGCCCCACGAGCATATTGAGGATGCCTTTGAGGAATTGAGGCAGGTCATCTTGCGCACGGTGAGGCGCGGTGGCAAGGTCATCATCCCAGCTTTTGCCGTAGGCAGAACGCAAATGCTCACTTATTATCTGAGCCAAGCTATCGAGAGGGGCGAAATCCCGGATATCCCAGTGGTGATCGACAGCCCCTTGGCAACCAATGCCTCTGAGCTGTATCGCAAGCATTCTGAGTGCTTTGACGAGGAGACCTGGCGCTTCATTGCTGAGCACCGCAACCCGGCTATCGATTTCGAGAATATCATCTACACGCGCAGTGTGGACGAATCCAAGGCGCTCAATGACTACCGCGAGCCGATGATTATCATCTCCGCTTCGGGTATGGCAGAAAGCGGGCGGATCCAACACCACTTAGCCAATAACATCGAAGACGGACGCAATACGATTGTGATTATCTCCTGGCAGGCGCCGGATACCCTTGGGCGCCGGCTGGCTGACCAGGAGCGCAAGGTACGCATATTTGGCGAGGAGTTTTACCGCAAGGCAGAGGTGGTTACGATTGGCGGGCTGAGCGCGCATGCTGGGCAGGACTTGCTGGTGGAGTATGCCTTAGCAAGCAAGGAGACTTTGAAAAAGATTATCTTTGTGCATGGGGAGGAGAAAGCCTACAGCGCCTTGCGCGGGCGCTTAGACGAGCACGCCGGCTTGCCCGAGATTGCCTACCCGCAAAAGGGCGAGGTCTTCGCGCTTTAACTCAGGTATAATTTAAGCGCACGGAGAGATGCCAGAGCGGTTGAATGGGACGGTCTCGAAAACCGTTGTAGCCCTTGTGGCTACCGTGGGTTCGAATCCCACTCTCTCCGCCTGATTAAATTATTAGATAATGTAAGCAAGGCGTGAAGTGAAAATGAACAGCAAAACGTTATGGAATCAAGAACAAGAGAAACTATTTTTTATTAAATCTCTTGAAGTTGCTTCTCCCGAACAACTTTTTTACATCACTGAGGACCATAGATATGTTGCATATTGGCCTAGGAAATATTCTGATAAGAAGACAACTTTGCAAAGTAGAAATGCTATAATCGGAACTTACACCGAAAGATGGGTTGCAGATTTAATTAAAGAAATTGCAAATGAATTGGGTGGATTTGCAGTTAATGGCGTAATATCGGAATCAATTGGTCTATCAAATCAATCCCCAGCTGATGTTGCGATATGTAAAACAAAAGATAAATATCAAAATCCTAAAGACATTCTTACTATTATTGAAGTAAAAATGTCTATTGTGTGGAACTGGGAATTTGATCCTATCGAGAATACCTTGACTTGTTTAGGAGATTATAGGACTCATCAAGGAAATCCAGGGCTTTTAAGATCTGATTCAATTTTAAAAGCAATTGGAAAAAGTATTAATATTCGAGTTTCTGGATTTGCAGCATCAAAAATACCAATTATCATAATTGGTAATACTCCAATAACAAAAATGTATTATGAAAAAGTCGATTACCTGAAAAGAAATGGAATAATTCAAGGATTTTGGTCAATTAATCCAAAACCATTAGATAACAATGGTGAAAACATAAAAAATACGAAATTTAATGGATTTTACCGATTTGATACATATGAAGAACTAGAGCAGAGTGCATTAGACCTTTTGAAGGAAGAACGAGAATTTTTCTCCGGTATGCGTACACGTAAAAAATTAGGTGAATTTATCGAAATTGCAAATGAAGAACCCACTTATGAGGGCAAAGCACAGAAATTTTTAGATTTACTAAGAAGATCAGAAGATTAGCTTATGACCGATATACAATTATCCAAATATAAACGTAAAAAAGGTACACAGACCAGTACATTTGGAACACCTGGTCGCATCAATCATGATTCCTCAAAATTTTATAGTGGAAAACTATATGAGGGATTAAACAGTGATAAGAAAATAGTATATTCTGAAAATCAAATTCAACCCGAGAATCTTAATAAGATTTTCTGTAAAACTAGTGAGGTTATGTCTGAAATCCCTGACAATAGCGTTCATTTGATGGTTACATCGCCCCCATATAATGTTGGAAAAGAATATGATGAAAACTTGTCCCTTAATGAATATCGGGAATTTCTTAAAAGAGTATTCGAAGAAACATATAGAGTGCTAGTTCCTGGAGGAAGGGCATGTATTAATATTGCAAACTTGGGAAGAAAACCTTATATACCACTTCATAGCTATATCATCGAGGATATGTTAAATATAGGATATTTAATGCGGGGTGAAATTATATGGGATAAGGGAAATAGCGCAAGTCCGTCTACCGCTTGGGGAACTTATTTGAAAGCAAACAACCCAGTATTACGAGATGTCCACGAATACATTCTTGTTTTTTGTAAAGATACATTTACCCGATTTAATCCACAAAAAAGAAAAAGCACTATTTCAAAAGAAGAATTCTTAGAATATACAAAAAGCGTTTGGAAATTTTCGGCGGAGCGAGCTTCAAAAGTAGGGCACCCCGCCCCTTTTCCAATTGAGCTACCTTATCGCCTCATTCAACTTTATACCTTCGAAGGCGATGTTGTTTTAGATCCATTTGTTGGAAGTGGCACAGCCTGTATTGCGGCGCTGAAAACAAAAAGAAATTATGTTGCGTATGATGTTGATAAAAATTACTGCGATTTAGCAGAGCAAAGAATAAAGCAATTTTTACAAGAACAGATAATCCTCTTTCCCAAGTAAATTTTTATGATGGAATTACTAAATCTGATATTTTCTCCTCTTATTGATTTAGGTAAATGGCTCTTTAATAAGTTTCAAAAGCCAAACCCTGTTCTAGTTCTTAAACGACGCGAAGAATTTAGAAAAGAATTTGAGAATAAATTACCACGGAAAAATCAATATGGTGTCCATTGCGAGGCAATAATTCGTGATATAAAACGCATGGACTCGTATCCCGATATTGATACTACGAAAAAAGGAATATCGCCTTGGTTTAATGTAGAGGTAAAAGGTTTATACCACAGAGGAGTAGAAGTTTTTATCGGTATGCCCGAATATATTAAAAGGGATGAAAGTGGCGGTTGGCGATTTACCAATCACAAAGATACAGAAGAAAAGGTTTTGGCTTATCCAGTAGGACGAATCCCATTTGATTTAATTGAGTATGTCAATTGGGACGGAGACGAATATTATCCTTTTCCCCACATATATTGCCGTTTCAAGTCATTCAAAGGACAGCCATATGAATCAATTCCTTTTTTCGCAAAACATGAAGGTTCTGAATATCTTTTTGAAGTAGATGGTTTTAGGCCGTGGGATAGGAAAAAAGGAATTTGGTTTTTGAAATTTAAAAAAGAATTTGCCGCCAAAGAGGAAAATCAGTTATGATTTTCCTTGCGGTCTTACCCCGCTAAAAACTTGAAATCGTTCCTTTCCGCTTCCGTTTTTTGGCGAGGCGGGCGGAAGGGGGGCTTGGTCTTTAGCGCTTCCGCCCGCCGAGCCTGTTAATGAAATCGGTTCGGACATTTTCAAATACACACCGCCTGAAAAAATATGAATTGATTTCAATACGCAAAGAGCCCTTCTAAAGGGCTCTTTAACTTTGGGGTTAGGTTACCACTGGCTTAGAATTCCGGATGATCGCCCTTTTGGATCATCCCGTTCAAGAGGATTTCGAGCGCCATGGTGTGCACGCATACGCCACGGGTCTGGAAAAAGTTGCAATCACAATCCCACTTGCCATCCACATAATGCACCACGTGGTCATCATTATCCCCTCTGATGGTGGCTTGGAAATTGTTGAGCGTAAAGCGCTCCTTTTCTTGGGCGTATCGTTTAGCTTTTTCAATCTTACCGATCATTCCACTGTCCATGTTGTTCTATACTCCGTTTCTATGGATATTTAAACAAAAACACACGCGTAACTTACGGCGTGTGCCCCGTATACTCATCCGCTGCGCCTGGCTTGCGCGGATCATCTCGTATTAAGCCAACTCCTTCATGGTGTTTTAATTATAGCTTATTCCGCTGTTAATTCAACCCCAAATTTGCTTTTTCTCATTCTGTTTGGATGAATGCTCTCCCCAGTTCTCCAAGATACGCTTCTCGAAGATCAAGCCATCCTCACCACCGACGTAATAGCGCGAAGAGACGCCCACCTGATGGTAGCCGGCTTTCTGGTAAAGGGCAATGGCGGCTTGGTTAGAGGCGCGCACCGTCAGGCGGAGGGCAGGCATGTGCATAGCCTGTTCAGCAGCAGCGAGCAAACGCTCGCCCAAACCTATGCGGCGCCACTCGGGCGCCACCCCGAGGGTGATAATCCAACCGGCACCCTGATTCAGGCGCGTATCGCCTGCCACGAAGGCAATCATTTGGTTGTCATAATCTATCTTTAGGCGCACGATATGGGGTGAGACCAAAACGAACAGCAGCTCCACCAGCGGCCAGGCATCCTCGCGGTTGAATGTGAGCTTTTCGAGCTGGCGCAGCTTCCACAAATCACGCAGTCCAGCTGGCTCTATAGGCAGCGTGCTGGCTTGTTCCTGCGCTTGCGCGCTCATGCTTGATCCTCCTGCAGAAGGGTAGCGAGCTGCTCCCATTCCGTGAGCAGCGGTTCGAGCTTGGCATGCAGATGATTATATTGAGCAGCTAGCTCAGCAGCTTTCCTGCCATCGGCTGGCGGGTTAGCTAATTTGGTTTCCAGCAGTGCCTTTTCGCTCTCGAGGGTATGAATACGCGCCTCAAGCGCGGCGAGTTTCTTTTCCAGTTGCTGACGGCGGTTGCGGCTGAGTGTTTCTGGTTTTGATCGGCTTCCAACTTGTTTGGGCTGTTTCGCTCTCGTTTGCGCGCCAAGCCCTGGAGCGGATGCGGCGAGTTTTGCCTGATGATATTCAGAGTAGCTGCCGGTAAATACACGCAGTGCTTCCATTTGCGGCGTTACCTCCCAGATTTGCGTAGCTAAAGCGTCGATCAGATAACGGTCATGCGAGACGAGCAGAATGGTGCCGGGGTACTCAGCGAGCACCTGTTGCAGCACCTCCTGGGTGGTCAGGTCCAAGTGGTTGGTAGGCTCATCCAGCAGCAATAAATTGGCATCGGAGAGGGCTAACTTTGCCAAAGCCAGCCTGCCGCGCTCGCCACCAGAGAGGGTCTCTACGCGTTCAAAGACCTCATCACCCGTAAAGCCGTATTTAGCCAGGTAGTTGCGCACCTCTGCCGGCAACATGGCGGGCGCCACGCGATTGATTTCTTCGACAAGAGTATTGGTTGGGCCAAGGTCTTCATGCGCTTGGGCAAAATAGCCAACCTTGAGGCTGGCGCCCAGCTCCAATCGACCGGAGAAGGGTGGAATCTGGCCTAAAATGGTCTTGAGGAAAGTGGTCTTGCCAGCGCCGTTAGGTCCAATGATTGCCACGCACTCCCCGCGCTTGAGCACCAGATCCGGTGCACTGAAAAGCGGCTTGCCTTCATCGGCATAGCCTACCTGCAGGCTATAGGTGCGCAAAACGAGCTCACCGGAACGGCCGGCAATGGCTAAGCGCAAGTGCATCGGGCGGAGATTAGCCGTAGGGGCGCTGAGGCGTGACTCGGCTAACAAGCGCTGCAATCGGCGCTGCCTTCCCACAGCTTGGGCGTTATTTTGCGTGCCTAAGTTTTGGCGAATGTATTCTTCTTGCTTACGAATGTACTCAACTTGCGCTTCGTATTCAGCCAGGCGGCGGGCGTAACGCTCCTGACGCTGACTCAAGTAGTCGGTGTAATTGCCGCGGTACATCTCCAGCGCTGGGGTCATCTCCCAAATTTGCCTGGCTGTTTGATCCAGAAAATAACGGTCATGGGAGACAATCAGCACCGAGCCGCTCCAATCCTGGAGGAGGGCTTCCAGCCACTCTACCGCGCTGATATCGAGGTGATTGGTGGGTTCATCCAAAAGGAGCAGATCAGGGCTTTCGAGAAGCAGGCGGGCAAGCATAGCGCG
>Ga0208197_1002017_pt1 | contig 18759 bp, 18 predicted proteins | sample AD_JPNNA4_MetaG_FD_184444 | JGI IMG/M metagenome (GOLD analysis project Ga0208197, IMG submission 184444) | Active sludge microbial communities of municipal wastewater-treating anaerobic digesters from Japan - AD_JPNNA4_MetaG (SPAdes) (version 2) | ecosystem: Engineered > Bioreactor > Anaerobic...
ATGAATTCGTATGGCCGCGAGTGGTTAGAAAACCGATTAACGACCACCCTGCAGCGATTCCTGATGGGGGTGATGAACAGAGAGGTTAAGGTTCGTTTCGTTGTTTGTGACCAGGAAATTGATGATGAGGATGATCTCACTCAGAAAGATGATCCAGACCAGGAAGATTCTCAAGACAATCCGATTGAGTTGGATATCCATTACAGCTCCATCCGGAATTACCTGATTGAGCCAAGCCGGGTAGTTCGCTTACCGGTATATTACCTGCGCTGGCTGCCATATGTCGGATCACAAATGATTTTCTTGATCATGGCATTATGGCAGGAGCATTATCTGGCGAGCAGTGGAAAGGCACGAAAAGGGAGCTGCAAAGTTGCCGTTCGCGCTGAGCGTATTTGCCAATGGGCTGGGATCAGTCGGGCTCAGTTCTTTCGCTTGTTACAACCCGGTAGCAGTCTGGGATGGTTTGCGAGAAAGATTGACACCGATCATGAAGTAGATAAGCGCTCAGGAAGAGCCAAAAAGTCCTCCAACAAATATGAACTATTCGAATCCCCGCTGACACCTGGGGATGCTGAAGACTTGAAAACTTTCTTACTGGTTCATGGTATCCAGGATTCCCCTCAGTCTGCTATGCAATTAGCTATCAACGCGAATCCAAAGGACATCTTGCATTATCCTGTGCGGCCCCCTCAAGAAGAATTCGACAAAATGATTCCACACTATCAGACCGTTCAGGATGTCATCCGGGAATTGATTGGTCACCGGCTCAACGGAGAACTTGGGACCCTGGCAGATCAGCTTGCTGACCGATTGTTAGGTCAGGGGGATTTCATCCTGGTCACGTGGTATTTTCTCAAAAACTGGTTACCGGTTCTCGGAGCAGATGCTGCCATGTTTGTCCTGGTTTTGCGCAATCTGTGCTACTTCAATGATGAGACAGGCGAGATCCGAGATGCAGTCTGGATTGAGGGTGGATATCAAGCTATCGCAAATCGTCTAGGGATCAATAACGCTCGCGTTGTGGCAAACTGGCTTCCAGCCTGGATTGAGCGAGGAAAACGTAAGGATGAATTAAGTGATCGTACCGTTGATGAATTTTCTCGCCGGCAACGTCTTCAGGATTTAATAGCTCTTTTTGTTGAGCGCATCGATCATCGGATTAATTCTGAGGGCAGCTATAGTTGGAAATTCAAGGTACAGAGGATTGATCCACTAACTCCACAACACCTAGCCATCCAACAGGCTGTTTCGTCCCTTCTTGTGAAATCAGAAGATTATCGTGTTCAAGACGAATTAGATTCTTGGATCACTTTATTGGGCAATGGTTGCGCGCAGTGTCCCCGAGCGGAGCGAGTGGGATCTGAGACTGTCAAAACAGAACCAAAGGTTGTTTTGAGACTCTCAGATTTAACCAAGGATTGTTCCGAGACTCTCAAGGGTATCCTCAATGATTGTTTTGCGACGCTCGACCTGGAAGCCAAGGGTTGTTTTGAGACCCTTTTAAAGATTCTCAAAAGCCTTAAAGATTCCCCAAAAGAAAAAGATACCTCCTCTACCCAAGATACATCGATTTTGCTGAACGATCCAACCAATCAATCGGTAGCAGTGGTAACTGATTCGAGTGGAAATTGGTCATTGGAAAAATTGTTGGCGCGCGCAGACAAGAAAAATCGGCAGGCCTTCCTCGATCAAGAAAAGAATGCTTTACCTTTTGTATCCTGGATCATTCATGGCGCTTCCCAACCCAACATCCAGAATCCGTACAGTCTGGCCATCGCCAAGCTAAAAGAGAACCCCAGAATCGGAGCCGGCGGCGCGAGTGAACGCCTGGCTGAATTACAGCCGCGAAATCTTGCTCGCATGATTGAGCAGTCGTTCACCTTTTCTTCCCCAGCCGATCAAAATTGGCGACGGCTTTTTGCAGAGGTGAAAAGGGATCGTATCCGGCTTTTAGCAGATGCGCTGGGATTGGTTCTGGATTTCGAGGAGGCACCAGGCTGGATAAGCAATTAAGCCAGACGCACTTTGTGGATTACCGAATTCAAACAAACATTCATAAAAAGGAGACAACAAATCATGGCGCAAGGAAATCTTACGTGGCAACGCGGTGACATCACTGGGGATATCTATTTTGATTATCTGCGCCCCCAGAAGCAGGACCCTATCCCTTATGTTCGCCTGTACTTGATGATCGATGGCAGCCCGGAATCAAAACCGGTGAAGGGATTACGAGTGCTGGTCTATGGCACCCTGGCTGAATTGGTGTACGGACATGTCCAGAAAGGCAGTCGAATCGGTGTTGAAGGGCATATTCAACTGCGTTACCGGCCAAACACGACGACTCCTGTTTTTGAAGTCGTTGCTGAACGGGTTGAATTTATTCGCAATATTGATTATGGACGCGGAAAACAAGTGATCGCAGATTTAAAACAGCGTGGAAAACGAAATTCCGCAACCGATCTGGAAATCATCACACAAATCCTTGAAGTTGGAGAATTAGGTCATGACAGTGAATAATCCTACTGAACCGGAAATCCAGATCTCTGAAGAAAACCTAAAAAAGCTTGGTTGGATACTATTCGGTCTTGCGGTGATCTTTACGATTATTGGTGCGTTCGTCTCCCCATTGGATGACCAGGGGAAACCGGTACTTCTCTTGCCAGAGGTCAAAGCAGTAGAAGATTACAGAAAATCTGCACAAACATGGATTTCTGAGTTGAATACTTTAGATGGCGAGATCGCTTACATTGTTGCTGCTGACCAACAAGGCGATCTCTTTTCACAGTCCAGATCCGCCCAACAGACTCTTCAGCACGCTGTTGAACTCGCTCAACAGGTTGATCGGACCCGAGTACCCCCAATTGGCATGGGGATGCATGAGCAAATGCTCTCGATAACGCTGAGTTATCTTGAAGTGGCTCGCAGCGCTCTACAGTGGGTCAGTGCACCAGAGCAAGAAAATCAGGACCAGGCTATCCAATTACTTGAAGATGCTCGGCAGATGAAATCGGAATTGGAGAAAAACAAGTGGTTGATCTCACGTTAGAAGAATTCCAACGAAATCAGTCTACTCGAATCTCCAGAGAAATCATCGGGCAAAGCGAGGAGCACGAGCAAAAAATGCAAGCCAATGCTCAGAAATTATGGGAAAACGCCCACAAACATCTTGTCGCACTCTTGAGGCTTTTGGATCAGGATTACGACGAATCTTGCGAAAAAGCGACCCGACCCCTGGAATCGTTTAGCGATGATGACCTGGCCTATCTGATTCATGTTCGGTTGCGAGCTTTGCAAGGGTCAGCATCGAAGAAAATTGAGCCAGTGAAAGTAAATGAAATAAAACAGCGGTTGATAGAACTCAATCAGAAATATTCTGATCTGGAACAAGAGCTCATTGCCACACAGGAATCGAAAAAGAACATACAGGCAGAGAAAGCAGCATTGGAAGCACACTTAGCTGCCCTTCGACAGATTCAGAAAGATGAGGTAGCCCAGAATACTCAACCCACCCAATTAGATACTGAAGAATTGAGGGACCTTACGCCTTTTCCGGATTGGGTAAAAATCTGGCAGTCCACCAAGAACTATGAAAAAACATCAGCAGCAATTCTTGTGATGGGTGAAATGGGGATTGCTTTACGACCATCCATCATAAAGCAGATAGCAAAACGCCTTTCCTTATCAGCCGCAAACAAAAACCTGGATGAAGCCTTGAATTGGTTAATGTCACCGGAAGGAAATGAACTCCCAATCTTGGTTGAACAGATAAGTGGTGTTGTTGAGCAAGGTTCCAGCTCGGGTGGAAATCAGCCTGCGGTGCTGCATTTGACTCGAGATGGTCAAGTTGCATACCAGGTATTAACCGGCAAAATTCCCAAGGAAAATGAATTTGATATCCTAATAAAACACCATTCTTCACCGGAGCATACCATTCTGAATATTCAGGCCGGGGAAATCCTGGTAGATGAAGGTTACAAAATCCTAGGACGGGCACAAGCAATTAGTTTATCCTATGGTGAAACCTATATCCCAGATATTATTGCTATTGATCCCAAATCAGGCGAGGTAATATTCGTCGAAGTAGAACGGGATGTGAGTAAGAATCAAATATCCCGAAAAACGAAATGGATGAAGTTTTATGAAGCTTCAAATGGAAACCTGTATGTATTTTGTGATAATCTAAACTGCCAGAGAGCCATACAGGGAGAAATCAATCTTGCTTTAAGTGAGTTAAATTACAACTCCTTCCTGACGAATCTCCACGGTTTACGAAATGGGAAGCGAGCAACAAAGGATGGTAGTATCTGGGTTTCACAAAGAAGAGGAAGCGAAAAATAGAACGGAGTGCACTCCGTTCTATCTGCATCGTTCCTCTAGAGTCTTAAGGGGGAAGAGTGTGCTGAATGGAAATCTAGACCAAATAGGAACGCCAATCTGTAGGGAATCCATAATCCCCTAAATCAAAAAATGGCCTGGTTTTCTCAGCATCAGAAATATTCTGAATAAAAGTAAGCCATAAGTTGCGATCTGATAATCGTCGCATTACAAGAAACAGCGCAAAGAGTTGGTTGTCTTGGGTAGGATCCCATTTGAAGGATTTAGCTATGATTGGCCTAATGGGATACTCCCGCCGAAATAAATAGCCATAATGAGCACAAATATTCCTTTGAATACTCAATACATGCAACCATTGTCCAAATAAGTAATCATTCGCATTGTAAAGGCCTTGTGCAATGATTTTTTTATCTGGCTCTAAAAGGTTTTTGTAAAGCTTGGAGAGGGTGTTGAATGAGAAAAACTCAACCACAACCCAAATAGGGAAAACTCCCGCATACTTTTTTTGATGATGAACAATTACTGGGTCTTTCTTATTTCGCGCAATTTCATCCGAGAAATTATCAAAAATTTCCTGGTATTTCACGCTGTCTTTGAAGATCTTTCCTTGATAAAACGCATCTGATCCGTATGTCAGCGCTAAATGATGCGATATCTGAGTTCTTGTGTTAATTTCGATGGGCTCGAGGACCGATAAGATTTTGTTCCGTAACCACCTATCATTTTCATAAACAGCAATTATCTGTGAAAATTTGAAGTCATCTTGGTAATGATCTGGTGAATCCATAAATTTGTGAAAATAAATATTCAAACGATAGTAGTGATTGGACTGAAGAAAAGCGGTGGCTTTTTTCTCATCATCAATCGTCATTCCTCGTTGACGTAATAATTCTATTTGGTCATGAACAGACAGGGCTGGTTTTAAAGCCATATAGGTTAAGCATCCTTAAATAAATGACCCACCTCGGTGCGCATGCTAAGCAGAGGCGTGGTGGGTTCTGTTGGCATTATTATACTCAATTCTAGGTTTTTTACAAGGAAATGATTCATATCAATTATTGACCAATCAACTTTCGAGTTGTATTGCTCTTTTGTTGAGACTCAAGTCATCAGAATAGTGATGGTTGAAGTGAGGCTAGAGGGTGGCTGGTTGGTATTTTCTCCGGTCAGTTGGGTTTTAACCTCATCCTGGACGATTTGCCTTCCTAAACGCTTTTCGGATTCCATAAATCGCATTGGAGATATCCACGCGATGAGGTTCTAAATACGCTTTGCTTTTCTCTAATCGCAGTGCTTCCAACACAATCGCCAATTCACCCAATACCTCCGATGTTGTGAAATTTTCATGGATTGCACTCTGTAACCGTTGAGCAGTTTCTTTATCTGTATCCCTAACAATCTCTCCAGACACATCTTAAAAGGTTCTATAATAAGAACAGGAGAGAATGGCGATGACAGCAGACGAAAAGATAGCACATCAAAGGCTGAGTGTATTACAGTTGGCGGAAGTGCTTGGGAATGTCAGCGAAGCCTGCCGACAACGGGATATTTCACGAACCCAGTTCTATGAATATAAGCGGCGGTTTCAGACGCATGGGATGGCCGGGCTCAAGGACTTACCGCCCATTCACAAAAGCCATCCCTTCACCACGCCGCCGGAGACAGTGGAAAAGGTAGTGAATTTGAGCATGGAACATCCGACCTGGGGATGCAACCGGCTGAGCGACCACCTGAAACTGGAAGGAGTAAGCATCAGTTCGCCAACAGTACAGGATATCCTGATCCGGAATGGCATGGGCAGCCGGTATGAGCGGCTGATGAAACTGGAAGAACGGGCTTTAGGGCAGAAGATTGAACTGACGGCGCAGCAGGTAGCTCAGATTGAAAAAGCCAACCCGGCATTCAAAGAGCGGCATGTAGAGAGCAGTCACCCTGGAGAGCTGTTGAGCCAGGACACCTTCTATGTTGGGACGCTCAAAGGGGTAGGGCGGGTATATCTGCACACGGTGGTGGACACCTTTGGCAGCTATGCCTTTGGGTTTTTACATACCTCAAAGCAACCGGAAGCAGCGGTGGCGGTTTTGCACAATGATGTATTGCCCTTCTATGAGGCTCTGTCGATTCCCGTTGAGAAGGTGCTGACGGACAACGGCCGCGAGTTCTGTGGGACGGATAGCCACCCTTATGAGTTGTACTTGCAGTTGAATGAAATCCAGCACAAGCGCACCAAAGTTGCCCATCCCCAGACGAATGGATTTGTGGAACGCTTTCATCGAACTGTCCTGGATGAATTCTTCCGCCTGGTCTTCCGGACCAAGTTCTACGAAACAGTGGAAGCCCTACAAACCGATCTGGATGCCTGGTTGGTGGAATACAACACCCGAAGACCCCATCAGGGATACCGTAATCGGGGAAAGCGTCCAATGGATGTGATTCAAGATTATTTGCAGCAGAGAGATGATCTTCCTGAAAATATTCCTGATCCACCCGGGAGTGATCCTGGAATCACCAATGAACGGAGAGAAAGTTAGGAATACACATAAAAAATCTTCTGGTTACTGGCTGGTGCAGTCAAAATTGAACACGTCCTACTAATGCTCTGCATAAAAACCACACTCCCAATCATTTTCAACCTTGAGGAATCCACAATAATGAATATCAGATATCCAAAAAATAACCATATAAATATATCTTGCTTCATCCAAGCTATATTTAATTTCATAGCCTTCACTTGTGAATGGAAGCTCGTTGATATAGGACGGTATTAGATCATTGATGGATGCCGGGTAATAGCCTAAATTGGAATAGTATTTTTCAACGGCATCGACAACCGTTAACATTTCAGCAATACTTTTCTGGTGCGGGGAAATTGTTGGTGTTTGAATAAGTTTCTGAGTAATCGTTGATGTTTTTGGAATGAGCTGAGTTTGAGTAATCGTCGAGATACCTACTTCATTTGTAACTACAACACCTGTTAACAATATTCTTGTATCAGTAGGGTTTATCATGCCGCGATCAGAATATTCACATGCCGTCAGGCAAAACACAACAATCCATAGTGTTATTAAAATAATCAATAATATCTTTTTCATTTCATGTATGCTCCCACTGAAGAATTGCATCCTGCGGAAAATTTACTCCAGGACAATCTGTCGGGTTAAACACACTATGCCCACCGATGATATCTATATCATAAACAGCTTCCAAAAACAGCAATAACCCAACGGTAGCATCAAGCTGATCTTGCATAGGGCTGATAATATTAAAGTTGCCAAGTAAAACAACTCCGATTTTACCGGTATTCCCGCCAAGAACATGTGCCCCTCGAGCACCGATATTACGCCCCTCGTAAATTACTCCATCAAACCCAACAATATAATGATATGATACATCATAAAGTCCTTGATCAACCATATGGGTTGTCTCAATGGCGCGAGGATCATTCCCCTGGTTATTTCCTCCTCCGACATGATGAATAACTACAGTATCAAGGGTATCAGCCAAATCTCCTGGGTGTTCGTAGTAACCGCCGAACTCATTGTTAGGATCGTAGGTTTCTCTATATTCATCTGAAAAATTACCCGGATTGTCACCCGGTGCGTATTGCCCCCAATCTTTTCGGGCTACGATTGGCAAAGTTGTTTTTCCACCTGCCAATGCATTCATACCCGTTGAGCGCATCATTGCACCAGCCTCAGCGAACGTCTCTACGCAACCTATATCATAGTAATCTCCACAGATCCAGTGTCCCGTAGGATCCGTATATTTCAAGGGGTTATCCCGCACATAGGAGTAGCAATTCCAGTCTTGTGAATTCCCTGGATCCGGTATAATACTATCAGGCTGCACCCAGCGGTTAAGATAAGGGTCATACCAGCGGGCGTTGTAGTACATCAGCCCAATCTCCGCCATGTTCGAGTACTGCCCGGTGTAAGTGTATTGGGTGGGGGTGGTGCCGCTGGTATACCGCATTTCTCCAAACGGTTTGTACAACATCGCTGCTCTCTCAGCCATAGGGGTTGAGCCAAATACTTCTGGGGGTGTCAAAACAACCCGATTGGGAGTCATCGATCATCGTTTCTACAAATTCCTCGATGGATAGGTTGATTGCCTTTTCGGGTGGTTTAGACCACGTCCAATCGAACTCATGTGTTAACAGGTGCTTGTTTAAATCATAAATGGTCAAGTTCATATTTTTATCCCAAATAATAACGGAGCCAGCATCTTCATACCGGGGGCAGATATGAAAATATTCTTCTGTTGCTGAGACTTCAAAAGTATAATGCAACAACATAGCCTTTTCCATGTAGATCAAATCTATTGAAAAAAGGTACTTTCCCCCGAATGATCTGGAATTTATACCCATGAACATCACTTGAGAAGGAAGCCCGTATTGATTGAGGACGTTCTTCATCTGAAAGGAAGTTACTCCACTTGCACTGGCTTCGATAATCTTTGAAATATTATTTTCAAAAACATAACTTTGCCCATTAAACATCGGATATCCATCCGGGACCGGGAAAGTAATTTCAAGGTAAGTTACCTCTCCTACTTCTTCCTTGACAGACATAGATGTTGATATCGTATTCAAGATGTTCACTGTCTGATCGATGGTTGTAATTCCCGGGGTAATTCCCCACCAGCAAGGCAGATCACAACCGCCATTGGTTTCCAATAAGTTACGTAGATTCTCTCTTGCCTCATCGATGGTCAAATCGGGCAAAGGAGTCCAATCAACCCAGAGAATTGGGGTTGGAGAAAGTGTCCAGGTTGGGCGTTGGGTCGCTGTTGCTGTTTTTTCGATCTCGAGCGTGGAAGTCAATGGAATTGTGCTTGGTGTGGTGGTTGAAGAAGACGGATAAGGCGACTGCTCCCCCATTTCTCCGGGGAGATTCTCTCCATTCAGATACGGCGTATGACATCCACCCAACATGAAAAGGAAAATCGCAATTATACCTACAATGGCTTTCCTGGTTTTCATCTTAGCCCTCCTAATGGCTGATGGCATAATCTATCAGTGTAGGCATAATTTCATTCATAAAAATCATCCTCTTTTCTCCCCATCTATCCCTCGAAAATCGCTGGTATGTCCAGCCGATAAACATGTCAGCAAACTCTTCACCAGGGGATCCATCCGTGCTTGGCTGCCAGCCACCCCAAGCTCCAAATGGACCTGCAAAGCCATAATCCCCAGGATCCTGGCCATCAGAACGATCAGGAAAATTAGGATCTTGTGCTTGTCGGTTGCCGAGTTCAAACTCACCCAACCGGTAATTTCTCGAAGAAGATACTACCCACAGGCGATTATTAAACGCATGACCAAGTTCATGGATTACGTGGTTTGTTCTTATCCACCCCGAGTCGGGTACCCAGGTTCCAACCATGGATGCAAATCCTATTTTTCTCGCCCCATACGTATATGCTCCAACTCCCTGACACTCCGGGCAATTCCCCCATTGGAAAACCATTTTCTTATCCCCGTTTATTCCATATATTGAACGGAAAGCATTTATGGGATCCCTGCCTGTTACAACAGAGAAAGCATTCGCTACCTTTGTTATACCATCAGCAACATCTCTGCCACCAAATTGCCTGCACTGTTCGTCGTTACACTGATGCTTCTGAATCAACATTTACAGACATTGATTAAATAATATCCCACTCCTATCCTGTACCTACCTCGCCTGACCCTTGGCGGCGGGCAGTAGAGCGGCTGCAGTGGGAGTAATGGAGAAGTAAGCTCTTTTTTGACCTCATCGATCTCAAGTGCGCGATTAAATCTGCCCATTTACCGTTCTATTTTGTATGCATTCCCGTCAAATTGAAAACACGCTTTTTCCGGTTCGCCAATCATCAAACGAGCGAATTCATCAACCGTTAATGAAGTTACATCCTCCAATGATATGGTTTGGGGGGGATGTCTGGGATTCTCCCCAAACCAAAGGCTTACTCCATCAAATTTGGTTGTCAGTGGGCATATTTGCGATACTCCTCGCTCTGCCGGGATAATGTTAACACCCCAATATTCCACGATCAAATCCATTTCATCATAATATATTATCAGAGAGAATAAAGGTCCTGGTCCCCAGTCGGCGGCTATACCTACGTAATTGGGTGTGCCATAACGCTCGACCAACGTCTTGGGTGAATAAGCCGTTATTTTCTGAAATGTGCCATTAATCGATGAGGAAATGCTTATGCCGACATTCACCGTTACAACAATATCGTTTTTGATTTCCAAGTTAATATTAATTGACATTCCGCTTTTTAGATCATAGTTAATATCAAAATATTCCTGCCCTTTGAAAGTGATAACCTTTGTCTCCAATCCATTATAGTGGAAGAAATCCTTCGCTTCTAATGCTGTGGTTTCGCCTGGCACAATCCCCCAAAAGCAGGGAGCAGCGCAATCTGCAGAGCCCATCAGCAAGGCATGAATCTGCTCTGCAGCCTTCTCCGGTTCCAGCGTAGGGATGGGCGTTGGAGTTTTGGTTGGCAGATATGTTGATAGAGGCGTATGGTTTGGTGTAATAACCGTCGGTTGGAAATATTTCTCAGTCTGATCCGGGTTCAGAGTCAATGGTGATGTTCCACAACCTGCCAGGATAACTGTCAAAATTAGGATAAAACCTGATCTATATATGAGATTCAATTTCATCTCCTCTTGTAAAAATCCTAAATATTATGGGAGAAAAGCCAAATAAGGCTGAAGGGCACCTCTGATAAAATTAAACATACTAATACCTTCGGAGTTGCAAAGATTTATATTCCCACCAATATAATTCGCAAAGGCATCCGACCATTGTTCAGACGGTCCAAAACCAATATATGTCTGTCTGGCTTCCACCCAAGGGTAATTTGGATCGTTATAAATATACCTGGAATTGAGAGCATAGGGGGTAATTTGCATGTCATCCTCTACCCAACTCGGGTTGTTCAGGTTTTCAACAGCATTGGTGAATATATCCCGTAAACCAGAAGTGTTATCAAGTAAATGTCCAACTTCATGGTAGATATTTATTTGTCGTATGGGATTCTGACCAAGAGTATAAAATTGAATGCCACTTCCATCCAAAAGCGTTGATCCATGATATTGACCTCCACTCGGATCTTGGTTTCGTAAAGTAAATGATGCAAATCCAGTCAAGCTTCGGAATTGATTATCAAGAACGTTATTAATATTTCCAAGGCTAATATACATAAGATGTAAGTTTCGAGAATCCCAATTCTTGTCTCCTGTGTCAGACATCATTATGTGATACTTTCCAAGGATCATCATTTTCCAAGTGTCATTAACGTTTAATTTTGACACTCCTGAATTGCGATACCATTTCTGATGGTTAAAACAATGTCCCTCCTCGTCACAAACATCATGCCCGCTCGGGTCGGTGTACCGCACCGGGTTGTTCATCACATGTTAGCATATAACAACTGGCCAGCCAGTCCGTCTCGTATCTTGCGGGACGGTACGTTTGGACGCATAATTCCTTTGGCTGAGTGAACGGGAACGTTGCGCCCGGGTGCGTGACGTATGGGCAAGCCGGGTATGCTTATGGAAAGTCTCTCAAAGACAAGTCCGCTCACATGTTTGGCTGCCCGTTCGAATCCGCTCACCTGAGAAGGGCTTTGGTTGCCGCCACAGCCCTAGCTCGAATCCGTGTGTGATGTCACGCCCAAAAACAAACGCATCCGGCCTGACTGGCCAGGTTTGCCAGCATATTCGAATGGAGGTTATGAGAATATGCCGCACATTGATTCTACTCCCAAACGTTACATCGGTTTCGATATTCACAAACACTACTTCGTCGCCATCGGCGTCGATCCACAGCTTAATCCGGTATTTGGACCGCACCAGGCTTCCATTACGCAACTGGCTGAATGGGCCAGGAAGAACCTGACCCCTCAAGACGCAGTCGTGGTCGAGATGACCACAAACACCTATCTGTTTTTCGACATCATCAAGCCACTGGTCCATTCGGTCACAGTTGTGCATCCACCCCATGTTTCCCTCATCGTACGCGCTCAGGTCAAAACGGACAAGAAAGCTGCTCTCACCCTGGCGCAATTACATGCCTCGGGTTTGCTGCCGGGTATCTGGATCCCGCCGGTTGAAGTGCGGGAACTGCGCGCCCTGGTGGCTCACCGCAATAAAATGGTGCATTTCTCCAGCATCGCCAAGTGCCGCCTTCATGCGCTCCTGCAGCGTAAAGGGATTGAAGCCCCGCAAGGCGTGGAACCTTTCTCACCCGAAATGCGCCTCTGGTGGGATGAACTTGACCTGACCGCCTTGGAAAAGCATTGCATGCACTCTGACCTGTCCATGCTGGATTTCGCCCGGTCTCAGGTGGAATCCGACGAGCAGTGTCTCAAACACCTGGCGGGCAAGGATGAACGCCTTCCGTTACTCATTCAAATCTGTGGGATCGGGTTTATTACCGCCATCACCATCCTGGCTGCCATCGGCGAGATTCAGCGTTTTCCAACCCCAGGGCAACTGGTGGGTTATGCCGGTTTGGGTGCCAGGGTGCACGACAGCGGCATGAGCCGCACCACTGGCCGCATTACCAAAACCGGCAGGCGCGATCTGCGCCGCGCCATGGTGGATGCTGCCAATCATGCCATTCCATTCCATCCCCATTGGAGAGCCGTGTTTGAACGTCAATCAATGCACATTGGCAGGCAGAAAACGATTGTGGCCATTGCCCGCAAGCTGCTGGTAGCCGTCTGGCATGTATTAAGCCACCAGGAGGCCGATCGTTTTGCCGATCACCAGCAGGTGGCCACGGCGCTTTTCGCTTATGCCCATCGCATTCGCGTTCAGAACCTGCCGGATGAACAATCTGCTCTGCAGTTCACGCGCAACCAGCTCGACCGGCTGAAGATCGGTCAGGAGGTCAGGCAAATCCCGTGGGGCTCGCGGAAGTTCAAGCTGCCGGAGAGTAAGCTGACCGTGAGCTAGTGTGGGCTTGGATAACTGAATAAGCGTGTAGAACCCGTTTCGTTCAAGCGGGCTGTATTCTTATTTGGTTTTTAAGGTTCGAGGACCTGTTCCGTACTATACTGAAAACACACCCCAAGAGAAAGGCGAGCTGAGGCGGTCTCATGACCCTTCGCTCGTCTTTCAATTACCAAATAGGACATTCTTAAGAGGAATGTTATACCGCACTATCACAATGATAGTGGCAATGATTAATAAGCCTGTTTCAATTATCCATTTTCGAGTAGGCCACTGTTGATTAGCTTTTACAAAAGTTGTTGAGGTGGTAGACGTTAGGAACAAGCCCCTCCAACGATCATAAACTTTTGGAATGCCAAGTAATATATGTCGAAGACATAAAATCGCAATCGACCAGCCAATTCCCCAATATACGGCAATTAATGCTACACAAAGATTAAAACCAACTACCCAAAGCAATGAAGCCAACCCCAGTCTTCCATTCATCAGTTGACCTCCGGATAATGATTTGGCATAGAGGGTATGTTTTGATTGGGTATGGCTGATATATTTAGCACTTCTTCTATTTTTCCATGTTCCGCATCTTGCCACATTTTAACACCAAAAATATTGACAGGTAGTACCACGAGAGTTTCTAATGCTTCGCCAGCTTTCATTAAGACAGGTTGACCTGTTAACATCAAGCCGAATGCTGGAATACCAACTGTTAAATCGGTGGCTGCGATAAGAAATGCCGCCGCTACTTTTTTGGCGTCGTCAGATCCATAGTGTATTAGAGAGTAGGTCGACCCATATTTCGCTGCCTTCACCTGGTCCATATAACTACTTTCTCCAGCTATGATTAATCGGCCTGCTTGATCCAACGTAAACTTACCAGTAAATGACGACTCAACATCTGGATGATTATTGGGTAGTTGATCTGTATCCCAGTTAATGTTGATTTCATCTCCTAATTCAGCTTTCTGTAATACCGTTAGCCACCCCCAACGCCCCTCTAGAGTACCTCCTTCTTGAAATACCCTTAAGACATCATCCCAAGAGTCGACACCGAAGTAGTTTTTGATTTCATCTTTATTAAAATGACCTGTTGGATCGGTATATCTTGACGGATTGTTATATCCGTACCCATACCGGTCCCACGCCATTGGGTTCCCCGGCTGGGGAATGAGGCTGTCCGCCTGCACAAACCTGCCCAGGGCGGATCGCTTATCTTAACCACCTCCTCATGGGAAATCCTCCCGAGAGTAGAATAAGGGTACCAAGCCACATTCTAAATCTCAGGAGGTTCTTTCATGCTATCCGAAATCGACCAGTTCGTCAACTGGGTGCGCAGGCGAAGCCCCAATGCCCGCACCTGGAAGGACTACAGCTACGACCTGCATCAGTTCGCCAGTTTTATCGGCGATCTCCCGGCAACATCCGTTACTTTCCGCGATGTCGACTGCTTCGTTGCTCACCAGGTATCACGTGGCTTCCAACCCACCACCGTCAACCGACGGTTAGCCTGCCTGGTTTCTTTCTTCACCTTCCTCTCGGATGAGGACCCATCTTTAGTGTGTCCAGTGCTACCCAAACGCCACTTCCTCCGTGAGCGGGAGCGCCTGCCCCGTCCCGTCCAGCCCGAGCAACTTAAGGCCTTCTTCATAGCCATTGACCATGCCATTCAATCTGGCTGCTCCGAAGCTCTCCGCGATCGGGCCATGTTTCTGCTCATGCTGCGCTGTGGGTTGCGGATCGGCGAGGTCGCCAACATGCTCCTCAATGGCCTCTACCTGGATGAACCTCGGCCGCGCCTGGTGGTCAGCGGCAAGGGTTCCCGCGAGCGGGTCGTCTACATCTCGCCTCAGGCTGAACGCGCCCTGCGTCGCTATCTGGCTCTCCGTCCGGACAGCCTCAGCGAAAACGTCTTCCTGGCTTACCACCGTGATGGGCTGTCCACCACTGCCATACACAAGCGGCTCATGCATTACCGCCAGGAAGCGCAAGTTTCACTCACCGCCCATCGCCTCAGGCATTCTTTCGCCAACGACCTGCTGACCGCTGATGTGCCCATCACAACCATTCAGAAGCTCATGGGGCATCGCTGGTTGGAGACCACTCAGATCTACGTCCAGGCTAACGACCGCCAGGTAGCCGCCGATTACTACGCTGCTTGTGCCAGGCTGGAGGATTGGTCATGAGCCCTGCCAAAGCCGCGGTTACCCCATGTGAGATCTACAATCACGCACTCAAATATTCACGCCACGACCATGTGCCGCCAGGAGTGCCGCTACCCAACTCCACCAACACCTGGTTGCCGGAGAATATTGCCATATTGGAACGTTATGTTACCTGGTTGGCCGGGGGAGGAACCAGTGCCTACGTCATTCGCGTGATCCACATCCCTATGGCAGGGCATATTCTCAGCCTAAACCATAAGCCATCCACCGCGCTTGACCTGGACAACGATCTGCAAGCAGGCATGGACTACATTCTGGCTAAAGGGCTCGGCTTTTGCTGGACAAAAAACTGCCGCCTGTCGATGCTCAAATTCCGCCGATTTCTGTTGCACGAGCGCGGGCAGACCGAGTGCCACATCACGCCCTTTGATCCTGTTCTTCATACCGAGGGTTTACCCGCCTGGCTGGTGGAACAGCTTACCCGCTACCAGCATGTTAAGCAGCGCAATTGGCGCGAATCCCGGATAGAGGATGGGATTCGTCGCTTTTGGTGTGAGCATTTACGCCTCTGGCGCTTCCTGGTCAGACGGTTTGGCATCCAGGCGTTATCTGACCTGAAACGCAGCCACTTTCTAGACTACACTGACTGGCGGCTGCAAGCCGGGATGTCGGTACGGGGCGTGAACGGCGACTTGCGCACCTTTCACGGCTTCATGGAATTTCTGCAGGGACAGGATTGGCCGGTTCCGCATATCTTGCTGCGACTGCCTTGTCTCAAAGAGCCCGATTCACTGCCTAAATTCCTGACCGATACTCAAGTGTGCTCGTTACGGGATGATTTGGAGGCGCGGGTAGCGGGTGCTGACAACGCTGCCCACTGCCGGGATGCGCTTCTGGATCGAGCCACATTCTACCTGTTGTGGCAAGGCGGTTTACGGCGGGGCGAGGTGGAAGACTTGCGCCTGGAGGACCTTGACCTGGAGGGCCGTAAGCTTACCGTGCGGCGCGGCAAGGGGCTGGTTGATCGCACCGTGTTTCTCTCTCAATCGGTGGTGCGCGTTCTGCTTGCTTACCTGCCCATGCGCGGGCCAGGACCGACCGACCACGTATTTCTCTATCGCAACCAGGCCATCTCCAAGGATCTCATCCACGGTAGGCTCAAGGCCTGTGGAGTGCGGGTGGGGGTATCGGTGTATGCTCATCGCTTGCGCCACACCTGCGCCACGCAGTTGCTCAATGCGGGCTGCCCGGTAACCAGCATCCAAAAATTCCTCGGTCACAAGCGTCTTAATACCACGATGGTGTACGCCAGAGCATACGACCAGACGGTGGAGGCCGACTACTTTGCCGCCATGAGCCGGGTGGAACAGCGTTTGTTGGTTGCACCAGAAACGGAACCGACAATAGCAGTGGTCACGGACGAGAAGAAAATGCAAATTCTGGCCATTGCCGGGCAGTTGGCCGCTCCGGAAGCCGAGCCAGAGATGCGTAGAAACCTGTTTGAGCAGATGCGCTACCTGCTGTTTGGCGGGCAGACGTTCCCTGAGGCGGTTTTGCCAGTTGAGGCTGGTAGCCAGGTTTGGATCCCGCCGCCGGTGGATGTGGCTGTGGGTTAGGGGATATTATTCAATTTGTAAGGTGCGAACCCGCTCGCTTTCAGGCGTCGCCGGGAGTTGCAATTTTCACAAAAGACCTTTGCTTACCATCAATGCGGAGGCGGGGTTAAGGTCGGTGACCCCGGCGTGATAAATAGCTCGGGATTACGAAACCCACATTCCAAATAATTGTCTTTTTTAAGATAAACGCAATACTTTCTTTCTGATGGGTCGAATCCCACTTCGTATGTTTGGTATTCATTGCGTTCATACCAAATTTCGTGCCCATCAAATGTATAAGGTAATTGAGCAATATATCCTGGGATTAAATCGGTGATCAAATCAGGATAAACTCCGTGATCGGCATAATATTTTTCGACCGCCTCGACAACAACCATGAGTTCACCTTTCCCAATTGTGATCGGATGTGGGGTCAGGGTTTGTGTAGGTATGGCAGTCCTATCCTGGAGACTGTTTATCTTTGGCTGTTCGGTCTCAGCGTTAATATTGTCACAGGCTGAAAGGCCACAAACAAGAAGTATTAGTAGGGCCAGCTTAAAAAGATGTCGAATGCTCATTCGATGAAACTCCGGAACATATTAATCGGCTTTGCCATATTTTGCCCTGGACAGATTGTGTTTCCCTGATCAGGATAATCAGAATGCCCGTTGACAAAATCAATACCATATTTGGCATCTAAATACAACAATAAGCCTAAGGTCGCATCCACTTGAATTTGGGTCGGGCTGATATCACCGCTAAAATCGCCAATTAATACGACGCCAATTTTTCCAGTATTATATTTTTGAACATGATATCCTCTTGCTCCAATATATCTTCCCTCATAGATTGTCCCGTCGGCACCCGCGATAAAATGATAACCTACATCATAATGTCCAAGCCCAACCATATGCGCATTTTCGATGGCTTGTGGGCTATTAGTAACCCCACCATCACCCACATGGTGAATGACGGCAGAATCTAAAGTATCAGCCAAATTGCCGGGATATTCGTAGTAACCGCCGAATTCATTGTTTGGATCATAGGTTTCCCTATCTTCATCTGAAAAATTACCCGGATTGTCACCCGGTGCGTATTGCCCCCAATCTTTTCGGGCTACGATTGGCAAAGTTGTTTTTCCACCTGCCAATGCATTCATACCCGTTGAGCGCATCATTGCACCAGCCTCAGCGAACGTTTCTACGCAACCCGTATCATAATAATCTCCACATGCCCAATGTCCCGTCGGATCCGTATATTTCAGGGGGTTATCCCGTACATAGGAGTAGCGATTCCAGTCTTGTGGATTTCCTGGATCCGGTATAATACTATCAGGCTGTACCCAGCGGTTAAGATAAGGGTCATACCAGCGGGTGTTGTAGTACATCAGCCCAATCTCCGCCATGTTCGAGTACTGCCCGGTGTAGGTGTATTGGGTGGGGGTGGTGCCGCTGGTATACCGCACTTCTCCAAACGGTTTGTATAACATCTCTGCCACAAAATTGCCTGCACTGTTCGTCGTTACACTGGTGCTGCCCAAATGGTCGCCCAGCAGGTAGTTGGGCGGCGCCAGCATGCCGTTCTGCACCGCCACCCGCTGGGAACCAGCGTAATAGTATTTCGTAATCACCTGCTCTTCCAAGCTCACACTCGCATCATCCCACGCCAGCCAGCCGGAGAACTGCGTGCCGGATAATTCCAGCTTCAGCGT
>Ga0208197_1002024_pt1 | contig 18720 bp, 17 predicted proteins | sample AD_JPNNA4_MetaG_FD_184444 | JGI IMG/M metagenome (GOLD analysis project Ga0208197, IMG submission 184444) | Active sludge microbial communities of municipal wastewater-treating anaerobic digesters from Japan - AD_JPNNA4_MetaG (SPAdes) (version 2) | ecosystem: Engineered > Bioreactor > Anaerobic...
CTTGATTCTGTTGCCCAAAGCCAATAAGTGCTCGCTGATATACAAGGCTAGTGCTCTTGGAGTATGACCGCAAACTTATGTTATGTCGCATTTTTCTTCGGGACACGCGAAACGTCCCCATGTCTACATGTCTCACAAAACATATAGTCAAAAATTATTGGAATATATGTTATAATAGTGTGGAAAATGAAATATAGCTGTGAAGTTGAAAGGAGGCGGCATTATGGATAGCAAAAATAAAATAAGGCTTACTCAAATGACCAAAAGCTCGGGCTGAGCTGCCAAAATAGGTCCGGAGACCCTGGCGCAGGTACTGTGCCAGCTGCCAAAGTTTTACGATGAAAACTTAATAGTAGGTATCGATACCTCCGATGATGCTGCCGTATATAAGATAGATGAAGATAAAGCAGTGATTCTGACTATGGATTTCTTTACTCCTATTGTAGATGACCCATATACCTTTGGACAGATTGCAGCAGCAAACTCCTTAAGTGACATATATGCTATGGGCGGAAGGCCTGTTACTGCAATGAATATATTATGCTTTCCCACTTGTCTGCCTATTGACATTATGAAAGAAATCCTTAAGGGTGGAGCGGATAAGGTCAAAGAAGCCGGTGCAATAGTTGTCGGAGGGCATTCCGTAGAAGATGATGAACCGAAGTTCGGCCTTTCTGTTATGGGAATGGTACATCCCGGGAAAGTAACCGCCAATTCCGGGGCAAAGCCCGGGGATATGCTTATACTTACAAAGCCCTTGGGCATCGGTATATTGAATACTGCAATAAAAGCAGATGCTGCTGATGAAGAGGTATATAAAAAGGCAGTGGATGTTATGTCATACCTTAATAAGGATGCGTGTGAAGCAATGATGAAGGTTGGCATAAACGGCTGTACTGATGTAACGGGCTTCGGCCTTTTGGGGCATAGCTACGAAATGGCTGAAGCAAGCAATGTTTCCCTGGAAATATGGCCGGATTATATTCCCATTATTAAGGAAAGCATTGAACTTGCAAAAATGGGGATAATTCCTGCAGGTGCATACAATAATGAGGGATATATAGGAGAGCATGTCCGATTTGATAAAAGCATAAAGCAGGAAATCAGGGATATCATGTACGATCCTCAGACCTCGGGCGGACTTTTGATATCAGTGCCCGAAGAAAACAGTGAGAAACTGATGGAGGAACTTCGAAAAAACAATAAAACAGATTTCAACATAATTGGGAAGGTAAGGACAAAAGGTGAATACTCAATAGAAGTAATATAGATATGAGGTTATGGAGGTAAAAATATGATTGATAAAAAGAGCATATTGAGCAGCATTCCCTCCGTTGACGAACTAATGAAGGATAAGGAGCTTGAAAGGCTGGCCGTACTGTATTCAAGAACTGCTGTGGTAGAAGGTATAAGGGAATACTTGGGGGAATACAGAAAGCATGTCATGTCTGCAAAAAAAGACGAAGAATTGGATTTAGTAAATGGCTCCGATATTATGAAGGGTATAATAGAAAAAATCCATAATATGATGAGGAATAATCTTGTCAATGTTGTCAATGCAACAGGGGTTGTGCTTCATACAAATTTGGGAAGATCACCCCTCAGCAGCAGGCTGAAGGATACCCTATGGAGTATCGCTTCAAGGTATTCCAACCTTGAGATGGACCTGGAAGCGGGAGAGAGGGGCTCGAGATACTCTCATGTGGAAGAACTGATATGCAAGCTGACAGGAACGCAGGCAGCAATGGTGGTAAATAACAATGCCGCAGCGGTAATGCTTGTTCTGAGCACTATGGCCAAAGGCCGGGAGGTAGTGGTGTCCAGGGGGCAGCTTGTTGAAATAGGAGGCTCTTTCAGGGTACCTGATGTAATGAAACAAAGCGGGGCCGCCCTTGTTGAGGTAGGTACTACCAATAAGACACATATTGAAGACTATGAAAGCGCAGTTAATGAGAACACTGCAGTTCTTATGAAGGTACATACGAGCAATTACAGGATACTGGGCTTTACGAGCCAGGTGGAGTCGGAGGAATTGACGGCTTTGGGCAGGAAACTGGGGCTTCCTGTAATAGAAGACCTGGGAAGCGGGCTTCTTATGGATCTGACAGAGTATGGACTGCCCTACGAGCCGACAGTGCAGCAGGCTGTCAAAGCAGGCATGGATGTGGTGACCTTCAGCGGGGATAAAATGCTTGGGGGACCTCAAGCCGGTATAATTGTTGGCAAAAAGGAATATATAGACAAGATGAAGAAGAATCCTCTTACAAGAGCAATGAGGATTGACAAGCTTACTTTGGCTGCTCTCGAAGGGACTCTGAAGCTTTATACGGATAAAGAGCTTGCTTTGGCAGAAATTCCGGTGCTCAGAATGCTTACCTATGACAGCGAGGAGTTGGGCAAAAAAGCCAGGCGCCTTGGTGTGAGGCTGAAAAAATCCATTGGAGATATGGCGGCAATAGGAATTGAAGATGAGTTTTCCGAAGTGGGAGGAGGCTCAATGCCTTTGCATAAAATGCCTACAAAGGTTGTTGCAATAAAGCCGAAGGCAGTATCCCTGACGGGACTGGAAGAAAAGCTGAGGGCATACAAGACTCCGGTGATAGCAAGGATAGTCAGGGATAGGCTACTGCTTGACATCAGGACGATAATGGATGATGAATATAAGGTTGTGGAAGATGCAATGCTATGGGCGTTTACCCAGCTATCAGGAAGCAAATTGAGGGAAGGCGAGGGTCAGGCTTGAAGAATGTGATAATAGGAACAGCAGGGCATATAGACCATGGGAAGACAACTCTCATAAGAGCTTTGACGGGAAGGGATACTGACAGGCTGAAAGAGGAAAAGGAGAGAGGAATATCCATTGAGCTGGGCTTTACATACTTTGACCTTCCAAGCGGGAGAAGAGCAGGAATTATTGATGTCCCCGGCCATGAGAGGTTTATTAAAAACATGCTTGCAGGTGCCGGAGGAATTGATGCAGTAATACTTGTGATAGCTGCAGATGAGGGTGTAATGCCTCAGACCAGGGAGCATCTCAACATACTTTCCCTGCTGCAGGTAAAGAAGGGAATCATAGCTCTTACAAAAAAGGACATGGTAGACCAGGAATGGCTGGAAATGATAATTGAGCAGGTTAGGGAAGAGACTGCAGGCACTTTCCTTGAAAACGCAAATATAATACCCGTATCATCAATCAGCGGTGAAGGGCTGAAAGAGCTTATTGCAGAGATAGATTCCGTGACAGAAATTGTGGAAGAGAAGGATGCTCATAAGGTATTCAGGCTTCCCGTAGACAGGGCCTTTACCATAACAGGCTTTGGTACTGTAGTGACAGGTACGCTTATTTCGGGCAGTATAAACGAAGGGGACAGGATTGAGATATACCCGGGAAAAACCGAGACAAGAGTACGTTCCATACAGGTACATGAAAAAAGTGTAAAGACTGCATATGCAGGACAGCGGGTGGCTATAAATATCGCAAATATAAAGCTTGATGAAATCCGAAGAGGAGATGTTTTAGCACAGCCCGGGTGTATGGAACCTACAATGATGCTGGATGCAAGGCTGGAAATATTGAAGGACGCGGATAAAATTATTGACAATAGGGACAGGTTAAGATTTTATCACGGAACCTCTGAGATAATGTGCAGAGTAGTACTACTGGACAGGGAAGAATTGAAGCCGGGGGAGAGTGCATTCGTGCAGCTCAGACTGGAGGAGGAGACTGCCTGCATGAACGGAGACCGTTTTGTTATCAGGACATATTCTCCGATGCTTACCATAGGCGGAGGGACAGTGCTGGAACCCAATCCTCCCAAGAGAAAGCGCTTCAAAGAGGATGTAATAGATGAACTGAAGATTAAAGAGCAGGGCAATCCGACAGAGGTAGTTGAGAGGTATCTGATACAGAACAGCGATAAGTTTCCCGAAAAGAAAACAATATTAAAGGCAGCAGGAAACATGACTGCCGAACTTTATGACAAGATAGCTGCCGAGCTTCTGGAGAAAAAGCTTATTACCGAGTTCAGGCTTGGAGATGAGACTTATGTACTTCATGTGAAGTATCTGAGGGATGTGGAGACCAAACTTACAGAGCTGCTGGAGTCATATCACAGGAGAAATCCGCTGAAAAGCGGAATATCAAAGGAAGAGCTTAGGACCAAGGTTTTTGAAGGTATGAAGCCAAGACTGGCTGATATGGTTTTCGGATATTTTGAAGCTTGCGGAATTATCAGGCTTGAGAGTCAATATGCCGCATTAAGCGGTTTTAAGGTGCAATTCAACAAACAGCAGGAGCATATTAGGGATACTATCATGCAGGAATATAAAAAGAACCGGTTCAACCCTCCCAGGCTTTCAGAACTGGCTGCAGCAAACCGTTTGAACATAAACCAATGCCAGGAGGTATACATTGCTCTGATTGAAATGGGCGAGCTTGTGAAGCTGGATGAGGATATTGCTTTTTCAAAGGATGCATATAATGAAGCAGCAGAGCTTTTAAGGAAGTACATAAAGGACAACGGTTCGATACAGCTTGGCCAGTTCAGGGATCTGCTGGGCACCAGCAGAAAATATGCTATGGCACTCCTGGATTATTTTGATCAGAATAAGATTACGAAGCGTATTGGAGATAACAGAGTATTGTTCTAAGAGGAGGACTGGGTTTCAGTCCTCTTTTTCATGAATTCATATATCTCTCCGGCTATGGTTCTGAATAGGGATTGTACGCTTGAGCCGCTGTCCTTGCTCATTACTATCATTATATAAGGATTATCCTTGAGGAATACTATGCCTGCGTCGTTATAGACCCCCTCGCCTGAGCTGGTGCCTGTCTTGTGAGCGACGGGAGATTTGTAGCCTATTCCTGCAGGCAGCCTGTTTGAATATATATTGTTCAGAAGAGCTTCCAGGAACAGCTTGTCATTGTCCGCTCCGAAGGTTCTGCCATGGTACAGCAGGTCAAGCACATGCCCCAGATCCTTTGGAGTCGTTCTGGGAGACTTGGAAATCCCGTATCTCTTGATGTTGTTTTTGACAGAGGTGCCTTGGGCAGGCATTATTTCGCTGTATACGATACTGTTTTTCACTCCCAGATCCTTAAGGATTTTATTAATCTGCTCTGAGCCTAAATGACGAAGGGTAATATTGAAATAATCATTTATTGAATGGCTTATCATTCTGGATAATAGGTATTTTAGATTGTATTTGCTTTTGGTGGTTTCATCGGTATAGACCTTGTCAAGCTCCAATTCCCCGCGGCTGTTCATATAGTACATTACTGCGGCTGATAGAAGCTTGCAGGTGGAGGCGGAATTAAAGTACCCTTCATCCGGATTGTCCGGATTTGTTTTTTCCCCGTTGAAAGCATATTCAAAACCGGTATTCAGTTCCTTGATGTATATTCCTATGGTTCCCCTGCCCCTGTTTTTATAATATGAGTTTATCCGTTTTATTATAATTTCTTCAACATTTTTATTGAAGTCTGAAGCAGCTTGCTGCTGAGCTTCATCAGGCTGCTCAGGCTCCTGCTGCTCAGGGACAGGTGAAGGTACTGCCTCCTCACGGGATTCAGGCACAGGAAGGGGTTCTGCTTCAGTAGCAGGTGCAGACTCAGGGGCAGCAGGATCTGATGTTGTTTCTGCCGGTTCAATACTGTATGTGATATATGAACACAAAGATATAATAAGAAAAAACAGTGTAAGTATTTTTAAACCTTTATACATTTCAAGACCTCATTTAAGCATAATTCAATCATTAAAATATATGCAGGAGGGTCATGAAAATCAAGTTATCCCAAAAAAAGAAGCACTATGGGTATTGTTTTTTATGTTGACAGATATCAAGAATCTTAGGAGGAATATACCGGGCGGAGTCTTGATATTGCTTAACAGCGGCAGCATTTAATGCTGCAATTTATAGGCACTTTTGTGCAGGTAAATAATTGTTGACATTAAATGGTATCGGTGTTATACTTATATAACTGGTGATTTAACGATATTAAAACCATTTCCTATTATTTGTCAGGAGAATGTATAATGTTTGAAAGTTGTTAAATCCTAATAAATAATAGGAGGTAATAAAATGGCTGATAAGAATTTAACTTGCAAGGACTGTGGAACAGAATTTGTATTCACAGAAGGCGAGTAGGCTTTTTATAAGGAAAAGGGCTTCGAAAACGAACCTCAGAGATGCCCTGACTGCAGAAAAGCAAAAAAAGCACAGAGAAACAACAGAGACTTCAGAAGATAATATTGCGTAAAAGGGAGTGTTGCTGCTACTTGATAAGTGGCCAGCGATACTCTTTTTTTATTTTTTGCCGTTTTTCTCTGTATGCCGGCAGTTTTTATTTGCTTGAAGTATATGGAAATGTTATATTAACATAGATACTGAGAAAAAAGATCTAATAATACGTATTAATTATTAAATAAGTATTGGAAGATGGGGGAATGAATGTGAGAAGAATACTATTGGTCGAAGATGACTTAAGCTTGATTGAAGGTCTTAAGTTCTCACTTTCCAGGCATGATTTTGACGTGACTGTTGCAAGGACTGTGAAAGAAGCCGGGGAATTTTTCAGTCGAAATGAATATCAATTGATCATACTGGATTTAATGCTTCCGGACGGAAGCGGCTTTGATATATGCAAAAGTATTAGGCAGCAATCCGCTGTTCCGATTATTTTTCTGACGGCCTCCGATGAAGAGGTAAATGTTGTAATGGGATTGGACCTGGGCGGAGATGACTATATATCAAAGCCCTTTAAGCTGAATGAGTTAATATCCAGGATAAATGCCATATTGCGGCGCAGCAGTGCAGAGAGCAGCCAGACTGAACTAAGCTCAAACGGGATTGTGGTTAAGCTGCTGGAAGGCAGGGCAATAAAAAACGGAAAGGACATGGAGCTTACATCAGTTGAATATAAATTGCTGTGCCTGTTCATGAATAATCCCAGGAGGGTGATGCCCAGGGACCAGATAATGGAGTGCCTGTGGGATTCACATGAGAGTTTTATTGATGACAATACCCTGAATGTTTATATAAGCAGGCTGCGGGAGAAAATTGAAAAAGATCCGAAACATCCTTCATTCCTGGTGACATTAAGAGGAATGGGGTATAAATGGAATATAACAGAGGGATAAGCTATGGATTTATTGATTAATAAAAGCGCAAAAAGGCTTCTGATTCAGCTGGTGCTGATTCTTGTAGCTGGAATTGCAGTTTTTCAGGCTGCTGCATATATAAATGCACTCCGCTTCAAGAACGTCATTATCGTTCATGATTATGAGCTTGCCGGATATTTGGAGCGGGCACATCCGGAGCTTTCTGCGGAAATACGGTCTGCTTTTACAGCAGAAAAATCCTCCGCCGATATTGAAGCAGGAAGAGCTTTGCTTGGAAAATCCGGATACAAGCAAAGCACGGAATTGTTTTTGGTCCCCCGGGCAAACAGGTTTTATAGGATGAACATGGCAGCATATTTTGCTCTTAACGTCTTTTTAGGTTTTGCAGTTCTGCTTTCCGTCATTTCATTCCTGAACCTGCATTTTAAAACAATAGACCAATATAGCAGCGATATAAACGGAATAATTAAGGGACATGCTTCCGGAAGGCTTGAGGACAGCGGCGAAGGCAGCCTGCCCAAGCTTGCGGCATCTATTAATGCCATGACCTCATCATTATATGCGCATATTGAGAAGGAGAGGCAGAACAGGAATTTTATGAAGGACATTTTGGAAAATGTTTCCCACCAGTTGAAGACGCCGTTATCAGCCCTTGGTATATACAATGAAATCATGAGGGGTGAAAATGTACAAAATGAGGTAATATCAAAATTCCTGGATAAAAGCGTCAAGGAGCTTGAACGCATGCATAATCTGACAGCCGGCCTTTTGAAGCTGGCCAGACTGGACGCGGGTATTATTGAGATGAACAAGAAAAGCCACATTTTAAAGGATATTATAGAGCAAGCAGTGGAAAGCTTTGAGGCAAGGCTGCAAATAGAACGCAAAACCTTTGAAATAAATGCCGACAGCAGCATTTCATACAGCTGCGACAGGGAGTGGATCCTTGAAGCCTTGAGCAATTTGTTCAAGAATGCAGTGGAGCACACTAATCCGGGAAACCATATCAGAGTACTGGCGGAAGAAACTCCGCTGATGGTTAAAATTACTGTTGAAGACAATGGAGAAGGTATACACCCTGATGATATCAACCATATTTTCAAAAGGTTTTTTAGGAGCAAGTTTTCTCAGAACAAACAGGGAACCGGTATAGGACTTACCTTGGCCAAAACAATCATAGAAATGCATGACGGATTCATAACCGCAGAAAGTACAAAAGGTGCGGGTACAAAATTCGTTGCTCACCTGCCCAGATTACAGGATTGTAAGCTTCAATAAATATTAGAGTAAGGTTGGTATGTTATTCTGTGAAAAGAGACTTAATAACATTGAGGTGTGAAAATGGAAATATTAAGAACGGAAAATCTGTCAAAAACTTATGGAAAGGGAGAAACCAAAGTGGAAGCCCTGAAAAATGCTTCCTTTTCTATTGAAAAGGGAGAATTTGTGTCTATTGTCGGGCCTTCGGGTTCGGGGAAAAGCACACTTCTCAATCTTATCGGGGCATTGGATAATCCGACCTCCGGAAAGGTCTTTCTAAACGGGCACGACATATATGCTATGAAAGAGGAAGAACTGGCTGTATTCCGCAGACGGAGCATAGGCTTCATTTTTCAGGCATATAACCTGATACCCGAACTGAATGTCGAGGAGAATATAGTTCTGCCCTTGCTGCTGGACTATAAGAAGCCTGATAAGGAATATATCGATGAACTCCTCAACACATTGGGGCTTACAGAGAGGAGGCATCATTTGCCGAATCAGCTTTCGGGGGGACAGCAGCAGCGTGTGGCAATTGGGCGGGCCCTTGCGGCCAGGCCTGCTGTTATTTTAGCCGATGAGCCTACAGGAAACCTTGACAGCAGGAGCAGCAGGGATGTTGTTGATTTGATGAGGCTGTCGGTGGATAAATACAGGCAGACTCTTCTTATGATAACTCATAACGAGAACTATGCCTCTTATGGTGACCGGGTATTCAGAGTTGAGGATGGAATTGTTGCCGAGCTCGGGGGTGGCGTGAGATGAAAAGCTATCTGATGCTTGTACAGAACTACCTTAAAGCCCACAGCAAAAAGACGAGGCTGGCTGTCATAAGCGTCACAATATCAGTTGCACTTGTAACCGGGATGTTTTCGATGGTTGATTTTTTCTTAAGGTTTGAAAAGCTTCAGGTGATTTATACCTATGGAAACTTTCATCTTGCCGTTAAAGATGCCTCTGATGAAGAAGCAGCTATTTTAAGAAGCCGTATTGATGTTCGGAATGCCGGAAGATGGAAGGACTTTGGGAATGGGAAAATAAACGGAACTGACTGCAGGCTTGGAGCGCTGGAAGAAGTATTTGCGGGAAATATGAATATTGAAGTACTGCAAGGGAATTTCCCTAGGGGGAAAAACGAAGTAATGCTTGAGGCATGGGCAGCGGAACGCTTGCTTCAAGGGGAAGAAACAGGGCATATAGTCAGAATAACCTTTGAGGACAAAACAGAAAAGGAATTTGTAGTAAGCGGGATTTATAATGACCTGGGCAATATGAAGGCTGCAGGCATGCCGGGGGTAATGATGTCCGTATCGGGAGCAGAGGATATTGCTGATGTAAAGCAGAACCTGTTTTTCGTTGAGTTCAAAAACAAGGTGAAAATCAACAGGGCAGTTGCTGAGATAAAAGATGAATTGAGCCTTGCTGACGATAGAATAGGCTTGAACACCCAGTTGCTTTCAGTCATAGGACAAAGTGAGCACAAAGCGGCAACCGGGCTGTATACCGTAGGAGCTGTACTGTTCATTCTGGTTCTTGCGGCGGGTGTAGTCATGATATACAATACCTTTAATATTTCAGTCATGGAGAGAGTGAGGCAATTCGGACTATTAAGATGCGTCGGCGCATCAAAAGCACAGATAAAAAAGCTGGTACGAAAAGAAGGGCTTGCCATTACTTTAAGGGCAATACCCCCGGGTATAGCATTGGGTATGCTGATGGCGTTTGTCTGTTCTGCAATACTGAAATTTTACAACAATACGATTTTCGGTGAAATCCCGTTGTTCAGCATCAGCATTGCGGGAATTCTGCTGGGAATAGCTATTGGATTTCTTACGGTTTTTATTTCTTCCCTGATACCTGCAAAAAAGGCCGCCGGGGTCTCTCCCGTAAATGCTGTATCTGGAAGCAATGAGATGAAAATCTCAAAAACTGTTAAGAAAGGCTTCTTATCAAAGCTTATACGTCTGGAAACTGCAATGGGGGTAAACAGCGCTTTCATGAAGAAGAAAACCCTCTTTCTGATGTCATGCTCCATTGCATTAAGTATAATCATGTTCCTGGGCTTTAATGTATTTATTGATTTCATGTATACTTCCCTGAAAACCACGAAGCCTTATACCCCTGACATTTCCCTGGTTTCTGAGCAGGGTATGGGAGATGGGGTTTTTGAAAGGCTGTCAGAATTGGATGGAGTTAAACGGATTTATGGGAGAAAACTTGCCTATGTTAATGCATCCTTTGATGTTTCAAGGCTTAGCGAAGCATATAAAAAAAGCTTTAAGGAGATAAAGACAGAAGGTAGCGGCCTTTTTATACCCCCGGAGAAGTCCTGGCTGATTTCCTATGATAAGAACCAATTCAGATGGGCAAAGGCAGACTTGCTGGAGGGTGAACTTTCAGAAGCAGGGATGAATGAGGAGAATGGTATCATTGCTGTTGCGCAAAACTTGAGGAATAATATTACAACAGAGACTGCCGGCCTGAAGCTTGGAGACAAGGTATATATTGACTCTCCCAAAGGGAAAAAGGAGCTTAAAGTGATGGGGATACTTAGGCAGGTGCCATTTAACAGTCAGGAGCTGACCCTTACTGCATTTGTCGTAACTGAGAAGGTATTTTCCGATATTATGGGAGAGGCCGGCTTCAAGGTTATTGATATTCAGTTGAAAAATAAAAGAGATGAAGAAACGGTTGAAATTCTGAAAAGTATGGCAGCTGACGATATTACCTTCCTGGATATACGCCAGAAGAATTCTGAAATAAACCAGTTGTTCCTGACCATGGCGGTTTTTGTATACGGCTTTGTTGCTGTCATTGCAATAATAAGTATATTGAACATCATGAATACTATGAATACCAGCGTGGTAACAAAAACAAGGTACCTGGGGGTAATTAGAGCAGTGGGAATGTCAGGCAGGCAGCTGAAAAGAATGGTTCTGGCCGAAGCTGCAACATACAGCCTTATCGGATCTGCTGCAGGGACCGTAATGGGGTTATTGCTGCAAAAGATACTGATTATGAATTATCTTTCAAGCTTTAATATAAAATGGAGGTTTCCGCTGTTTCAAATAATCATTATTTTGGTGCTTGTATCAATAGTTACTGTTTTTTCGGTTATCGGCCCTCTAAAGCGAATTAGGGAGAAGGGTATTACAGAGATTGTAAATTCCTTGTAAATCTATCGGGGAAGAAGATATCAAAGAACAAAAAAGGACTTCACTCTAGGAGTGTCAGCCCTTTTTTTTATCAAAATTATAGGAATACGCTAATTTGAACTGGCGGGAGTATGTGGGAATCGAACCCACCCATGAGGCTACTAACCCCAAACACTGGTTTTGAAGACCAGAGGGCACACCAGCACCCATCTACCCCCATATGAAGCATGCGCTGTACAACTACAAATATTATCATAATGTATTTTAAAAAGCAATGCCAATATAAGAGGAAAATCACAAAAAAAAGGACACGAAAGACACGGGGACGTTTCTCCTGTCTCATCCTCAGTGAGACAGGAGAAACGTCCCCATGTCCCGAAGAGACGTCCCCGTGTCCTTTCTATTACTGGCGAAACCTGCCGGGGGATTGAGCAATTTCCTGCTTCATTTGCTCTATGATTCTCCTTACCATTTCACCGCCTACTTTGCCGCATTGTTTTGCTGACAGATTACCTTTATATTCGCTGTTAAAATCTATTCCAAACTCTGAGGCGATGGACTTTTTCAAAGTATCCATTGCTACCTCGGCTTCAGGTACGAGAATCTTTGAGCTTCGCCTGCCGGTTCTTTTTCCTGAAATAGTCTTATATGTTGTTTCAGTATTTTTTGCCATCATAAGACACCGCCTTTCATAGTATATGTTTCGCACATAACGCTTTCTCTGGTTCATATGTCGTGAAAAGTACGTAAACTTAACACAAGATCATAACCTGTCTGATTCTGCAATTATAAATATTTTTCAAGACATATATAGTATTCTATGGATTCTGCTTTTGCATGAGTTGAAAATATAGGATGAAGAAAGAAAAAAATGAAAGCTAAAGTATGAAATTAGTAAGCATGTATACAGTGAATGGCAGTGTAAGAATGCTTAACAGCGTGGTTATAAACACACCAGCTGAAGCAAACAATGGTTCTATGTCAAATTGTGTGGCAAAAATTGCATTTGTTGCACCTGACGGCATGGCAGCCAATAATGTGCATATAGATATCACCATGGCATTAAAGCCCATGAACTTCAGGATACAGGCAGTCACCAGAGGAATAATAATAAGTCTGATTGCCGACACCAGATAGACTCTCTTGTCTGAAACAAGCTTTGAAGCATCTATTTCTGCAATCAGCGCTCCTATCAGAAGCATTGAAAGGGGTGTGGTCATTTTCCCGATATGGTCAAATGCCGTCTGAAGTGAATATGGCAGACTTATCTGGAATACAAATATTAAAATAGCAATTAATGTTGATATAGAACCAAGGTTAAGGAGCTTTTTCAGGTGGATTTTTCCCTGCTTGTCAAACAATAGTATTCCATAAGTCCACAGAAAGGCAGTGAATACCAGGTTTGAGGCTGTGGCATAAAAGACGCCGGTTTCTGCAAAAAACGCTTTTACAACGGGATATCCCATAAATCCTACATTTCCAAACACTATAAGGGAAATAAAAACGGCGGATGTATTCTGATCAAAGCGCAGTCCTTTTGCAGTCAGTATGCACATCAGTATAGTCAGTATATAAGCAATCGATGTGATTATCAGAATGCTGATCAGATTAGGCAGTACTTCGGCAGTCCTTTCAATGTTGGTTGATGAGAGTATAAGTGAAGGAAGTGCAATCTGCATCAGAAGCACTGAAATTGAGTTTTGTATGCCTTCATCGATAATTTTTGCTTTTTTTGCAATTGTTCCAATAAACATTATAATAAACAAAACCAGTATTTGATTGATTGCCGTATTGAAATCCATATAAACCTCAATTCACAAGCAGGCTATCCTGCTTTTGCATTAAAAAACTTTTTTACAATATATATTATGTAATAAAGTTGCATTATAAAAATAAATATATCATAGATTTAAATATATGTACAATAAAGGGCAAATAGGGGTGCAAGGGAGTGAGAGGGTAATATGATTGATAATGACAGGGATGAGTGTTTCCTGAAGGAAATTTTTGCTTTAAATGAAATTCTCACACCTCTTGTAAGCTCATACAGGTTGTCTGTCGGGGCTGCTGAAGAGTTTAACAGGATAGCCCTGGCGCACCGCAAGGATGTTGAGGATGCCATAGACAGGGCGGATGATCTTGGCCATTTAGTTGATGATGTGAGGAGAAAGCTTAAGAAGTGTATGAAAATATATTTCTCGGAACTGGATTATAAGCTGGAGCATATGGAGGAGATCCGGGAGAAGGCTGCAATGCGCGAGAAGCTTAATTCAAAGCTTAATAAGCTGTCTGAAGAAAAAAATAAGTAGGATGCTGATGATGATGCAGCAGACAGCTTTTGTGCTATTTAGAGATAATCAGATTTCTTGCATTATTCATAAATTCCTCCAGCCCCTCTGCCTTGCTGCCACCGCCTTGGGCTGTTTTCGAATTTCCGCCGCCTTTCCCGTCAATTATGGGAAGAACTGCTTTAAAAAGTGTATTCATATCCATATTCACGTCCTCGGAACGGCTGAATATGACTTGTGCATTTTCATTTTTGCATGCCAGAAGGGCAACAGTACCCGGTGCCTTTGTCAGATACTGTGCAAGAAGCTTTACATCATTAATACTTCTGTTATCGAAGACTTTGCTAATCAACCTGATACCTGATACCACCGGACATTCCCTGATAATATTTTCAGCTTCGACTCTCATCAGCTCCTGGGTGGAAGCAGAAAGCTGCTTTTCCGTATTCCTTAGGTCTAACAGCAGTTTGTCAATGGCTTCAATAATTTCTGAATCCCTGACCGACAGTTTTTCGCTAAGAGTCCGGATGATTGAATTATACATTCCATAGTCCTTCAATGCTCTGTTGCCGCATACAAACGTAAATCTGATGCCTCCCTTGCATTTTTCCCAGCTTTTTATCTTTATCATTCCCACTTCGCCGGTTGTCCTCACATGGGTCCCGCCGCAAGGAGAGTAGTCGATTTCTTTGACTTCAACTATTCTGATATTCTCGGTAACCTTCGGCATTTTTCTTAAAGGCAGGCTGTTAAGCTCTTCGCCGTTTACCACTCTTATAATTACAGGAAGGTTGTAGTAGATAATATCATTTGCCATATTCTCAATGCGCTCAGCATCATCAATGCTGAAGCTGTCGATGTTGATTTCTATACTTACTATATCCTTTCCCATATGGAAGCTGTCGGTGCTTCCGTTTAAAAGCTTTTCAAAGCATGCCGACAATATATGCTGACCGGTATGCTGCTGCATGAAGTCAAAGCGTCTTGCCCAATTGACAGAGCCTTTTACTTCTGCTGACAGGAGCTTATTATCAACAATATGGAGCAGCTTTCCGTCCTTTTCAATTACTTCCGATACCTTTTCATCATTCAGATATCCCGTGTCCCAGGGCTGCCCGCCTCCAACCGGATAAAACGCGGTCCGGTCCAGTACAATTCCGTATTTGTCTCCATAGGGCAGTGTTTCAATAACTTCTGCCCGGAACTCCGTAAGATAGGGGTCGTCATTATATAATCGTTCAGTTCTCATAATTGCCTCCTTTTCTTAAAGTTTAGCATTCCCGTAAGTTCAGTTCAATAACGCCTTTTGGTTTTTTATCGTATAGGAAAGCATACTTAATGAGACTGCTTTGAATAACGATCTTACCTTCTGCCTCCGCGCTTTCTGAAGTCCTCTTCAATCCTGTCTTTCCAGTCTTTCGATATTTTACGATCAGCTCGCAGACAGCTTACCGTTTCGCTGATTACTTCATAATTAAGCAAAGTGCCATCACTATCCGCATTATAGTTTACCGCTCTGTCTTGCCCTATTCCAAAGCGTTCTGCCGTATCAACAGCATCAATGTTTGCGCCAAGGAATATGAACTCCCAGCCGTGTTTGCTCTTTTGGTGTTCAATCATCCGGCGGACCTTTTCATAGCTGTACTCCCTGCTGGCATTTTCCATACCGTCGGTGGTTATTACGAACATGACATTTTCAGCCCGCTCATCTTCCGTTGTATGCTTATGTACATTTACTATTTTGCTGATGGTTCTTCCTACCGCATCCAACAGCGCAGTAGTGCCTCTCACATAGTACTCTTTTTCTGTTATTGGCTCTATCCCTCTGAGGTTAATACGGTCATGAAGCAATTCATACTTGTCATCAAACAGTACAGTGGTTATTACAGCCTCTCCCTGTTCCTTTTTCTGCTTTTCCAGCATTGCGTTATATCCGCCGATTGTGTCACCTTCCAGGCCGCTCATTGAGCCGCTTCTGTCAAGAATAAATACCAGTTCGGTCAAATCTTTTTTCATAATAATATCCTCCAATCATTTTTTATGATTAAAGGATATCATTCCATATCTATGGATAGGTCGCATGGCAAGCGACAAATTTGCTATACCCCCAGCATGCTTTGATCAAATGCAAACAGTGCTTCATTTATTTCAAAAATATTATAGTTTCCTTCTTCTATAAAATACTGAATGATTATATCAAATTTGCTGCTGTTGGAAAGTGCATAACCTGACTTAAGCAGTAAGTCTTTGGTTTCATCGAGGTTCAGCTTCAGGGCAATGGCAAAAGCAATTGCAGTAGGCTTGCCTGGCTTATAATTTATATCGTTTCTTATTTTGGAAAACAGCTTCCTGTCAATATTGGCCTTTTTGTAGGTTTCTGCATCTGTCATACCTTTTTCATCGATTAGACGAAATAACATCTGCGAGAACGTTTCGTCCATATTCTTTACCACATCATCAAGGCTGCGTTTATGTTTTTTTACCAGAGCAGGTTCTTCCGCAAAAATATGTCCGGTTGCTTCCGAATAAATATCTCTTATCTGGTATGCTTCTTCATATATGTCTCTGCGGTTAAAGGGATGCTCTTCTATGTAATTATCATCAATGTATTGCGTAATGGATGAAAACAGCTTCTCAGACAGCATAAATGCCGCCTTATCATAGACAACAATATATACTGTCATTTCATTGCTTAGGAGGAATTCTCCTATAACCGATATGGCTGTTTTGAATGCCTTATCTTTGGGATACCCATAAGCGCCCGATGATATCAGCGGAAAGGCAATACTTTCAAGATTATGCTCTTTTGCCAATGCCAAGGAATTTTTATAACAATCGGTAAGCAGCTTTTCCTCATTGGCATTACCTCCGCGCCAAACCGGGCCGACTGTGTGGATTACATACTTTGCAGGCAGCCTGTACCCTTTTGTGATTTTGGCCTGCCCTGTTTTGCAGCCTCCGAGGGTGCGGCACTCCTCAAGCAGTTCCGGTCCCGCAGCCCGATGGATTGCTCCGTCAACTCCTCCGCCTCCGAGTAAGGACGAGTTGGCTGCGTTAACGATTGCATCTGCATGAACTTTTGTAATATCATTACGGATTATTTCCAGTGGCATTACTCCAACCTCCTTAATATTACTGCTTATCTTAAACCGGTTAATCCAAAAGCATTTCTGCTTTTGTCAAAATATCTCTTGCGCTTCCTTCCATAACTAAGTCGAATTGGCGGCTCCTGCTTGTGTCTAAGTTGATATAGACCTTTTTCCCTTTGCATAGTTCCGGCAGCTGGTTTACCGGATATACCTGAAGACTTGTTCCTATGACAATTGCAAGATCAGCTTTACTGATTGCACCTGTTGCATTATCCAATGCTTCATATGGAAGGGATTCTCCGAAGAGCACAACATTTGGCCTGAGTTTCCCTTTGCATTCTGCACACGGCTTCTTTTCCAAAAAGTCCTCTAATTCTGATGCATTGTTGCAGTCCTCGCATCTGACAGTCCTGATATTCCCATGCAATTCATATACATTGCGGCTTCCTGCCTCCTGATGAAAGCGGTCAACATTTTGTGTTGCAATGCAATGTACCAGACCCCTTTTCTCCCATTCCGCCAATATTTTATGACCTTCATGGGGCTTACAGCCTTCAAGTGTGTTTATCCGCATGATATAGAAGTCTCTGAACAGCTCATACTGGTTTTCCAATGCATATCTTGAAGCAACGGTTGTCGGATCAATATTTCTCCACCACCCGCCTGCCGAACGGAAGTCCGGGATGCCGCTCTCAGTTGACATGCCGGCACCGGTCAAAACCACAGTGTATTTTGACTGCTTCATCCATGATGCAAGCAGGCTTAATTTTTTGCTATCCATAGGAAAGCCCTCCTTTATCACTTATCCGGCTTTGGAATTATTACACCATGCATTATCCTGTACTTCAATTATATATGCTTTTTAAATAAAGTAAAACCAAAAAACCTGCAAAGCCCAAAGCATTGCAGATCGCTTTTTTTGTGGGACAAGAGTGGCGCCTGTTGGTACAAATCATATTATGTAGTGAAAGGAGTGGTGAGTATATGAACATTAGCGAAACATTAGTGGTACCGATTATAGTTTCATTAACACAGCTTGCCAAAGAGCTTGGGCTGCCCAAAAAGTTCTGTGCTCTGGCAGCTGTCGTTATCGGAGTTATTATAGGTGTTTTTTTTCTTGAGCCCCAATGCATAAAAACAGGGGTTTTCAAGGGAATAGTATATGGGCTTTCTGCATCAGGGCTTTATTCCGGCACAAAAAATACCATAGAACAGGTAAACGGCAAAAATGTAAAGAAAAAGAAAAAATAGAGAATTCAAATTACAGAAGTATATATTTATCTTTCTGAGGTTAAATTAAACTCAGGAGGTGAATTGCATGGGAAATACCACACCTAAGAATGATCAGCAGAGAAGGTCGACTGGTACCGGAGTAATTGGTTTCATTGTCAGATTCGTAGTAGCTGCAATTGTACTTATGGTTACAGCTTATTTTGTTCCCGGCTTCAAGATGAGAGGAGGCTTCAGTACGGCACTTATTGCTGCTCTGGTAATAGCGGCAGCTGATTTTCTGATCGAAAAGCTTTTCAAATTTGATGCATCTCCTTTGGGAAGAGGCATCTCAGGCTTCCTGGTTTCGGCAGCGGTAATATATTTTACTCAATACCTGGTGCAGGGAATGGAAGTAAGTTTATTGGGGGCAGTAATAGGAGCATTGGTAATCGGCCTTGTTGATACAGTGCTGCCCACCAGATTTATGTAGTATTGCAAATAGCTGCTTATGGCAGCTATTTCAGTTTGCAGACAAACACGATTTCCACCAGTGGCGGAAACCGTGTTTTTTCATGAAATATCGTAGTTTTTGAAG
>Ga0208197_1002029_pt1 | contig 18669 bp, 18 predicted proteins | sample AD_JPNNA4_MetaG_FD_184444 | JGI IMG/M metagenome (GOLD analysis project Ga0208197, IMG submission 184444) | Active sludge microbial communities of municipal wastewater-treating anaerobic digesters from Japan - AD_JPNNA4_MetaG (SPAdes) (version 2) | ecosystem: Engineered > Bioreactor > Anaerobic...
CAATACTATTGTTATATTAAGTATACTATTAGTATACTTAATATAACAAAAGTTGTCAATAGGGAGGAAAAAATTTTATGGCTTTATCAAGAAAGGAACGGGAGAGGCTGGCAAGAGAGGCGGAAATCATAGCTGCAGCCGAAAAATTATTTATAGCCAAAGGCTTTGACAATACTACCATGGATGAGATAGCAAAAGCTGCAGAGTTCACGAAGAGGACTGTATATCAGTATTTCACCAGTAAGGAGAATCTGTTTTATGGAGTATTAATCAATGGATTGAAACAATTGTTTTCTTATATAGATGAGGCTATAGCTTCGGGGAAGACGGGTTTTGATAAGATTCAAGGCATAAGAGGGGCACTAAACCGATTTGTCAAAGAATCCCCCGACATATACAGGCTTATGAATTATACCCAGTATATCAAATCAACCTCTGAAACTATACCTAACCATCAGGAATTGATGAAGCTGAATTCCCGGTTGTTTTCACAATTCTACCAGGTTTTTGATGCAGGTATAGCTGACGGCAGTATAAGGCCGGACTTTAAAATGCCGTTGGGTGTTTTTTCCCTGTTTTTTATGATCACAGGCTTCATGGGCAGAATATCCGAAGCCGGCAGTATTTATGCGGAGAGGTTTGATATAAATATGGATGAGCTGATCCAGTATACTTTTGATATGATGGATGATTTTATTAAGGCGGCTCAATTCAATGCTAAAAAATCATAGTCGAAAAATAGTCGTCGGGGGTTTCATGCCGTCTAATGAGGCTGACATTGCCATTGCCGTGAAGAAGAAGCTCTGCCGGCCGCAGCCTGCCGTTGAAGTTATTGCCGTGGCTATAGCCATAGGCTCCTGCGTCATGAAACACCAGCAGGTCGCCTGCGGTTATTTGGGGGAGAAGCCTGTCGGTTGCGAAGCGATCCCGGTCCTCGCAAAGCGCTCCGGTAATTTCATAGTGCTGAACAGGCTCTGCCGATTCTTTTCCCATGATGGTGATATGATGGTAGTTGTTGTATCTTAGCGGGCTCATAAAGCAGTTGGTGGAAGCATCCAAACCAACAAAAGTTTTATAGGCCTGCTTTACATGAAGGACTCTTGAAACAAAATACCCGTATGGCCCGGTCATGTAAATCCCCAGTTCTGTGTAAAGAGAAACAGGGGGAAGAGTACTTTTGCCGATGGTTTCGTCATAAGCTCTCTTTATTTGCAGGCTGATTGCTTCAATGTCTGCAGGCTCATCCTCAGCATGGTAAGGGATGCCGATGCCTCCGGCCAGATTTACAAAATCAATGACTATGCCTGTCTTCTCAAACAACTCCGCAGCAAAGGCAAATACCTTACGGGCGTTTATGCCAAAAAACTCAGGATTGCGCTTATGGCATCCGAATTGTGCATGAATACCAAAGTGCTTCGCTCCTAAATTGTGCACCGTGGGGTAGGCAGCTTCCAGCTGAGGCTTTGTGGAGCCGAACTTGCTGTTTGTAAAATCGATAAGGACGGACTCACCATATTTTAGCTGATCACCAAAATTCAATCTGAAACAGACGGTTTCCGGAATACCGGTGCATGCCTCCAAGATGGGAATATGTGCTGCATCATCCAGGTTAATAATGGCGACAAGCCGGGAGGCATACTGATACTCTTCAACAGTTGTGACATTTGAGGTGAACATGATGTCACGGCCTTCAAAGCCGCAACGCTCTGCAAGCATCAGCTCAGTCAGGGAAGCGCATTCGGCGCCGCAGCCTTCCTGCCGAAAAAGCTTTAGAATTTTGGGCGTGGGTGTGGATTTGACTGCGAAATATTCTTTGAAACCCGGATTCCACTTAAAGGCATTCTTCAGGCGGCGCACATTGTTTCTAATGGCAGTTTCATCATATATATAGAAAGGTGTATGAAAAGTTGAGGCAATATGTTCGATATCGGATTTGGAAAAGGGAACAGTTTTCATCTTTTATTACTCCTTTTTTTATGTGATATAATAATTATAAATAAAATACCGATAAAAAAACCAGTATAGAAATACATGAGTATACCGGTATAGATGGGTGGCCGTATTATGTATAAATACAGGAATATTGCGGATTTGCTCAAGAAAGAGATATATTCAGGAAATTACAAGCCCGGTTCAAAGCTTCCCTCGATTCAAAGGCTGTCAAAAGAGACGGGCCTCAACAGCGATACGATAGTAAAGGCCTATAAGGAGCTGGTACAGGAGCACATCGTATATGCTGTCCCTAAAAGCGGCTTTTACGTCGCAAAAAATAAGCTTGGCACCGGTGGCAGCATCATTGACATGAAAAATGTATGCTTGCCGGAGGGAATCAATCCGTATAAAGACTTTCAGCTTTGCATTGAACAGGCGATGGCAATTTATGGGCAAAGGCTATTTGAATATGGGTCACCCAAGGGGTTAACTGAACTGATTCAAGTACTGCCGAAGCATCTGCTTGGCCTTCAGGTTTTTGCGAAGGCTGAGAACATATGCATTACAAATGGCTCACAGCAGGCCCTGTATATTCTGAGTGCAATGCGGTTTCCGCAAGGAGGTGCCAAAGTACTTGTTGAACAACCGACTTATTCATTGATGCTTCGAATATTGGAGAACGCAAGGATACCTGCTGTAGGAATCCGGAGGATCCGGGACGGAATTGATCTGGGGCAGTTGAAGAAGCTGTTTCAGCAGGGAGATATCAAGTTTTTTTACATGATTCCAAGATATCACAACCCGACAGGATTTAGTTACAGCAACCCGCAGAAAAGGGAGATTCTGAAGCTTGCAGAGCAATACGGCGTTTTTATCGTAGAGGATGATTATTTGGCGGACCTTGAAGTGGATCAGAAGGCAGAGGCGCTGCACACTTTGGGGAATAAGGATCGAATCGTCTACATAAGAAGCTTTTCAAAGACACTATTGCCGGGTTTGAGGCTTGGAATGGCAGTTCTTCCCGATTCTTTACAAAAACAATTCCTGGATTTTAAAAACAGTATGGATTTGAATACTTCCATACTCACCCAAGCGGCATTGGAGATATTTTTGAGAAGCAGTATGTACCGTTTTCATGCGAAGCGTACCAAGGAGCATTATAAAAACAAGATGAGCAGGCTGCAGGAGTATTGCAAAGAGGCGCAAGGCTGCGGCACCTGGTATATACCTCAGACAGGGCTTTACGCTTATCTGGAAACAGGAAGCATTTCTTCGCAGTTACTTGAACGAAGCCTTCTGGACAGCAAGGTTCTGGTCAGCAGTACCAATCAAAGCTATTTGAACGATTTTGAACATCCCGAAGGATTAAGGCTTTGCGTATGTAATGCAGAAGACCAGGAAATTGAAAAGGCGGTGCGAATTATTGAAACAAAGCTTGCGGAGTTTTGAGATAAGTTATATTTGCAGAGGTGAGGATGAGTAATGGAGGATTTCACAAAGAAAGATATGGAAGAAGCACTCCGGGCCATAGCTTCAATGATTGGCAGGACTGAGAAAGCAAAAGAAAAATTCGCGCAGGGTACTTCTCAGCATACATTGCAGAAGAACAGGCTTGAAGCGCTGAATATAGCTTCATTATTGATATCAAAAGAATTGGCAGATAGTAATGCAATGAATCATTATACCAAAGAAGATTTGGAAAAAGCGCTTGCACCAATATCTTCCCTGATTAGCAAATCCGAGAAAGCACAGAAAAAATTAGAGAAGGGTACGTGGCAGCATACTATGCTGGGTAATAATCTTAAAGCCCTCTATATAGCTTTGCCGCTTTTAACGAAAGCGCTGAGCGGGATGGATTCACAGTATTAAAAAAGGCAGGGTGAAAATATGATAAAATATATTGTCCTGCTTCGCGGTATTAATGTTGGCGGAAAAAACAAAATATCAATGAAGGAATTAGCGGAGTTGTGCAGGGAGTTGTTAATCCAGCAGGAGGTAGGTGAAATAATCACCTACCTCCTCCAATATTTTTTTGCATTCTACAAAAAGCTCCCAAGATTTGAAAATACTGAGAAATTTGATGTTAAGAAAATAAAAATTATGAAAGTATAGGAATAATTTTTGAGAAATAGAGGAATTTGGGAAATTATGTAGAATATAATATAAATTAGAGACATATAGGTATTAAGACCTATTATATAGTAATTTAGTATGAATATCAATTAGGACGTATGAACTATTGTTATACTTGGGCGCTTATACAATAGTGACGTAGTGGCGCAACCGGCTAATATAGCATTAGCTGGTTTTTTATTTAATCGTACGGGGGCAGGTGGTAAGATGAAAACGAGTTTGAAGCTTGGAGATATGCTGCTGCATTCCGGGAAACTGAGCAGGCAGCAGTTGGAGGAAGCAATAAAAATACAAAAATCTTCGAAAACAACAAAAAAACTCGGGGAAATTTTGGTGGAGATTGGGTACACCAGTGAGGAAGAAATTCTGGGGGTTATTGAGGAGCAGCTGGGCATCCCTGTTCTTGACCTTGCGAATTACATTGTCAACCCCAAGGCCGCCGAACTGATACCTGAGGCAATAGCAAAAAAATACGATTTGATGCCTGTGGATATAGTTGATAATGAGCTGCTGGTTGTAATGAGCGATCCTCTTAATATTTTTGCCATTGATGATATAAAGCTTATCAGCGGTATGAAACCAAAAATCGCAATATCCACAAAATCCGTGATTAGCAGGACTATAAACAAATACTATACCCGGGAGAGCAGCAAAAAGATTATCAGGGAATTTGAAGAGGGATTTGAGCCGGGCAGGCAGGAAGAACTGGATGAAAACGAACTGTCGGATGTCAACAGTGCCCCTGTGGTAAAGCTTGTAAACACGATAATAAGCCAGGCTGTCAGAAACAAGGCAAGTGACATACATATAGAACCATATGAGGACATAATCAGGGTAAGGCTCAGGATAGACGGAGACCTTCAGGAAATAATGAGCTTAGGCAGGAGAAGCCATATGGCTATAGTCACAAGGATAAAGATAATGGGGAAAATGGATATAGCCGAGCGCAGGCTTCCCCAGGACGGACGGGTTGAAATGGAATCGGAGGGCAGGAACATAGACTTGAGGATATCCTCTTTGCCTACCGTATATGGTGAGAAAATTGTCATCAGAATTCTTGACAGGGATGGTTTCAAATTTTCCAAAGAGGATCTGGGGTTTTCCGACCATGACCTGGAGGTATTCAACAGAATAATCCATCATCCCTACGGAATCATACTTGCTACAGGCCCTACCGGCAGCGGTAAGAGTACGACACTGTATACTGTGCTGAAGGACATCAACAAAGAGGACAGAAACATCATAACCATTGAAGATCCCGTTGAATACAAGATTCACGGCATCAATCAGGTACAGGTCAACAACAAGGCGGGATTAACCTTTGCAAACGGGCTCCGTTCAATTCTCAGGCAGGATCCTGACATAATAATGGTGGGAGAAATAAGAGATTCGGAGACTGCGGAAATTGCGGTAAGGGCATCCATAACCGGACATATGGTACTGTCCACGCTCCACACCAATGATACGGCATCGACAGTGGCAAGGCTTATGGATATGGGAATTGAACCCTATATGGTATCCACCTCGGTAGTGGGGATAATATCGCAAAGACTTGTAAAGAGGCTCTGCCCCAGCTGTAAAGAGGCATACCGGGCTGATGAAAAGGAAAAAGAACTGTTAAAGATGGATAAGGGAAAGGAATTGATATTGTACAAGCCAAAGGGCTGCAATAAATGCATCAAGGGCTACAGGGAAAGAGTACCCATTCACGAGGTTATGTACCTGGATAAGGATATCAGGAGGCTCATAGACAAGCGCAGCAGTACGGAGGATATAAAGGTTCAGGCCATAAAGAACGGAATGACTACCTTGCAGGACAGCGCAGCCAGAATAGCGCTTGAAGGCATAACCTCAATGGAAGAGGTTTTAAGGATAGGTCATACAATTGATTAGGAGGGAGCCAATTGGATTTTATTGAACTTATAAATGACGGTGTCGGAAAAAAAGCTTCAGATATCCATATAACGGTAGGAATGCCGGCGGTATACAGGATAAACGGAGGACTGGTAAAGGCAGGCGACTCCGTACTTACTCCGGAAGAAACCGAAAAAATGGCAATGAGCGTCCTGAATGACAGGCAGAAGGAAGTGCTGAAGGAAAAGGGCGAAATAGATATTTCCTTTTCCATCCACGGGGTAGGCAGATACAGAATTAATATTTTCCGGCAGAGAGGCAGCCACTGCATGGCTATAAGGGTAATACCCCTGAATATACCTTCTATGGAAGAACTGGGGCTGCCAATGATAGTAAATGACCTGACGGAGCTGCGGAATGGGCTCATACTTGTCACAGGCCCCACCGGAAGCGGCAAGTCCACAACTCTGGCTTACATGATAGATCGGATCAACAGAGAGAAAAGCTGCCATATACTTACACTGGAAGATCCCATCGAATACCTGCACAGGCACAAAAAAAGCATAGTAAACCAGCGGGAAATGGGAAGCGATTCCATGAGCTATGCAAATGGCCTGAGGGCGGCTCTCCGCCAGGATCCCGATGTTATACTGATAGGCGAGATGAGAGACCTGGAAACCATAGGCATAGCCCTTACGGCAGCAGAAACGGGGCATCTGGTCCTGTCAACCCTGCATACCGTGGATGCCGCAAATACTGTTGACAGAGTGATTGATGTTTTTCCCTCCGACCAGCAGCGTCAGATAAGGGTACAGTTTGCGTCGGTTATTCAGGCGACAATATCCCAGCAGCTGCTGCCCAGAGCGGATGGAAACGGCCAGGTCTGTGCTTTTGAGATAATGATGGCTACTGAAGCCGTAAGGAACCTCATAAGGGAAGGAAAGACTCACCAGTTAAGCACGGTTATTCAGACCGGCGGCAAATACGGGATGCAGACCCTTGACTCTTCGATGATGAACCTGTACAGAAGGAACCTGATCAGCAGGGATACCTTGATGACCCGGAGTATGAACCCCGACATGATAAGGCTGTAAATATCATATTCAGGGGGTGTTGAGCTATGCAATTCAAATACAGGGCGGTGGCCGAAAACGGCCAGATAATTGAAGGGCTGCAGGATGCCAAGGATGAGCAGGAGCTTGTAGCCATGCTGAAGAGCAGCAGCTATATGCCCATATCGGTGGGTAAGACGGCGGGAAGCGGAGGCAGTATGGAAGTCACCTTTGCAAAGGTGAGAAAGAAGGATATGGCGGTTTTCTGCAGGCAGTTCCATACCATGCTCAACGCAGGAGTCAGCGTTGTAAAGTGCCTGGACATATTGGAGCGGCAGACAGAAAACAATTTGCTGAGAAAAGCCATAAACAATGCATGGGAAAATGTTCAGAAGGGAATGACCCTCTCTGAAGCCCTGAAGGAAAATTCCAGGGTATTTCCATCCATATTGATAAGCATGGTGGAAGCGGGGGAAGTAAGCGGAACCCTTGACACCATTATGGAAAGAATGTCCGCGCATTTTGAAAAGGAATTCAAGATAGAAAACAAAGTAAAGGGCGCAATGATTTATCCCATAGTGCTTGCAGGTGTAGCCACCGCAGTGGTGCTATTCATGATGATAGCCGTGCTGCCCGGCTTTATACAAATGTTTGAAAGCAGCGGTATCCGGCTGCCGCTGCCAACAAGGATATTATTGGCTGTAAGCCATACAATCATACGCCGGTGGTATGTGTATGTATTAGCGGCTTCCGGGCTGTTTACCGGTTTAAGGTACTTTGGCAGATCGGAATTCGGCAGGCAGCTGTTTGATAAATGGAAGCTCAGGCTGCCGGTGATAAAAAACACCAATATCAAGATAGCTGCGTCAAAATTCAGCAGGACCCTGTCCACAATACTGTCCAGCGGTATACCTCTGGTGCAGGGAATAGAGCTGGTTTCCAGGGTAATGGATAACAAATATATAGGAGAAAAAATGGAAAGTGTCAAGGAGGGGGTCCGCAAAGGGTTGTCCCTTTCGGAAACCATAAAGGAAATCGGGGTATTTCCTCCCATGATGGACGCCATGATTAAGATAGGGGAAGAGTCCGGGGATCTGGACGGAATACTTGCCAAAACCGCCGGTTTCTACGATGAGGAGGTGGAGGTAGCTATCCAGAAGATGATGGAAATGATGCAGCCCCTTATGATTGTGGTAATGGCACTTATAATCGGGTTTATAGTTATGTCCATAGCTTTGCCTATGTTTGACATGATAAATATGTCAGGGTAATAAGGCGGCATTTATCATTGGGGGAGGTGATTGAAAAAACGGGACAAGCATGTAATTTTATATCATTATATAAGATTTTAGGAGGGAAATATTATGTTACGATGGTTCTTAAAGAAAGTCCGCAACAGGAAGGGCTTCACACTAGTCGAGCTGGTGGTGGTCATAGCCATACTGGGCATACTGGCGGCTGTTGCAGTGCCAAAGTATACAGTTTCAAGAAAAGAAGCGGCAGACACGGTTAATGATACTAATAAAAAAATATTGCAGAGTGCCGCCTCTATGGCCGTTGCAGACGGCACCGATGCCGTTACATGGGATAAGGATACAGGAGAAACGACAGATGGCACGAAATTAGGCTGGAGTAATTATTTGCAGGAATGGCCGGAAGTACCGAAAGGAGCTACTGAATCAGGAACTTATAAAGTTGTGATTGATGGCGATGGTAAAGTAACCGTCAGCGTTGAAGGTGCCGGTGACTAGTAAACGGGTGCAGGGATAACCTGAAAAAGGAGGCTGCGCATGTATATACCAGTATTCATAATGGGTATAACAATAGGGTCTTTCCTTAATGTATGCATATACAGGATACCCAGGGGGGAATCCATAGTCTCTCCTCCCTCCCGCTGTACCCGCTGTAGCCATTCCTTGGCCTGGTACGACCTGATGCCAATACTTAGTTATATATTTCTGAAGGGGAAATGCAGGTACTGCGGGGAGGGCATTTCGCCCCGGTACCCGATTATTGAAGCTCTAAACGGAGTTTTATACCTATTTGTTTTATATTATTTCGGTTTATCTTTCGAATTCTATTTTTACTGTTTTATGGCAAGCATTCTTATAGTAATATGCCTGATTGACTATTATGAACGGATAATACCGGATGGGCTTGTGCTGGCCATTCTGGCGGCAACGGTTTTATACAAGGGGCTGGGCAATTTTATCTTAGGAACCCCGCTTTTATTCAGGGACAGCATTTACGGCTTTCTTTCCGGAGGACTTTTTTTTCTGTTTATTGCAGTTGTATCCAAGGGTGCCATGGGCGGCGGTGACATAAAACTGACAGCAGCTCTCGGCCTTATACTCGGATTTAAAAAAACTGTTTTAAACATATTGCTGTCCTTTATTATAGGGGCGCTGGTCTCCTTGTACCTGCTGATTTCCGGCAGAAAGGGAAGGAAGGATGAGATACCCTTCGGACCCTTTATCAATATTTCCTTTTTTATCACATTGTTTTTTGGTGACGGTATTATTTACCGGTATCTGCAAAGCTTTACCGGTTAGGGGGAGCATACATGAGAATGAGGCGGGATAAAGGCTTCACAATAATTGAAATAATAGTATCCATAGCGCTGCTGGGTATGATATCCCTTTTTCTGCTGCCTTTGTCCGCCTATTCGATACAGCATTCCAGGGGGAACAATATCAGGCTTACGGCAATAAATCTGGCTTACACCCAGGTGGAGTGGCTGAAAACTCTGGATTACAACAGTGAACTCGGATTGGATTCGGCGGGTTATTCCCCCTCGGGGAAAGTAAAAGAGAATCTCTACCTTAATGAAACAGGCTCCGATCCAAAGGTCATAGATGGGATAGAATACAGGCTGATGACAAGCATTTACTGGGAAAGTGCAGTATCCTCCCAGGGGGAGTATATAGCCAATGCCGCAAAAAAGGCTGACGTAACTGTCAGGGTGAGAGACCCGTTATCCGGAAAAGAGAAGGCCTTTTCAGTGTTAGGAACCCTTATAGCCTTTGAAGGAGAGAGGACATTGTACTCCTATGTTCCCCTGAAGGTAAGGACAATAACCGGTGAGGATTTTACGAAGCCGGCCAAAAATGTAAAGGTAACGGTAAAAAACCTCAGCAATACTGTTGTTTCATGGAGCAGGACCGATGAAAAGGGAGAAGCCTTATTTGCCGGACTGGCCAATGCGAAGTATAATGTCTGTCCGGAGGAATGGGAGAAGGGGGAAATGACGGCGAGGCCCACAGGTACGTCCGGAGCATATCCCAATGAGGATTGGATATACCATTTGCAGGTTGAAGTAAAGGCAACGGGGGATGATTTTCTTGAACAGATATTTTATGTGGATTATCCTGCTTATATAGTTTTGACCGGTTACCCGAAAGCTCTGACGGATAACTCCCGGGTAAGGCTGGATCCGATATATGATCAGCCGGAGGGTGATACGGCGGCCTATGACCTTGATACCAATCTGACAAGCCTGATGACAAAAAAAATATGGAGGGCTTGGGATTATGAGCACAGCATAACCAGCGGTGCATACAGCTATTATTTCGTTGATAAGGACACCGGAAACCTATGGGACGGAAGCTTTGACTACATGGAGAATGGAGTGACAAGGAAGGAACTGAAGCTGGCTTTTGGGCTCAGGGATGGAAGCTTCAGGAGGGAGGCTGACGGCAGCATAACCCTCACAGTGGAGTTTACCTCGGAAATAAACGGCATAGACACCTTGGAGTTTTCACTTTATGACGGGGATACTCCCATAACCTGCACGGACATAACAATAACCCAGGCGGTCAGCGGCATGAACAACAAGTTCCTGATAAATCTCAGGGCATCCGCCGGCATAACGGGGAATAAACTCAGGTTTGAAGCGGACAACAAAGAAGCGGATACCCTGGTAAACGAATATGGCATGAAGCTTGTACAGGACAGGAATTATTGCATTCTCACAGAAGATTAGAAGGAGAAGCCGGGTTATGAACGGACGTGTGAAAAATTCAATATACAACAGGCAGGGTTTTGTACTGGTTGAGCTGGTTATTTCCATTCCTTTGATTGCAATGGTATTCCTTCTGGGCTATAACATGTTTTTCCTTGCCCAGAATAGCTTAAGCTGTGTCAGCAGAACCGTTGACGTAACCGAAGAACTAAGGTTCTTCCAAAAGAACATATACAGTGAAGCAAATCGGGCGAAAAAGGCTGAGGAGAAAAAGGATGCACTCCACAGAATCAGCTCAACGGAAATATACATATATACCGACGTGGATAATGAGGACGGCAGAAACATACCGGAAATAGTAAGGTACAGGATTGTAAGCGGAAACCTTCAGAGGGATGTTAAGAAGCCGCAAGGTACAGAATACCCTTATACCTATACCTCGGATTTCGGTACTGCGGAAATTGTATTGAGGAATATATCAAATACGGATATTTTCTCGGAACAAGAGCCCATAAGGATTGTGAGTGAGGACAGCCAGGAGTCCCCTGATTACAGGAGAAAGCTCAGAATGAGGCTGGTCATAGAAGGGGAGCCCAATGACATAGAAGTACAGGGGTATCTTATTTCAAAGAGCAGAACAGAGGCAGAGTAGAAAGGAGCTGAATTTTATGAGATGGTTTCGGAACAACAAAGGCGCCGCCTTGCCAATAGTAATTATTGTTCTTGCCATATCTTCGATATTCGGATTTTTCTCCTTGAGTATGCTGGATTCTCAAGCCAGATTCAATATAATGGATGATTCCGGCAAAAAAGCCATGGAATATGCTGAAGCAGGATACAACGCATACCTCTGGCACCTGAACGACAACGTAGAATTTTACAGCACCAAGGAAAGTGACGATATGCAGGGGGTTCCTATAGAATTCATGGACGGTTATTATCAGCTTAGTGTTACAAGGCCCAGTGATACGGATAGGTTCATAACCATAGTATCAACCGGTTGGACCAAAGACAATCCGGGCATAAAGAGGACTATAGAGGCCAAGATAAGAAAAAAACAGTTTGTGCATCATGTTTATGTCAGTAATGATGACGGAAGCTCCATCTGGTGGACCTCCGGGGATGAAAGCCACGGGCCTTACCATACCAACAAGAATCTGTATACCAGAGAGGGAGCGGGGATATACAACACGACTCTGAAAAAGACGGTATATTACCCGGTATTTTTTGATACCGTAAGCTATTCGGGGACTCATACCGAGAACATAAGAAGTTCTTACCGGGATGATGCATACCTGGCCGGAAATCCTTCAAAGACGGACATACTGGAGTTTCCGGCAACCAATTCCCAGCTGAAGGCTTGGGCGGAGAAGGACAATATGGTCTTTTACGGAAGGACCTGCATATATCTGGACGGAGAATATATCAAGATAAGGAACGGAAATGCATCAGCTGCTGAAATACAAACCTACAAAATTTCAGATATATATAACAAGGTTATATATGTCGATAAGGCAGCTGGCGGGGGAACAGGCAAGTTTGACCTTGAATCGGGGAATATATTTATCTCAGGCACAATAAAAGGAGTTCTGACTATCGCAGCCGCCAACGATATATATATAACCTACGGAGACCCTACCAATTGGTACGATTATTCCGCCGAAGACCTCACCAGGAGGGATCCGGCACCCAATCAGCCTCCTGTCAGCTTCCGCTGGTCTGACGGCAGGAACTATGACTATCCTGAATACGGGAGTATAGAGTATGAATCAACTACCTTCACTTCCTCCCATAAGCCGGGAGGAAAGGAATATTACATAAGGGAGGCCAACGGGAAGGATATGCTGGGCCTTGTTGCAAACAGGGATATCTCCATACTTCACTTCAACTGGCCTAAGATGTCGGTAGGAGGGGATGAACCCTGCTGGGATTTTGTATGGAAATGGAACAACAGAACAAAAAGATATGTCAAGGAAAACTATAAATATGATGTTGCACCCAAGGATGTCACGATACATTCTGCATTGTTTGCGATAAACGGCGGATTTGGTTTTGAAAGGTATGATGAACGGAATGGGGAATCGAAATATGTAAGGAAAGGCGATATCACCATATGGGGAAGCATCACGCAAAGAACCAGGCGCCCCGTTGGGATTATTGACAGGACCGGCTATAACAAAAAATACTCCCATGACCCCAGAATGTTCTGCGATTACCCGCCGCACATATTGGAGCCTGTCAACGTAGGCTGGGAGATACACGAATGGAAGGAGGTATCCGATTGAAGGTGTTTTCGTTTTTGGGCAGCAGCATAACGGCTGTTGATTTGGGCTCCTATGAAACAAAGATTATCGCAGGCAAGCAGGAAAGAGAAGGAATATCTGTAAAAAAGGCATTTTCTTTTCTAACTCCTCCCAATACCTACGATAACGGCTATATTGAGGACGGATTCAAGCTGGCAGCAGTTGTCAGGGAGGAATTGGCAAAAAACAATATTTCAGGGGGCACCTGCCACATAACCGTAAAAAGCACCTCAATACTGACAAGGGAAATACTTCTTCCGAAGTTGTCCGACAAGGATATAGAAGGATTGCTGCATTACCAGATGGAAGAACACCTGCCTATGGATTTCAGCAAATACGTAATACAGCATAAGGCGATAGAGAGGATTACGGAAGACGGAAAGGAAAAGCTGAATGTGCTGGTGGCAGCGGTACCAAAGGAATTGGTGGAAACGCATTATGATTTTGTAAGGAAGCTGGGCTTGAAGCCGGAGGTAATGGATTACCAGTCCAACAGCATATGGAAATTCCTGAACCATGCCGGCAGTGTCAACGGCAGCCTGTACCCGCAGGATAAGACCATTGCGGCTATAGATTTGGGCTATAGCAGCTCCAATGTGACAATTATCAGCGAGGGCAAGGCTAAATTAAACAGGGCTATTGACAGCGGAGGGTATAGCCTGGACAAAAATATATCGAGCCTGACAGGCTTGAGCGGCGGGGAAATCAAGGCATGCAAACAGGGAATTATTGATGTAAGTACGGTTCAGGAAGGCTATTCCGAGCAAAACAGATATACAAACATTGTCAAGACAAGCATAGAAGGTATAATGGACAAGATAGACAAGGTATTCAAATACTATGCTTCCAAGGAACCGGAAAAAAGATTGGAAGTACTTCTTCTTTACGGCGGCCTATCCAGGATCAGAGGAATTGATAACTTGTTTTCCGGATATTTCAATATTCCGGCTTTAGTGCTGAACAGCACAAGCAGGATTTATCCGAATGGGGATATAAACGCGTATGTCAATTGCGCAGGAGCATTAATCAGGGACAATGGGGTATGATGGTATGAACGATATGAATTTTTTTTCACCCTATAACAGTAAGAGGGCAAAAAAGGATATTGAAAAACCTGTGATATTTATTAAAGGTTTGGCAGTGTTGGTTTTGATTGGCATTATAGCTTATGGTGCGTTTAATCATTTATCCATAAGAAGGCTGGGTAAAGAAATCAATGCTCTGAATACCGAACTGGAAGCAGTCAGGAAGGATCCGAGGCTTGAAGGTATCATGGCCATGGAAAAGGAAGCGGCTTTGCTGAAGGAGGATTTGTCCGGGCTTTATGCCCTGGATAAATACATTGAAAGCAGGGATACGATAAATGAATTCTTGCTTGAAGCTATAAGGGTCAATACTCCTGCCGAGCTTTTCCTTGATGCAATGCAGATGAATCAGCATAGTATCAAACTTGAGGGAAAATCAAAGGATAAGGAGTCCATAGCCCTATTCGAGCATAATTTGAGGGAGGATGAAGGACTGGAGAAGGTTTTTGTATCACGGGTTACCAACGAAAACGAATATTACAGCTTTTATATGGATATCGAATTAAAGGGGGAAATGCCTAGTGGAGCTGAAACTGGGAAACAATAAGCCCGGAAGCGGCCTGAATATCAGCACAAAGGAAAAAAGCCTCCTTCTGCTGTTGGCTGTAGTTACTATGCTGTGGCTGTTCCATAAATATGTTATTACTCCGCAGGAACTCGAAATACAAAGGCTGAAAGCGGAAAAAGCCAGTTATGAAGAAGAGTATATGAAGATGCGGGAAATTCTGTCAAAGGAGAGTACCATAAGAAAAGAATATGCCGCTTTACTTGAAGATTACGGGAAGACTGCCGGTAAATATTATTCCGGTGATGAACAGCCTGAGCTTATGTATATGATAAACGGTATTACCGACAGCAGCAGGCTTAATATTCCGGGTATAAGCTTCAGGGAGACTGAAACCGCGGAGTTGGAGGGAATTGATGCAAAGCTTTCGGGAGTTTCCCTTGCATACCGCGGAAGTTATTCCGATTTGGAGAAGCTGCTTTCCCAGCTGAGGAACAACCCCAGGAGGGTTTTAATTGAGGAACTGTCTATACATAGAGAGGATGCGGAAACGCTGAGCGGACAAGTTGCTTTCAGTGCCGTAACCTTCGGCGGCAAAGAAACTGAAAAGGACGGATATTTTTATGCCAATGAATTTACTGCCCAGGGTAAGGCTGATCCCTTTGAAGCCTTCAAGGGATACGCGGAGGCCGCTGAAGGCAATAGCGGATCGTGGGATGAGGAAAAGAGGCTTTTGCTGTCCGATTTGGAGTCTGATGCAGTATACTTTATGTCAATTGGCTCAGGGGTAACGGGAGCCGTTGAAAAAATACCGGAGGGAAAATTCGGAAGGACCTCCGTAAGGGCAGAGTATTATATATCTGCCGGTTATCAGCCGGAAAGGGCTTATGTGGTGCTGGACGATCAGAATATAAATATTAAATATCCGCCCTCATCCATAGGAATATGGGCATATTCTTACGGTTATTCACCTGTTACGGTGGGGTTAAGGTTCCAAAGCCAGGAAGGGGAAAAGATAGACCTGAAGCTGTCGGAAGGAGTCAATTGGGTCGGCTGGAAGTATATATCAGCTTCTCCGACACAGGATGTGAATGTATACCCCCTGAAGCTTGACAGGATATATATAGAACTGGGCCCCGAAAAGGATGACTACGGTGTTTTGTTGTTTGACCGTATAGAAGCTGAATACACTGACAATGAGGAAAGCGCCGGAAACCAGGACAGCTTTGAGTTTTATGTGGTGCAGCCGGGAGATACCCTTAGGGGAATAAGTGAAAAGTTCTACGGTACGGGATCCCGATACACAAGTATTGCGAAGGACAACGGACTTCCCAAAAACAGTGCGCCGGAAGCGGGCAGAATACTGGTAATTAGAAAATAGCGGGGAAGGGTGATTGGAATGAAAGAAAAAACCAGATATATCGCAATTGCTGCAGCTGTATTGCTTGCCTTGGTGCTGTTTTCCGGAATGACTGTGTGTGCAGGCTCAGAGGATACTGACGAGGGATACAAGGATGGATACAGTGCCGGCTGGACAGACGGCATGGAGGCTGCATGGGAGGATTTGGACGAGGACAGAAGAAAGAGCTACAGCAAAGCAATACCCAGCAATTCGGAAATAAAGGAATACTATGAACTGGATGAAGAAAGCAACGACTATGAGGATGGATTTTTGGAAGGCTACAGGGACGGATTCAGGGAGGGATATAATTTCGGCTATGAGAATCCTGAGTCGGGAGCTGCATCCCAGGTTAACTATGACCGGGAATTAGGTTATTCAATGGGTGAAATAAGGGGCAGGCTGGACTATTGGGAAGGCCTTGAAAACTCATGGAATCTCCATGTCCCCAAAACAATAGAAATAATCCAATTATTCGGGCTGAAAATGGAGTCTGAAGCCTACAAGAACGACTTTATAACGGAATTCAGGGTTAATTATAAAAAGGGCTACGAATATGGATATAGAATGGCAAAATTCGAACCTATGAAGACTGCTATGGAACAGGGAGCCAAGGATGGGGAGTTGTTTGGGGGAATCATGGGTGCCGGCAGAGGAAGGCTGGATTACTACAGCGGTTCAGTCAGCCAATGGGACAGGAAGCTGCCTTCAGACAGCAGTATTAAAGCCATATTCCTTCTGCCGAAGGATTCCGAAGGCTATGGAAATGCCTTCCTGGCTGCCTTCAAGGCCGCATACAGGACAAAGTATGAGGAAGCATACAGGAAAGCGAACATTGAGAAAAACCTCCTGCTTTTTGAAAGAGGATATGAACAAGGCAGGGAAATAGGGGTCATTAAGGGAGCCAGCCTTGCAAGGATTGACCGTACCATAAATTTGACCAATTACGATGCAAGAAAAAATTATATCGACCAGGATATAATAAAGGAATACATGCTCTTCAATGAAGATGAGAAATACAGGGAAGGGTTCATAAGCGGATTCAGGGAAGGTTTGAAGGAAGGATATATTACTGAATACCGGGACTCCAATTATGAATACGGTAAAAGCAAGGTTGTTACGGAGACAATACCTATAAGCGGTGCGGAGATATTTTCCGGAGATAGTTTAATGAAGCTTACCATAGAAAAGGGTACATTCTATAACATTGCAGCAGTTTCAATAGACAAGACAGTAACAAGCAATGCCAATATAAAGCTGCCTTCAAAGGAAGGAATGATAAAGGCATCGGAGTTTTATACCATATCCGTTGCCAATTCAAGCAGCAGCGTAAATCCGGACAAATCAGCGGAGCTTAGCTTTGAATATTATGGCCCTGCAAACGGAGGCATTTACAAGTACAGCAACGGCACCTGGATTTATCTGCCGAGCAGGATAAACGGAAACAGCATCAGTACGAAACTGAGCCCAGGAAGTATCAATAATAGAACTTGTACCTACGGGGTATTTATAGATGAAAATGCCCGGGATCCATATGATTTAAGAGGGAACTGGGCAAAGGATGAAATTGCGGCATATCTTAGAAGAGGGATTGCGGAGGCATATCCTGACGGAAGCTTCAGGCCTGATTCCCTGCTTACCATGGGCCAGGCGGCGGCTTGGATAAACAACGTTTACAAAACTAAACTGGCAGCGCCGGAATTTCCGAATAATACCGTGACTTATACCGAGATTGAAAAGCTTATGAAGCAGGCAACCGGAGATGAGAATTTTAAATGGTCCTATATAGCCGAAAAAATGGCGCTGAACAAGGACAAGAGGTCGGGCAGCTTCAGCTCCGTGAGCGGAACTGTCACAAGAGCCGAGGCTATTTATATGCTTTATTATTTGAATGAATAATCAGGAGTGCGGAAACCCAATTTTTTCATACAAAACGAATTGATTATTTGTGTTGAATTTTTCTCTGAAATGATATAGAATATACTTTGTCAAAACAAATAAGTGGGGGTATGGCGCAGTTGGGAGCGCGCTTGAATGGCATTCAAGAGGTCAGGGGTTCGAACCCCCTTATCTCCACCAAACTGCAGATAAGAGCACTTACTTTTTTGTAGGTGCTTTTTTTTAAGTACATACTGGGTTCGAACCCCTTATTTCCACCGTATTTTGTCCGAAAACCCTTGATTTTACAAGGGTTTAATTTGTTTTTTGAAGAGGAAAACACCTTTTCTGCAGAGCCTGTGACCATGTGAATATGCCTCAACAACGTGCATTATGCACGATTTTGTGTTGTAATACATGAAAAATATATTCGGGAGATGCGATATGGATTATCAGTATGCAAGCGCCTGCCACCGCATTGTTTATTGCTTGCTGCATTGTCATTTGATATAATTGTAATATAAAGGGCAGAGTGGAAATATTCATTGGTGTAACGATATTGAAGAG
>Ga0208197_1002034_pt1 | contig 18654 bp, 17 predicted proteins | sample AD_JPNNA4_MetaG_FD_184444 | JGI IMG/M metagenome (GOLD analysis project Ga0208197, IMG submission 184444) | Active sludge microbial communities of municipal wastewater-treating anaerobic digesters from Japan - AD_JPNNA4_MetaG (SPAdes) (version 2) | ecosystem: Engineered > Bioreactor > Anaerobic...
AACCGGAAGGGCTGCCGGTTGAGCGCGTCGGAATCGAGGCCCTGGTGCATGCCGCAGTCCACGAGGAACTGCAGGCCGTTGACGGAGAGGTGAACGCACGAACCCGTCACTTTTCGCGCCGCGCCGAGGAAGGCGATCTTCATGGGGAAGCCTCGCAGTGGGTTGCAGGGTGCCGTGGAGATGCAAGCTGGACAGGCGGCAACAAATGATACATATAACAGTTACCGCCGGCATGCAACAGAATAGAAGCCGCGGAAGGGACGGATGGAAAACCGGCCGTGCGACAATCATCCCCGGCGCACAAAGGCGCGCTGGGACCGCCTGGCCAGGCACTACGGCCTTGTCGAGTTTCTCTCGGAGCGGCACCTTCGGCCCTGGCGGGCGGTGCTGTGGCGCCATGCGTCGGGGCGGATCCTCGAGGTCGGCGCCGGCACGGGGCTCAACCTCGGCTTCTACCCGCCGGGCGCCGAGATCACGGCCTGCGACCTCTCGGGCGTCATGCTCCGCAAGGCCCGGGAGCGCGCCCGCGGGATGCCGCTTCGCATCACGTTTAACGAGGCGGACCTGTGCTGCCTCCCCTTTCCCGACGGCCTCTTCGACACGACGGCGGAGACCTTCGTCCTGTGCTCCCTGCAGGACCCCGTCCCGTGCCTGCGCGAGATGGCGCGGGTGACGAGACCCGGCGGCCGGATCCTTCTGCTCGACCACGTGCGGATCGACCGCCCGGTCATCGGCCCCCTCATGGATCTCGTCAACCGCCTGACCGTGCGGTTCGCCGCGGAGCACATCACCCACCGGACGGAGGCCCTCGCGCGCGCCGCGGGTCTCGAGATCGAGGAGAGCAGGCGCTACGGGTGCATGGGCGTGATCCAGTTCCTCGTCGCCCGGCCCGGAAAGACGGAAGCCGGGAAGTTGCGAGGGCAGGAAATAAAACGAGAAAAGACGATGGGATCGGGGGCGGGCCCCACAGCGGGAAGCGGCGGCAGGAAGGTTCCCGACCGTTCGGAAAGGCTTCCCCGGACCCTGACAACCGCAAGGCCCAGGCACCCCATCGACCCCGGGAGGAGCGGACCATGAACGATTTCAAGAAGGCGGCCGTCCGGATCTACAACGACGCGAAGAAGGAAAAGCGCCTCACCGAGGGGCGAACGCTCGAGGAGCTCAAGCGGATCGCCCTGCGCCACGAGGGCGTGATCCAGACACAGGTCGGCTCCGTCGCAGCGGACTCGGAACCCATGAACCGCTCGGCGCCGCACACCCGCAACAGCGTCGACCACCCCTTCGGCGAGCCCGAGGAGAGGCTCGCCCGGCAGGCCGTGGAGCGCCTCGGCCGGGAGAAGCTCGTCTGCCTCGACACGATGGTGGGCGACGGCCGGGACGGCGTGACGGCGCGGTTCATCATGCCCGAGCAGTACGCCCAGATCGCCTACGGGCTCAAGCTCCTCATGGACTACCCCGCGGCGAGGGTCGTCGAGGAGCCGACCTACACGATTCTCTTTTTCACCGACGAGGCCTTCGAGCCCAACAAGAAAAAGAAGCTCCTCGACAAGGACATCACCGTGCGCCTCTGGATGGGGGAGAAGCGCGGCGAGCAGGTCAAGATCTGCCGCAACACGATTTACCTGGGCGAAGGGAAAAAGGGCGTCTTCATGTTCGAGGACTGGCGGGTGAAGGCCATCGACCGCACGGGCCTCTTCCTGCACGCCGGCGCCCGGAGGGACTGGCTCTGGATCCACGACCTCGAGACGGACCGGCCGGAGCTCACGGAGGTCGTCACGGCCATCTCGGGGCTCACCGCCACGGGGAAGACGACGACGCTGTGCCGGCGGCTTGCCCGCCTGCCGCGGGAGAGCTCCGAAATGATCGGCGACGACGGGGGAAGCCTGGGCTTCGACGGGAGCTACGCCGCCTTCGAGATCGGCGGGCTCTACGTCAAGACCGAGGGCCTCGACGAGCACCAGCCCGAGATCCTGCGGGCCGCCGAGTCGAGGGACGCCTTCCTGGAAAACGTGGCCATCACGAAATACCCCTACATGCCGGACTTCAAGGACGTGCGCAAGACGGGGAACGGCCGGGCCGTCGTCACGCGGGAGAAGCTCGAGATCGCGAGCGCCGGGCTTCGCGCCGACCGGATCCACTGCATCGTCATGCTCACCCGCAACCCGCTGGCCAACGTGATCAGCAAGCTCACGCCCGAGCAGGCCACCATGATGTTCATCTACGGCGAGTCCATCGAGAGCTCCGGCGGCAACCCCGAAGAGGCGGGCCGGTTCAAGCGCGAGTTCTTCCTCGATCCCTTCATGGCGGGCGACCGGCTCGAGCACGCGATGATCTTCTACGAGATCATCCGCAGGAACCGCATCAAGTGCTACCTCGCCAACACGGGGACCATCGGCCAGGGCGAAGAGAAGGTGACGCTGCGCCAGTCGCTGGCGACCTACAACGACCTGCTGCGATACCAGCTGCGCTTCAGCACCGAGCCCGACTACCTCGGGCTGCACTACCCGATCAAGTGCGACCGGGCGAACCTGGACCTCATGATCGCCCACCGGCTCTTCCCGGACCGGGACCTGCTCAAGAAAAAGCTCGTCGACTTCTTCCGCGGACGCGAGCAGTACCTCGAGGCCTTCGAGGGCAAGTACGGGAAGATCCCCGAGGCGATCCGCGAGTCCGTCCCCTACCGCTACCGGGACATCAGCGACAGCGAGCGGATCACGGCGGAGTGACCGCCGTTGCCCATGACGGTCATTCCTGCGAAGGGGGGAACCCGGGAACACGTGAATGCCGGATCACGTCCGGCATGTCCTGTTTGCAGACCCCCTCGAAAGCTTCCTTTCAAGCGGGCGGCGTCCTGTCCGTGCCGTGGAGAGGCGTGAAATGACGATTGCGTTCTCGGCGTTTCGGCGATACAAGCTCCATTTCATTCAACGCTCGGGAATCCTCCCATGGGTCTGCTGAAGAAATTCTTCCGCTTCTTCCTCATCGCAGCGCTCCTCCTGGCGGGGGCGGTGCTCGTCTACACCTCCACGGCGTTCTTCTACTGCGACGTGGCAGCGTTGAAGAAGAAAAACCCCGGGAAGACGGCCTTCATGGCTCAACGGGAATCCGAGTGGAAGGCCAAGGGGCTCAGGAACAAGAGGGTCGTCCAGGCCTGGGTCCCCTTCTCGAAGATCTCGCCCTACGCCGCCAAGGCCGTCCTCATCGCCGAGGACGACAAGTTCTGGTCCCATGAAGGGTTCGATTTCGAGGCCATCCAGAAGGCCATCGAGAAGGACATCAAGCTGGGCAAGCTCAAGTACGGCGGCAGCACGATCAGCCAGCAGCTTGCGAAGAATCTATTCCTGTCCCCGACGAAAAACCCCCTGCGCAAGCTCAAGGAGGCCATCCTCACCTGGCGCATCGAGAACAACCTCTCCAAGCGGCGCATCCTGGAGCTCTACCTGAACGTGGCCGAGTGGGGCGACGGGATCTTCGGCATCGAGGCCGCCTCGCGCCACTATTACGGGAAAGCGGCCGCCGATCTCTCGCCCATGGAAGCGGCAAGGCTCGCCGTCGTGCTGCCCAACCCGCTCAAGTACAGCCCGACGGGCACGTCGAAGTACGTGGAGAAACGGGCCGAGATCGTCTACGGGATCATGGTGAAGCGGGGCATCGTGATCGAGGAGTACGAGGATCTCATGAAGGCGCCCGCCGACGGCCCCCCTGCCGAGACGGGTGCACCGAGGCCTCCCGGGCAGACATCCGGCATGGCGGAGGTCGCCGACGGGAAGGGCGAGGCACCGGCGGAAAGGACTCAAGCCTCGACGTCTCCCCCCGCGCAGCGGGTCGAGAATAACGCCGAACAGGTCCGGCCGCCGGCAGGCCGGGAAAAGTGAGCCCGCGGCAGCCGGATGCCCGTATCTGTCATTTCGACCTTGCGTAGTCGATCATGCCGTGGAAATCGACGAGGACGACCGGTTCGTTGCCGACCACCCAGGCATCGTGGCCCACGGGCAGAAGCGTCACATCCCCCGCCCGGCTGTCGAACTCCGTCCCATCATCCATAACGATGTGAAGGGTTCCGGACAGCCGATACTGGAAATGCGGCGCCTCGCAGATCTTCGTCTTCGCCGGCGGCTTCACGGATTCGGACCACTTCCACCCCGGCTCGAAGGTCGCCCGGCCGATCAGGGCACCCCCGATACGGACCCGTTCCACCTTCCCCTTGGGAAAACTCCTCACCTCTTCAGGCTTGCTGAAACGTTTCAGCTCCGCCATGCTCTCACCGCTTTTCATGGCTTCATCCTCACGTTCCCGGATGCTTCCTCCCGACGCGGGGGAAACGCGATCCGCAATCTTATCTATTCGACCACTGTACATTCCTTGTGCCTCCCGTCAATCCGGCGGCGGATGAGTCACCCCGGCGAAAAGCCCTGCAAGGATATCGGGTGGAAGCCGAGCACAACAAGGAGGGATCACCCCGCGTTGAAAATCGGCATGATTGGTGGTAGTGTGCATCGCATGCGCTGCCCGCGTCCGGGGTGCAGAATGCATAAGCGAATTCTTCTCATTTTGACGATGGCCTTCATGTTCCTGACGGGTTGCCGGCAAACAGTCGCGGAAACGGCGGGCCTCGAGGGCGGCAGGCTCCGGCCCTGCCCGGACAGTCCCAACTGCGTGTGCACGCAGGACACCGACGAGCGGCACCGGATCGAGCCCATTCGCTTCGAGGGCACGCGGGAAGAGGCCCGGGATAGGCTGCTGGCGCTGATCGGGCATATGGACCGTGCGACGATCGCGAAAGCCGGGGCGGATTACATCCACGTCGAATTCCGGTCCGCCGTCTTCCGGTTCGTCGACGACGTGGAGTTCCTCATCGACGACACGGCCGGGCTCATCCACTTCCGGTCCGCTTCACGGGCGGGGTACTACGACTTCAAGGTCAACCGCAGGCGGATGGAGGACATCCGCAGGCGCTTCGCGGGGCCCCGATGAGCCGCGACAGGGTGCGCCCGGAACGAGGCCCGGCGGTTTCCGTCATCGTCCCGGTCCTGCACGAAGCCGGCCGGCTCGATGCGCTCATCGATCACGTCCGGCAGACCGCCGGCGCCGAGCCCGTCGAGACCATCCTCGTCGACGGGAGCCCCGACGGGGAGTCGATCGGGACCGTGACCCGCGGGGGGGTAACCCTCCTGACCGCCCCGGCCGGCAGGGCGCGCCAGATGAACGCGGGGGCGGCCGCGGCAACGGGGGATTTTCTCCTCTTCCTCCATGCCGACACGCGACTGCCGGCGGGTGCCTTCCGGCGCATCGCCGAGACCCTCTCGGACGGCCGCCACGGGGCGGGCGCCTTCGATCTGCGCTACGACTCGGAGAGGCCCTCGATGCGGATCATCGCCCGGGCGGCCTGCCTGCGGTCGAGGCTGACGCGGATTCCCTACGGCGACCAGGCCCATTTCTTCCGGCGGGATTATTTCGAGGCGATCGGGGGCTACGCGGATATCCCCTTCCTGGAGGACGTGGAGATCATGCGCCGCATCAAGAGGCGCCGCGAGCGCATCTGCATCCTGCCCGAGCCGGTGGTCACGTCGGCGCGGCGACAGCAGCAGGAAGGCGTCCTGGCCTGCACCGTGCGAAACGGGGTCGTCGTCGCCCTCTACTACGCGGGGATGTCCCCCGAGCGTCTGGCGCGGTTCTACCGCAAAGCCTGAAGGGAAGGGGCATGGGGGGCGGGACGGCCGTCCGCGTGGGCCTCTGCATCGCCGTCATCCCGCAGGGCCCCCTCTCGGGGCAAAGACGCAAGGAACGGCAACGAAAGGGGCAGCCGCATGCTGCTGGCCGGTGACATCGGCGGAACCAAGCTCCACTTCGGTCTCTTCACCCGGCAGCGCGGGCCGCGTCGGCCCCTGGCGCAGGCCGTCTACCGCTGTGCCGATCTCGACAGCCTGGAGGACGCCGCCCGGCATTTCCTCGGCAAAACGGGACGCCCGGCAACCAAGGCGGTCCTGGCCGTGGCCGGGCCGGTGCTCGAGGGGACCACGCGGATCACGAACCTGCCGTGGGCCGTCGACGGGGCCCGCCTCCGCAAGACGCTCCGCCTCAGGTCGGTGACGCTGCTCAACGACGTCGAGGCCGTCGCCGCCGCCCTGCCTCTGCTGCGGCGAACGGATCTCGTCCCTCTGCGGGAAGGCAGAGCCGCCCGCCGCGGCAACCGGGCCGTCATCGCGCCGGGGACGGGCCTCGGCGAGGCCTTCACGGTCTGGGACGGGAAGCGCCACCGGGCGTTCGCCACCGAGGGGGGGCACGCCGACTTCGCCCCGGGCACGCCGTTCGAGGACGAACTCCTCGCATTTCTCCGGGCACGTCACGGGCACGTGAGCTACGAGCGGGTCTGCTCGGGGATCGGGATTGCGAACCTCTACGGGTTCCTTCGGGACAAAGGCCGCGGCGAGGAGCCCCCATGGCTCACGGAGGCGCTGTCCCGGGCCCCCGACCCGGTGCCCGTCATCGTCGAAAAAGCGCTTGACCCGGAAAATCCCTGTGATATCTGTGTCAGGGCCATCGACCTCTTCGCCTCCATCCTGGGGGCCGAGGCGGGCAACCTGGCCCTGAAGACCCTGGCCACGGGAGGCGTCTACCTCGGGGGAGGGATCCCGCCGCGGGTGCTTCCGTTTTTGAAAAAAGGCGGCTTCGAGGAGGCCTTCCTCCGGAAGGGACGGATGCGGGATCTCGTCTCGCAAATCCCCGTGCATGTCATCACGAACCCCGGGGCGGCCCTCCTGGGGGCTGCGGTGCGGGGGCTCGGATTAGAAACCTGAACAAGGAGTCGTTCGACCCGATGAACCAGACCGACACGCTTTGCATCAACACCATCCGCATGCTCGCCGTCGACGCCATCGAGAAGGCGAAGTCCGGGCACCCCGGCCTGCCCCTGGGGGCGGCGCCCATGGCCTATGTCCTGTGGACACGGCACCTGCGGTTCAACCCGGCAAATCCCCGCTGGCCCAACCGGGACCGCTTCGTGCTGTCCGGGGGTCACGGCTCCATGCTGCTCTACGCGCTCCTGCACCTGACGGGCTACGAGCTTTCGCTTGCCGAGATCAAGAAATTCCGCCAGTGGGACAGCCTCACGCCCGGCCACCCCGAGCACGGACACGACGGGGTCGAGGTCACCACGGGACCGCTGGGTCAGGGAATCTCGAACGCCGTGGGGCTTGCCATCGGCGAGGCCCACATGGCGGCCCGCTTCAACCGCGAGGGGTTCCCCCTCGTCGACCATTACACCTACGTGCTGGCCAGCGACGGCGACCTGATGGAGGGGGTGGCCAACGAGGCCTGCGCCCTGGCGGGCCACCTGGGCCTGGGCAAGCTCATCGTCCTGCACGACGACAACCGGATCTCGCTGGCCGGCTCGACCGATCTTTCCTTCACGGAGAACCTGGCCCAGCACTTCGGGGCCATCGGCTGGCACGTGCAGGCCGTCGAGGACGGCAACGACCTCGCCGCCATCGACGAGGCGATCGAGGAGGCAAAAAAGGAGACCGGCAGGCCCTCCCTCATCTGCGTGCGCACGGTCATCGGGTACGGCTCGCCCCGCAAACAGGGCAGCTACGAGGCCCACGGGGCCCCGCTCGGGCCGAAGGAAGCCGAGGAAACAAAGAAGAATCTCGGCTGGCCGCTGGAGCCGACATTTCATGTGCCCGAGGAGGCCCTCAAGGTCTTCCGCTGGGCCCAGTCGAGGGGCAAGCAGCTCGAGGGACGTTGGGCCGCCATGCTGGAGCGCTACGAAAAGGCCTTCCCCGAGTCAGCCGACGAGTTCAAGCGCCGCAAGGCCGACCTGCTGCCGGAGGGATGGGACAAGGGGCTGGCCGCGTACCCCGCGGGGAAATCCGTCGCCACGCGAAAGGCATCCGAGGAGATCCTGCAGATCCTCGGAAGGAACATCCCCGAACTCATCGGCGGCACGGCCGATCTGAACAACTCCGTCTTTGCCTGGCTCAAGGGCATGGGCGATTTCCAGAGGCCCGGCGAGAAACCGGCCGGCGTACAGGGCTCAGTCGGCGGACCGTGGGGCTACGAGGGCCGCAACATCCACTTCGGGGTACGCGAGCACGCCATGGGCGCCATCGCCGTCGGGCTTGCCGCCTACGGCGGGATCCTCCCCTTCACGGGGACCTTCTTCGTCTTTTCCGACTACATGCGACCGCCGATCCGTCTTGCGGCGCTCTCCCATCTGCGGGTCCTCTTCATCTTCTCCCACGACAGCATCGGCGTGGGCGAGGACGGCCCCACGCACCAGCCCGTCGAGCAGCTCACGGCCCTGCGGGCCGTGCCGAACCTGACGGTCCTGCGGCCGGCCGACGCCAACGAGACGCTGGCCGCCTGGAAGGCGGCCCTCCAGCGTCGCAACCCGACGGTCTTCGTCTTCTCACGGCAGAACCTGCCCGTTATCGACGCCTCGAAGTACCCCGTCGCCGAGGGGGTCGGCCGCGGGGCCTACGTGCTCGTCGACGGGGGCGATCATCCCGACATCGTCCTGCTCGCCACGGGCTCCGAGGTCTCGCTCGCGCTCCGGGCGGCCGACGAGCTTGCGTTGAAGAAGGTGCGCGCCCGCGTCGTCTCCATGCCCTCCTGGGAGCTCTTTCGGGAGCAGGCACAGGGCTACCGCGACGCGGTCATCCCCCCCGCGGTGAAGAAGCGCCTGGCCGTCGAGGCCGGTGCCACCATGGGGTGGTGGAAGTGGGTGGGCGACGAGGGCGACGTGATCGGTATCGACCGTTTCGGGGCCTCGGCGCCGGGCGATGCGCTCATGGAGAAGTTCGGCTTCACCGTGGAGAACGTCGTCGCCAGGGCGCTCAAGCTCCTCGGCAGGGAGTAGGAAGCCCGGGCGGGTCCGCCGGGTTCGAAAAAACCGCCTCCCCTGCGCTTGTCTAATCCGGGGAGATTGTGTATACAGGAAGCAGCGCGCTGATGCGCTGCTTTTTTCCTGCGCGGGGCGCGGCCCGGCAGCCGGGAGGCGCTCCCCGCTTCCGCCCCGGGCCGTATCGGACCTTCCGCCCCTGAACGCCCATAGCGCCCGTCGTGCTTGAGGAGGGCTTCCGGGTGAGCGCGATCAAGGACCTCAACCGTCTGGGCCAGTCCATCTGGCTGGATTTCATCCGCCGCGCGCTGCTCGCCTCCGGCGAACTGGAGGCCCTCGTCGCCCGGGGGGTCTCCGGCGTCACGTCCAACCCCACCATCTTCGAGAAGGCCATCGCGGGAAGCGCGGATTACGACGGGGCGCTGCGTGAACTTGTCGAAGAGGGCAGGACCAACGACGAGATCTACCTCGCCCTGGCTTTCGACGACATCCGGCGGGCGGCCGATCTGCTCAGGCCCGTCTACGACGCCTCGGGGGGCGCCGACGGCTATGTGAGCCTCGAGGTGAACCCGAAGCTCGCCTACGACACCGAGGGGACCGTCGCCGAGGCCAGGACGCTCTTCAGGGCCCTGGACAGGCCCAACGCGATGATCAAGGTCCCCGCCACACCCGAGGGCATCCCCGCCATCGAGGCCCTGATCGGGCAGGGGGTCAACGTCAACGTGACCCTCATCTTCTCCCTTGCCCACTACGAGGCCGTGGTGCGGGCCTACATCGCCGGCCTCGAGCGGCTCGCCGCCCGGGGAGGCGACCTGCGGCGCGTGGCCTCGGTGGCCTCCTTCTTCGTGAGCCGGATCGACACGGCCGTGGACAAAAGGCTCGAGGCCCTGGGAAACAAAGACCTGCAGGGCAAGGCGGCCGTCGCCTGCGCGAAGCTCGCCTACGGACGCTTCCGGGCGATCCGCGCCTGGAAGCGCTGGAAGGCGCTGGCGGCAAAAGGCGCCCGGGTGCAGCGGCTGCTCTGGGGCAGCACGGGCACGAAAAACCCCCGCTACCCCGACACGCTCTACGTGGATGGGCTCATCGGCCCCGACACGGTGAACACCCTTCCCCCCGCCACCCTCGAGGCCTTTCTCGATCACGGGAAGGTCGAGCCCACGCTCTGCCGGGGTCTGCGGGAAGCGCGGAGGGTGCTCGTCGAGATCGAGGGCCTGGGCATCCGCATGGACGAGATCGCCGAGACGCTGCAGCGCGAGGGGGTGCTGGCCTTCGAGACGTCCTTCGACGCCCTGATGGGGAGCATCCGTTCGAAGCGCGACGAGCTCCGGGCCGGCTGGGTCCCCGAGTCCACCGAGGCCGGCTCCCTGCGGGACCGGATCGACGAGGCGCTGGCCGAGCTGCGGAGGGAGCGAGTCATGGACCGGATCTGGGCGAAGGATCACACCGTCTGGAAACCCGGCCCGAAGGAGATCGCCAACCGCCTCGGCTGGCTCGCAAGCCCATCGGCGATGCTGGAGCGCGTGGGCGAGATCGATGCCTTTGCGAAGGCTGTTCGCTCCGGGGGGGTTGCGCGGGTGGTGCTCCTGGGGATGGGCGGATCGAGCCTCGCCCCCGAGGTTTTCGCGAAGACCTTCGGTAGCGCGCCCGGCTGCCCGGAGCTCTCCATCCTCGACAGCACGGACCCGGGCGCCGTGCTGCGCGTCGCGCTCGATCTCGACCCCGACCGGACGCTCTTCGTCGTCTCGTCGAAATCGGGGACGACCGTCGAGATCCTCTCGCTGTTCAAGTTCTTTCACCGGTGGGCGGTCGAAAGGCTGGGCGGGGACAGGGCCGGGCGGCACTTCGCGGCCGTCACGGACCCGGGTTCGGCCCTCGAGGCGCTCGCCCGGGAACACGGGTTCTGCCGGGTTTTCCTGAACGACCCGGACATCGGCGGGCGATTCTCGGCCCTTTCGTTCTTCGGCCTGGTGCCGGCGGCGCTGATCGGCGTCGACATCGGGACCATCCTCGAGCGGGCCGCGACGATGGCCGCCAACTGCGACGCCGGCAACTGCCCCGTGGCGGGCGACAACCGCGGGGCCCGGCTGGGGGCATACCTGGGGAGGCTCGCGCAGCTGGGCCGCGACAAGCTCACGCTGATCACCTCGCCCTCGCTGCAGTACTTCGGCGACTGGGTGGAGCAGCTCGTCGCCGAGAGCACGGGCAAGGAGGGCAAGGGGATCCTCCCGGTGCTCCGCGAGGCGCCGGGCAGGACGGAGACGTACGGGGCGGATCGTCTCTTCGTGGGGCTGGAAGCGGCAGGCGAGCCGCTTCGCACCGCTTTCGTCCGCTCCCTCGAGGAGGCGGGGCACCCCGTGGAGATCCTCCGCGTCCACGACCCCTGCGATCTGGGCGGGCAGTTCTTCCTCTGGATGATGGCCACCGCCGTGGCCGGCCGCTTCCTGGGGGTCAACCCCTTCGACCAGCCCGACGTGGAGGCCGCCAAGGCCGCCGCCCGCCAAGCGATCGAGGCCTTCAAGGCGCAAGGACGGCTTCCGGAGGAAAGCCCGGCCCTGCGCTTCGGGGGCGTCGAGGTATACGGCGCCGTGAAGGGGACGGACACGATGAGCGCCCTGGAGGGCTTCCTGGAGGATATCCCGCCCGGGGGCTACATTTCGATCATGGCCTGGCTGCCGCCCTCGGACGAGACGGACATCCTTCTCCAGATCTTCCGCACGAGGCTTCGCGACCGATACCGGGTGCCCGTGACCGTGGGCTACGGGCCCCGCTTTCTGCACTCGACGGGACAGCTTCACAAGGGCGACGGGGGACGGGGGGTCTTCATTCAGCTCACGGCGGATTGCGAAGAGGATGTCCCGATCCCGGACGGGCCGGGGGCGCAGGCGCCCGCCCTGACCTTCGGCATTCTCGAGGCCGCCCAGGCGGCGGGCGACCGGCAGGCCCTGCTCGCCAGGGGGCGCCGGGTCATCCGGCTGCACCTCGGTCCCGACATCGGCGGGCGCCTTGCCCTGCTCAGCGAGGGGATCCAGTAGCCGGGGATGCGGCAAAGGGACGAGGGGACCGGTCGCATCCTCAGCGGGGGCGGCGGCAGGGTCCTCGGCGAGGCGATGAAGGGGGCGCAAGGACGGCACGGCACAGAAAGGAGGGAGACATGACCATCGATACGATCCAGCTCAAGCGGCAGTCGGCGGCCTACGCCGCCGACCTCGTGCAATCGGGGATGATCGTCGGGCTCGGCCACGGAAGCACGGCCATCCACGCCGTGGCGATCCTGGCGGAGAAGCTCAAGGCCGGACAGCTCAAGGACGTGATCGGCGTGCCCAGCTCCTACCAGGTCGAGGAGGAGGCCATGCGCTGCGGCATGCCCCTGAGGGCCTTCGACGAGATCCCCGTGATCGACCTCACGATCGACGGGGCCGACGAGGTGGACCCGCAGCTCAACATGATCAAGGGCGGCGGAGGGGCCCTGTTGCGGGAGAAGATCATCGCCGAGGCCAGCCGGCGCGAGGTGATCGTCGTCGACGAATCCAAGCTCACGCCCGTCCTCGGGCGGAAGCGCTGCGTCCCCGTGGAGGTGATCCCCTTCGGCTGGCGCTCCCAGGCGATGTTCCTCGAGTCCCTGGGCGCGAAGGTCTCCCTGCGCCGAAACGCCGACCGCAGCCCCTACCACACGGACTGCGGCAACTGGATCCTGGAGTGTAACTTCGGCCCGATCGAGAGGCCTCACGCACTGGCGGAAAAGATCAAGGCCCGCGCCGGGGTCGTGGAGCACGGCCTGTTCATGGGCCTGGCCTCCGACGTGGTCATCGCGGGGGCCAAGGGGGTGCGCCATATCAAGCGGGGCGAGGGCGGGGTTTCACCGAGCGAATTCGGCAAGGAATTCTGATGCCCGGCATGGATGCAACCGGGAAAAGACGCACACGTTCGATGAACCGTGCCTCGGGAGCGATCCTGATCCTGGCCGGTCTCGCGTTTCTGCCGGCCCTCGCGGCCGCACAGGCAGGGTTTTTGCTGCGGGAGGAATTCTCCGATCTGGCCGCCTGGCGCCCCGTGACGTTCCCGAAGATTCAGGAGCACACCCGCTACCGCATCGAGCACCAGGAGCGGGAGTCGGTGCTCCGGGCCAAAAGCCGGGCCTCGGCCTCGGCCATCGTCTACCGGAGCCCCTTCGACGTCTACGACTACCCCCGCCTGCGCTGGAAATGGAAGGTCGAGAACGTCTATGAAAAGGGCAATGCCCGCGTCAAGGAAGGGGACGACTACCCGCTGAGGATCTACGTCCTTTTCGAATACGACCCGTCGACGGCCTCGGCCTTCGACAGGGCGAAATACGGCCTGGCCAAGGCCCTCTACGGGGAATACCCGCCGCACAGCGCGCTCAACTACATCTGGGCCAGCCGGGAGGACGAGGGGGGGTCCTCACGAACCCCTACGCGTCGAACGCGAAGATGATCGTCCTGCAGAAAGGGAAAAAGTACCTCGGGCGGTGGATCGTGGAGGAGCGCAACGTCCTCGACGACTACCGAAGGGCCTTCGGGACCGACCCGCCGGCCAGGGCGACCCTCGGGATCATGAACGACTCGGACGACACGAAGGAGGCGTCCGTCGCCTACGTGGGGTTCATCGAGATCTTTCGGTGACCGGGGCATCGGAAGGACGGGGAAGCGAACGCAGTCCCGCCGGGCGGACGCGACCCCGGTCGCCTCACGACGCGGATCGGGCCGCGGCCGTGAAGTACTCGCAGTCCCTCGTGGCGTCGCTGAGGACGTGCTCGACGAAGCGGGCGAACCGCCAGCACTTTTCCGGCTCGGCGTCGGTCCGGGGACTGTGGAAGATGCAGCGCCCGCAGGTCCTGTCGCTGTCGGGTTTCATCTTGACCTCCGTTGCATCAACCTGTAACGGAAGGCGGACGGCCCGTCAACCGAAATCCGAACGAGGAATGCGCCCATGAACGATGCAGAGGCCCTCGAGGAGGCCCTCCTGGTCGAAGACCTCCACACGGGGGAGCTGATCGTCGAGCGTGCCAACGGGCAGAGATGGCTCCTCGACGCCAAGAGGGGCTGGTGCCCCTGGGGCTACGAATTCGAGGGAAAGCGTGTCCGGCTCAGGTTCGGCGAGGTGACGTCGATCCTGATCAACGATCGGGGCGAGCAATACGAGTTCTGGACGGACAGGCCGCTCGATTGACGGCCGGGGCTTTCCCCGGCCGCGTCATCGAGTCTTGACTTGTTCCTCTTGATTTCGTGAGCTTGCCCATCGTTGCCCGGTTTCGCTCACCGGCTCCACCTCCTTTCCGCCCCGCACACACCGAAAGGGGCCGCCTCTGCCGGGGTAACGGCTGAAGGCACGAGAGTTGCAGCATTTCATTGTCTTTACGGCCGTGAGGCCGAACGGAACGAAAAAGCAAATCCAGGCAACGGGAGGACGAACAGGCAAACCGACATCTCGGGGGACACGGAGATGCGACGGGCCCACATCCTTTCCACAGGCAGTTTCCTTCCCGACAGGATCATTCCAAACGAGGACCTCACCCAGTTTTCGTCCGAGGCGCGCCGGCTGATCGCGGAGAAAACGGGCGTGCAGACCCGCAGGCACGCGGCCGAGGATCAATGCACGTCCGACCTCGCCTTCGCCGCCGCCCGCGCCTGCCTCGGGAAAATCGATTTTCCGCCCGAGAACCTGGAGGGGATTGTCCTCTCCACCTCCTCCCCGGACCGGATGCAGCCGGCCACGGCAACGCGTGTCCAGCACCTGCTGGGGACCCGAAACGCCTTCGCCTTCGACATCAATTCCGTCTGCTCCGGCAGCTCCTACGGCATCGCCGTCGTCGACTCCCTCATCCGGTCGGGTTCATTCCGGACGATCCTGTTCGTCGCCGCCGAGATGTATTCCAGGATCCTCAGCCCCAGGGACTTCGCGACGTACCCCTTTTTCGGGGACGGGGCGGGCGCCGTCCTGTTCCAGTCGGCAAGCGGCTGCCCGCGGGGGGTCCTGCACTCCTGCCTCGGCACCGACGGCAGCCGAAGCGACACGATCTGCGTTCCCGGGGGAGGAACGATGCTGCCCTTCGAGAAAATGCCCGGCCCGCGCTCGGCCTTTTTCCGGATGAAGGGCGAGGAGGTCTTCGCCTTCACCCTGGACAAGGGGCCGAAGGTCATCCGCAGGCTTCTCGAGGAAGCCGGCGTGGCGCCGGAGGCGGTGAAGCGCTTCATCTGTCACCAGGCCAACATCCACATTCTCTACGGCATCGCCGATCAGCTGGGCATCCCGAGGGAGAAGTTCTTCGTCAACCTCGACCGCTACGGCAACACGGCCAGCGCATCGGTGCTCATCGCGCTGGACGAGGCCGTCGCCCGGGGAGACCTCACAGCGGGGGATCTCGCCGTCGTCGCGGCCTTCGGGGGAGGGCTCTCCTGGGGGGCAAACCTGATCCGCATCTGACCATCCCGCAGAAAGAGAGGAGAAGAGAAGAGATGAACGAGACGATTCTTGCCACCGTCCAGAGCGGCATCGTGGAGCTCTTCCCCGATGTCGGCAAGGTCCCGATCACGCCCCGGATGCGCCTGGGGGACATCCCCGACTACGACTCCATGGCGGCCGTCAATCTGCAGGTGTTCCTCGAGGAGAGGTTCCCCCTGAAGGTCTCCCTGGACATGCTGACCGAGGAGATGACCCTGGGGGAACTGGTCGAGTACATCGGGCGATACGTCAAGAACAACTGACCCGTCCCTGGAGGAGGCCGCAACCATGGACACCTTCGACATTTTCTCCGCGCTGAAGGACGTCGAGCAGTGCTGGCGGGATCGGCCGCTGGAGCTGGCGGGGCGGCAGGCGGACCTGGCCCTGCAGCTCCAGGAGGCGACCCTGGAGGAAATGGGGAATCTGACGGGTTTCGGGAAAACGCAGGCGGGCGAAGAGACCCGGAAGCCCGATTTTCTCGAGGCGCTGAAATGGGCGGGGCAGCTGGCCCGCCGTCACCATGCCATCTGCCAGAGCTGGATCCGGGACCTGATCGTGCAGTCGCCCGGCCTCGAGGGCAGGCAGCGGGAACGGATGCTCTTCTGGACCCGGCAGCTCCTCAACGGCCTGTCGCCCTCGAATTACTTCTGGACGAACTTCGCCGCCGTCAAACGGTTCATGGACACCAACGGCGAGAGCCTCGCCCGGGGGCTGAGGTCCTTCGCGGAGGACCTCCTCGAGGGTCACCCCCTGATGCGGATGGCGGACACCCGGGCCTTCCGGGTCGGCCGCGAGATCGCCACGACCCACGGCGCCGTCGTCTTCCGCAACGACCTGATGGAGCTGATCCAGTACGAGCCGGCGACGGAGGCGACCTACCCCGTCCCCGTCGTCTTCATCCAGCCCTGGATCAACAAGTTCTACATCTTCGACCTCACCCCGCCCGCGAGCTTTGTCCGCTACCTGCGCGACAGGGGGTTCACCGTCTTCATGATCAGCTGGAAGAACCCCGACCCCTCGATGCGCAACGTCACCTTCGACGACTACATGCTCCGCGGCGCCCTGCAGGCGATCCGGGTCGCAAGCGCCGTCTGCCGGGGCGCACCGGTCCACGCGGCGGGGTACTGCATCGGGGGGACGGCCCTCACGACCCTGATGGCCTGGCTCAACCGGGAGCCGCCCGGAACGGCACGGCCCTTCCCCGTGGCCGACTGGAGCCTGTTCTCAACCCTTGTGGACTTCTCCGAGCCGGGCGACATCGGGTTCTTCGTGACCCAGAAATCCGTCGAATGGCTCGAGGCCGAGATGGCGCTCCGCGGGGTCCTGAGCGAGAAATGGATCGAGCTGGCCTTCCGTCTCCTCGGATCGGACAGCCTGATCTGGCGAAACTTCACGAACAGTCTGCTCTACGGACTGCCGCCGCCCAGGTCGGACCTGCTGTTCTGGAACAGCGACAGCACGCGCCTGCCGGCGGCGATGGCCTCCTTCTTCCTGCGCGAGTTCTACCTGAAGAACAGGCTCGTGGGCAGGGACGCCCTGCACCTCGGGGGGAGGCCCATCGACCTGGGACGGATCACGCAGCCCCTCTATGCCGTCGGGACGCAGCTCGATCACATCTGCCCCTGGAGGAGCACCTTCATGGTCTGCGACAAGGTCCGGAGCCCCGTCCGCTATGTCCTGTCCAGCGAGGGGCACATCACGGGCATCGTGAACCCGCCGTCGGAAACCTCGAGGAGGAAGTTCTGGGCCGGCGAGGCCCGGGGCGAGACGGACTCGGAGCGATGGCTCAGCAGGCAGGAAGAGAGGCGAGGATCCTGGTGGGACGACTGGGCCGGGTGGCTGAGCGCCCGGAGCGCTTCCCCCGGGGCCCCGCCCGCGCTCGGGTCCCCGAGGTACCCTCCCCTGGAGAGGGCGCCGGGCACGTACGTCATGGAAGCATAGCTCTCCGGCATACGAGCGCCCGTCTTTCTGCCCTTGCCTTTCGCATCGAGGCGGCGAAAATCGGAAGAGCATCCCCTTCCACGCCGTTCTTCCGCTCTTCTTCACTTCCGAACTTCGCAGGGCATCCTGGGCGCCCTCGGCTTGCAGCGTCGTCGGCGATGGGTCGTCACGGCCAAGGGAGAATGACCATGGGAAAAACAGGCGTTGTCTTCCCGGGACAGGGGTCCCAGTTCGTGGGCATGGGGGCGGATCTCTGCGCCGGGGACGCCACGTTCCGGGGCGTCTTTGAACGGGCCTGCGACATCCTGGGCGACGACATCCTTTCTCTGTGCCTCAGCGGCCCGCAGGAGCGCCTCGACCGGACCGTGAACACGCAGATCGCCGTCGTCGTCTTCGAGATCGCGGCCTACGAAGCCATCCGCAGGAGGATTCCCCTGGAGCCCGCGGTGATGGCGGGGCACAGCCTCGGCGAGTACAGCGCCATCTACGCCGCCGGCGGCCTCGACCTCGAGGGGGTCCTGACGCTCGTCCGCTCGCGGGCGCGGCACCACGAGGAGGCCGTCCCGCAGGGTGTCGGCGCCATGGCCGCCGTCGTCGGCCTGACCCTCGAACAGGTGAACGCCCTGGCTCTGGTATGCTCGAGGGACGGCGAGCCCGCCGATGTGGCCAACATCAATGCGCCGAACCAGGCCGTGGTTTCCGGTCATGCCCGCGCCGTCGAGAGGCTCATGGAACGGGCGAGGGGAATCGGGGCGAGGCTGGTGGTCCGCCTGCCGATCAGCGCCCCGTGCCATAGCCGCCTGCTCGCCCACGCCGCCGAGCGGTTTCGGGAAGACCTGGGAAAGGCCGTCTTCCGCCCCTTCCAGCGCCCTGTCGTGCCGAACTGCGACCCCGGCGTCCTGTACGACGAGGGCAACGCGGCGGAGCTTCTGGCCAGGCAGATCGTCTCGCCGGTCCGCTGGCAGGAAACGATCGAGCGGATGGCGAGGATGGGCGTCGACACGATCCTGGAGATCGGGCCCAAAAAGGTCCTCTCCGGTCTCGTCAAGAACATCCGGAAGGAGATGCGGTCCGTCTTCGCCGGAGACGCCCCGTCCATCGGCCGGTGCGGCGAGCTGTTCCGCCCGGCCTGACGGCCTGTGCGGGGGGCTTGCCGGCCCGTCAGCCCGCGAACATGTCCCGGACGGTCATGACCAGCAGGATCAAGGTCAGGACGATGAGGATCAGCACGGTCAGCCAAGAAAACCCGTTGTAGAGACGCCCGTTGACGCGGCTGCCCATCAGTTCCCTATTGTTCACGAGCAGAAGGATGAAGATGAGGACGAAGGGCAGGAGGATCCCGTTGATCACCTGGGAGACGAGCATGATCCAGATCAGCGGGGCGCCCGGGATCAGGATGAGGGCGGCGCCGAGCA
>Ga0208197_1002036_pt1 | contig 18647 bp, 12 predicted proteins | sample AD_JPNNA4_MetaG_FD_184444 | JGI IMG/M metagenome (GOLD analysis project Ga0208197, IMG submission 184444) | Active sludge microbial communities of municipal wastewater-treating anaerobic digesters from Japan - AD_JPNNA4_MetaG (SPAdes) (version 2) | ecosystem: Engineered > Bioreactor > Anaerobic...
CAAGATGGCTTCAGAACATACCGCTCTATTTTCCTCTATGTTTTTCTCCTTAGCGTACCAGCGATTGTAAAAAATGGCTTGTGGCTTCATCCCGATGGGATGGTTTTGTTACTTTCCATATTGGTTCTATATTTCTTATGGAAAGATGAGCGGAGGTTAGGGAAAAACTTCTACATTGCCTCCGCGCTTTGTGGCATTCTTACAGCTACCAAATTAGTTGGGGCTTTCTTTTTTCTGGCTGTAGGAGTTACTGTCATTTGGTCGCTTATTGAAAAGAAATCAACCTGGAAAAAAGCAATTCTATCCTCAGCAAAATTTATATTCGTCATGGCATTCTTTTTTATCCTTTCTAACCCCTTTCTTTTATCTAAGTGGGGTAGGATTGAATACATCACTACGGCTAAAAAACAGGCTAGTTTCCTTTCTGAGGGATATGGGGTTGTTTATGGGAAAGGTTTGCGGAGTCTTTGGCCAATTCTGAAAAGCTGCTATGGCGGAGCCATTTTCCTCATTGCAACTCTATTTATTTCCATTATTTCGATTTTCAATTCAAAGCAACCATTTCTGCATACTTTAATATTATCCTGGTTTATACCACTCACTATATATGTTTTTTTCTTCACTCATTTTAAATATCAATATTGGCTACCCGTTGCGATTCCTCTTTATTCAAATTGGATTTTAATTTTTCCAGAAGAATTTAGATTTCCATTTAAAAAGCAAAAAATTCCATCAATCATATTATGCTCTATCTTTGTTGTTCAGTTTGCATTTTTCATGATGGGTGATGTAAAAATTTTATCTTCTCAAATGACACGTGAAGAGAACAATGCGAGCATTTTATTTTATGAAAAAGTAAAGGTAATATTAGGAGAAAAAACGCAAGAAAGCCTACATGTTTATTTTGATTACCGGCTTTATGTACCAGATGACAATGCTTGGCTTAAGGAAACCTCCTACGATTTATTGACATACTTTTTTGTTCAAGAAAAGGAATTTGATGTGCTCCTTTTGCAGAAGCAAAGAATTATGGACTATCTACAAGAGGGTATAGAAGGAATTGACCCAAAGGAATTTGAACTCAGTCAGAAATTTTACAGGGATGCAAATGAAGGAAATTTAAAAGGTTATGAATTAATTTACCGCGATGAAACGGGTTTAATTTTTATTAAAAGTGATAAACACTAAACATTTGTGAAATAAAAGAGGAAAAATGAAACAGTCCATATTAGACATAGGTCATTTTGAGCGAAAAGTTATTTACTTTGTTCAGAAAAACTATCAACTCTTCTTTTTTATAATAATAACTATCTTAGCTCTCTTAATGCGAAATAATCTTAGATATTTTCAATCAGGTGATTACGTATATTCTCTAAAGCCTTGGACAGATTATCTGGAGGCACATGGAGGATTTTTGGGCTTAAAGTCATTAGAGAGTAATTACAATATGCCTTATTTATACATTCTTGCTTTTATAACATATCTGCCGTCTTCTACCCTTGCAAAGATCAAATTAGTTTCAATCATTTTTGATTTTATTACGGCATTTCTTGTGATGATAATTGTTAAAAAATTAATAAAACCGTCGAAGAGCAGCCTTATTCCATATTTAGCCTATGCAATCACATTGTTTATTCCTACCTTAGTATTGAATGGAACAGTATGGGGCCAATGCGACATTATATATACATGCTTTATTTTGCTTTCTATATACTTTTTTCTTGAAAAGAAATATGTAGGGACATTCATTGCTTATGGGATTGCTTTAGCTTTTAAGCTACAGGCAATTTTTGTTCTGCCAGTATATATATTTATGTATTTTAAAGAAAAAAAGTTTTCCATTTTGAATTTTTTGTGGATACCGATTGTGGATTTCATCCTTTACATTCCAGCATGGATACTCGGAAAGCCTCTCGCAGAAATTTTCGATCCTTACTTAATGCAAATTGGACAGTATAAATCACTCGTTCTAAATTTTTCTAATCTCTATAGTTTATTACCTGACAATTATGACTTTTTTGCGACCGCAGGTTTATTCTTGTCAGTAAGTGTGTTAATTATGTTTTACTCTCTATTACTAAAAAATAATACTAAGATTGACGAAAAAAATTATATAACGATTTTTCTAATTACGATAATGCTCTGCGTATATTTTCTTCCTTCCATGCACGAACGATATATGTTTGCCGCAGATGTTATATCAGTAATATATTTATTTCTTTATCCAAACAGGATCTTCGTTCCATTTATTATTTGGTTTATCAACTTTAATGCTTATCTTCCTGCCATTTATGGATTTGGCCCCATTATTGATTTCAAAATAATGTCGATTTTATATTTGGGTTTATTGGTTTTTCTAATTTGGGACTTAATGAGGAACATGATAAACAAACCAGAATCTGCCCTCATTAGGAAAAAATTGTCATATCAATAAAGTGCAAATGATCTTGCATGGTCTCCTGACCATGCAAGGCAGTTGACCTTTAGGTCTCCAAGATATTGACTATCATAATCTGACAACTGGCGATCAACAACGCTTGGAATAAAGGAGACCTTCGGTCAAATTCGCTCGCTCGGTACCCTACGGGTAGGCTGCGCACTCGGAGACCGGCGAGAGCAAAGAGAACAAGGCTGATTAAAGATGAAGCGCTTGTTCCCCACGCATCTTCTCAAGCAGCGCAAAGTCGGTCATGTCCATCTTGAGCGGGGTGATGGAGATGTAACCCTCAGCTAGAGCGCCGAAGTCGGTGCCGTCCTCCTTAATTCCTGAGGGCGGGTCGCCGGCGATCCAATAGTAAGGCTTGCCGCGCGGGTCAATGCGCTTCTCGAGTACGTCCCGGTAAATGCGTACCCCTTGGCGCGTGATCATCACACCAGCGTAATCTCCTTCTGGGCGATAGGGAATATTGATGTTATAGATCGGTGCGGGATGGGTACCATTAGCGCGTTCGGCAAGCTGCCACGTGAGCTGTGCTGCCGTCTCGGCTGCGGAGCGAAAATCCACCCGCCCGTGGTGGTTCTCAGGAGCATCTAGCGAGACGGCAATCCCAGGCTTACCCCAGATAGACGCCTCCATGGCGGCTGTGACCGTGCCAGAGTAGGTTACATCCAAGCCAATGTTGGCATTAGGATTGATGCCCGAGACAAGCAAGTCAAAATCTTGCTCAAGTGCTCCCATCATAGCCAAGGCGACGCAGTCGGAAGGTGCGCCGTCAGATTGCCATGCCGAGCTGCCATCTGCCAGCACCGTGGGCGAGAGGCGCAACGGACGGTGCATGGTCTTGACATGCCCGGAGGCAGACCAATTACGCTCTGGCGCTAGTACGGTGATGTTTGCGTCTAATTTGCGCAGGGCTTGCACTAAAGCAAGCAAGCTAGGCGCTTGAACACCGTCATCATTTGTGACTAAAATCTCCATGAATGGCTATCTCCTAATGGCGTTTGCGTTTTTTCTTTGACTTGTCTGGCGGGTCATTCACGCGAGCTTCACCTACACCAACTAAGGCTGGCTCTAGTTGAGCGCTGGCTGCGCTGCGCAGGCTGATTGTGTATTCTGGCGGTAGCGAAGGGCGGTAGCGGTACATTTTGCTGATAACCGTCTGGCGCACCTCAGAGAGCAGCTCTGTGAACATTGTGCTGGCTTGGGACTTATACTGCACCAATGGATCGCGTTGCGCATAGGATTCCATGCTAATAGAGACACGCAAGGCTTCCATGCGGGTGAGGTATTCCACCCAGCTTTGGGTGATGGTAGCTAACAGCAGCTGGCGGTAGATGCGGTTTTGGGCAAGCTTGCCCAGCGCTTGGACTAGCGGCGCTTGGTCTTCAGGGGGGATTTCATCTAATGGCAAACTTTCAAGCTGTTCGAAGCGCTCCTTGCCAACCTCTTCTGCCAAGATATCTTTAGAATTTACGGCTAATTTGTTAAGCGTAACCTCTTGATTGCGCAAGTGCTCCCACTCGGCATGCCCAAAGATGGTTTGGAAGACAGCCTGAGCTTCTTCCAGGTGGGATAAAACTTGCTCCGTTACCCGCTGAGCAGGCAGCGCTTCAAGCCGCTGCGCCATAGAGAAAACATAAGTCAGGCGCGGGGCAGTGGTCAGCTGCTTTCGGTGAGACTTCGGGTCAAAGGTGATGCGCATGCCCTGGGTGGTAAGCTGTAAGAGGCGCAAACGCTCGTTTTCATCGGTGAGAGCAGCGGTCAAATTCTCTTGGTTAGCTTCCAAATCACGTGCGATCTCACCCTCGGAGCCAAGCAGACGCTGCTTGCGGCGCTCCATTGTGCTTTGGATCTGCGCTAAGACCTGGGTACGGATTTCTTTCCAAGGTTGGCTTGCCAAATCCGCTGCCTTAAGCGGCCAAGATTCATTGAAACGGCGCTCGAGCGTCAGTAGCAAGCGGCGTACGTACAGCGTGATAAGGTTTGTGCGCAAGGCATCTTGCAGCCAAGGCTTTTGCCCCCACGGATCATCCAGCAGCGCTCGCTGTTGGGAAGCAGACAGCCGCACAGGCATCCCCAGGATGGAAGAGAGCTCATTCTGCAAATCATGCTGATCTTGCGGGTCAAAGCTATCCAGATAAGCATCTAAGCTGTCGTTGCGCTCGGCTAATTGCGCTTTGAAGCTTTGTTCAGTTTTATCGAGTAAAGCATGTACGCTCTCCAGCATGTGCGCATCCTCAGCCGAGAGGGCATCTTCGGCTAACTTGAGCAATGCTGCTACCAATTCTTCCTCATCCGCGGGGGTGCCGAGTTGATCGAGCGCTAAGCGGAAGGGAAAAGAGGGGTAGCTCGCCCAAGGTGTATCAATCGCAGGCTGAATTTCCTCTAAGTATGCTAATAGCTTCCAAGGACCTTCCGGGTCTTCCACGGCATTCTGCACGCGCGTGCCAAGCTCTGCGTGCAGCATTTCGGTTACATCTTCGCGTAAATCTGGCTTTTTGAAGATTGCATCGCGCTGGGCATAGATGCGCTGACGTTGGTCGTTGAGCACGTCATCGTATTCCAATAAGTGCTTGCGCACATCAAAGTTGGCGCCTTCGACGCGGGTTTGCGATTGCTCCACGAGCCTGCCGATCAAATTTGCTTCGATGGGCATGTTTTCATCAAATTTGAAGCGGTTGAGCAATCCTTGCACTTGGTCACCGCCGAACAAGCGCATCAGGTCATCTTCTAAGGAGAGGTAGAACCGTGAGGAGCCTGGGTCACCCTGGCGGGCAGCCCGGCCGCGCAGCTGGTTATCGATACGGCGGGCTTCGTGCCGTTCAGAGCCGATCACGTGCAAGCCGCCAAGCTCACGCACTTTCTGCATGTTGTTCATATGCTCGATAAATTCAGTAACCGCAGCTTGCTGCTCCTCATCCAGCTTAGAGTCCAGGCTTTGCAAAGCAGCTAAGCGCTGTTCCATGGTCATGTTATAGGGGTCCACCCCAACAACGTTGGCTAAGACCTGATTGACTTCCGCGAGCAGGCTCTCGGGGATCTCGCCGCCAAGTTTGATGTCCACACCGCGGCCTGCCATGTTAGTCGCAATGGTTACAGCGCCGTAAGCGCCAGCGCCAGCAATGATCAAGGATTCCTCGGTGTGCTTGCGCGCATTCAGAACCTGATGGGGAATGCCGGCGTCGAATATCGTCTGCAGACGCAGCCAATCTTTATCTTCCAGCTTGAGCGCGCGCAGCAATAGCGGGCGGTTGCTTTCGTCGCTTAGGTCGAGCGTGGTGATGCCGTAATTGCTTGCCAGTCTGCGGAGTTCGGGCATACGCAGCGCATTGAGCGGCTGATTGAGCATCTCCAACTCCGGCGGGGCAGTAAAGTTTTCGCCCTTTGGGTCATTCTCGATCTTCCAGGCTTCGCGGATAAGCAGGGTTTGCAACAGTCGGCGCACCTGCTCAGCGGAGAGGCGCTCCGACAGACGCTCAGAGCTTTCCACGGAGGCACTGCCTATCAGCTGCGGCCTGCCGATGACGTGATAGTGGATGATTTCTTGCACAATCGCGCGCAGCTTGCCCTCGGTTGTGCGGTAAACCACATCCGGGAAATCTTTGCGCTTGAAGTAAACCGGCTTCTTCTGCGGGTCGGAGGTATAAGCGTAATAGCTGTATTTATAGCCGTCCTCGTCCTTCGCCTCCAGCTCTACCAAGTCTGAATTGGGGCGCATGGCGCGGTATTCTAGGTTAGTCGGGATGGCGAGCACATCCAACCCGTAGATGCGGTAGAACTCCTCCTGCTCGGTCATGGCGGTACCGGTCATGCCAGCTAACTTCTTGTACATGCGGAAGTAATTTTGGATGGTGATGGTGGCTTGGGTAACGTTCTCAGCTTGCACCTTAACGCCTTCTTTGGCTTCAATGGCTTGATGTAAGCCATCGGACCAGCGCCTGCCGGGCATCATGCGACCAGTGAACTCATCCACAATGATCACCTGTCCGTTTTGCACAATGTAATCTTTATTGCGATGGAAGAGAAACTGCGCGCGTAAGCTCTGCTCTAGAAAGCCTAAAAGGTGGGCTTGCTCTGGGGTGATATCCTCTGGGCGCTCTGGATCGGAGAGCGGCATGCCCAGCATCTCCTCAACATGCGCTACGCCGATTTCCGTCAGACTGACGGTGCGGTCTTTTTCATCTACCTCGTAATCTTCTGGGTTGAGCGCCTTGGCAATCTGTGCCATGCGGATGTAATACTCTGCGTCCTCATGCGAAGGACCGGAGATAATGAGCGGCGTGCGGGCTTCATCGATGAGGATGTTATCTACCTCATCGACAATGGCATAGTGATGACCGCGCTGCACACGGCTTTCCCAACTCATGGTGATGTTATCGCGCAGGTAGTCGAAGCCAAACTCGGAGTTGGTGCCGTAGGTGATATCAGCGAGGTAAGCCTCCGCGCGGCGTACTGGGCGCAGCAAATTGGTCTCCTCGCGCAGGGAGTGCTCGTTTGGGTCGTAGATGTAAGCCACCTGGTTGCCATCAGCGCTGGTGGACATCTGCAGCACGCCCACGCGTAAACCCAACAGGTCGTAGATGGGTCCCATCCAACGGGCGTCACGCCGGGCGAGGTAGTCGTTGACCGTCACGAGGTGCGCGCCTTTGCCCTCGAGCGCGTTGAGGTAGAGCGGCAGTGTGGCGGCTAAGGTTTTGCCTTCGCCGGTGCGCAGCTCGGAGATGTTGCCCTGGTGCAGGTTGATGCCGCAGATAAGCTGCACGTCGTAGTGGCGCAAGCCGAGCGTGCGCTTGCTGGCTTCACGCACGGCAGCGAAAGCCTCTGGCAGTAGGTCATCGAGGGTTTCGCCCTGGTTGAGGCGCCGGCGGAATTCGTCCGTCTTGGCGCGCAGGGCCTCATTGGAGAGCGCCTCGAAGGTTGGCTCGAGCGCGTTGATTTGATCGACCACGGTGACCAGCTTATCGAGCCGGCGTTTTTGCGAGTCTCCCGCGAAAATGTTGCTAATTTTTTTGAACATGCTTTAGGTATTTCCTTTATTAAATCGTGCCAAACCGGCGGGCGCCTGATTTGGCAGCTAGTGGGTATTATAGCATAAGGAAGAGGAAGGCAAAAATGCTTGTTCAGGTGATAAAATAATTCATCTTGGATCGCGCCGGTCTCCAGACCGAGCGCGGAGGTTGACCGTTAGGTCTCCCGGGGCGATCCGAGGCTATAGTTCTTGACTTGAAGAGCATGGTGAAACTACTCACAGGGGTTGGGTTTAAGACGACGGCAGTGTCGATGGCTTAGCCAAGTGTGAATTGTCGATAGGAGGCGGAAAAAGGAGAAAAAACGTACAAAAAAGCTAATTATGAGCGAGTTTTACGCCTTCTTTACTTTGAACTTTTAGAAAAATCCTGGTTGTGACCAATAATTATCAAGATCGCTATCTATTTCAACAACCTCAAACAAAATTGCCTGACTACATATATCATGGTGCAGATGTAGCACAACGAAAACCGAAATTGTAATGAGAGAAGTGAAGATTTACATAATAGCGGAAAGCTGTACGGATATCAAACCAAGATCCATTCCAACCCCCACCGCGGAATGACTTATAACACCCATTAGAAGGTCCAGATGGATTTTCATAAGGGGATACTGAATAATAACTAGATGAATACCAATCATTCACAAACTCATTGACATTACCCGCCATATCCATTGCTCCAAAGGCGCTAGCACCCTCCGGGTAGCTACCCACTTCATTCGTATCGTCAATGCAATAGCTTTCAGTAGCCTCATTAAATATATTTGCCAGACTGCAAGTGGGGTCCTCATCCCCCCAAGGATAGGTTCTTGGGTTCGAACCCCGCGCTGCTTTCTCCCACTCCGCCTCGGTAGGCAATCGCTTATCTGCCCAGTTGCAGTAATCCTCTGCATCATACCAATCTACGTAGATGACCGGAAAATCCGCATAAGTTGGGTTATCATAGTAGGAGGTGCGGCTGTGAGAAGAATTATGCTCTGGCGGATCGCAGGCTCCAGCAGTAACGCATTGAGCATATTGGGCATTGGTCACTTCTGTTCGGTCAATGTAATACGCATCTAGATAGATAGTATGCAATGGCAGTTCATTTGGATAGCATGGATGACCACCATTATAATTCAGGTCGCAACCCATCCAGAATGCGCCAGCAGGGATGTAGACCATCTCGCTGGGTCCCACTGTTTGCGCCTGGGCAATGACCTTTTTTATCCCAACTGCAAAAACCTCATATTCTTCCAGGTCCAACAGTTTTTCAAGAATATCATGCGCCCTAAATCCAACGGGAACATCAAGCCCGCCATATAAAGTCCACCAGGGTTGCTCTAAAGGCTCAACTTTGATTTCAAGATAAGGTGTAATCTTTACATAAGGACCCGCCAATCCGTATAAGTATAAATTGAATCTAGCACCGAAATACCCCTTTAAGGTCATTTCAAATGTCAAATGTGGGGGAACCCATGTGTATGTATCAGAAACCTCTGCAATCGGGCTCCAACCTGAGGAATAGCGGTATTGAACACCAGCACGCATGGAAAACTCATGTGATACTTCGGTAGAGATACCCACTTTCACGCTTCCATCTACTCCAACCACCAGGTCCAACTTCGGAACAAAGACGATTGGCATCGGTCCAATCATAAAAGTAATGGGAGAAAAATACATTTCAGCTAGGATGGCTTCTTCTTCTAGACTCAATAATTCGATTTCAGCATAAATTTCAAGCGTATCACTCAGCGAGTTTTTATTTGTCAGTGAGAAACGCCTAACTTGAGAACCCTGCATATCCAAGTAAAAAATGAATTCCATGTCAAATTCAATCGAGCCATCAGCCCTGATCTGGTCATTGGTCGTGGAGGGATTTCCATCATGATCATATAAAACCACGTCTTCTACCTCGAAGTAAAAAGTAAGTGGGTTATTGATATCGGATTCAACCATGGAAACCCCATTTAAGGCAACCATGGAATTAACCTGTGTGGGTTGCAAAGATTCCATTAGGAAAGATGTACCGTCCTGGATGGATTCCTCAAGCGTGGCTGAAACGGTATTTATAAGGACCCCTGAGCCCTGAGGAGCAATACCAGTTACTTTTCTAAAATATCCATCGGGATCAACGGAAGAAACATCACTGACAATAATCTCTCCCACATCCACCTGATCCAGTTCAGTAGTCATTTGTGTGAAATAGAAAGTCTCCCCGTCATAGGTCCCCGAATCTATGTGTTGATTAGACAAGTCAGTCAGAACGACCGTCTCAGGTGTAATCACAGGTGGTGTCACATGAAGGTCGAAATCCTGACTACCTATAGTTTCTGGGTTAACCTCAATTTTTTCAGGAGTAAATGTTACGCCTGGCATGTCGACTTGAAGATAATACGACCCACTGGGAATATCTGGAATTGTATAATACCCTTCTGCATCTGTTATAGCATAAGGAAAAAGTTGGATTATTCTAGCATTTGTGACATTGTTATATACTGATGACCCAGGTCTTTCTATGATCGGAAGGAAAACCTTATACTTAGGATCGGCGAACACTGTAACACCCTCCAGACCATTTCCCGTGCCGTCTGTAACCCTACCAGAGACTATAAAGGAAGTACTCTGTGCTTTTGCTATTTGATTTTTTGGTTGTATAGAGAGGGATGAAAAAAATAAAACAAAGATAAGATAAGTCAGAAATACTTGCTTTCTCTTATTACACATTGCATCCTCACTAACGATTCATGGTTAATATTAAATGTTAATTAATTTTATCATAAGTTTTCTTTATTGCTTGAATTTTTTACTCCGATCTCGCCGGTCCCCCGAGTGCGTAGCCTACCCGTAGGGTACCGCACGCGATCCGAACCGTCCCCTTTTAAGTTACAATTGCATCACTACACACAAAATTAGGAGAGGACATGCACAACACCCCATTCCCATCCAAGCGCGCGCCAGTTTTTCAGGATATTCCTAATGAGCAATGGAACGATTGGCATTGGCAGCTCAGCCACCGCCTCAATACCGTCGCAGATTTTGAGCAGCTCTTCCCCCTCACCGAGAGCGAGCGCAAAGCCCTTAGCATGCCCGGGCTCTTCCGCGTAGAAATCACGCCCTATTTTACCTCGCTGATCGACCCTGCTAACCCGTTAGATCCGATCCGCCGACAGGTTATCCCCACCGAAAAAGAAATCCTACCCTTCACGGGTATGATGGAAGATTCGTTAGCAGAGGATAAGCACTCGCCAGTACCAGGGCTGGTGCACCGCTACCCAGACCGCGTGCTAATGCTGGTGACAAACCAGTGTGCCAGTTACTGCCGCTACTGCACGCGCTCGCGCTTGGTTGGCGACCCGCACCAAGCTATTTCCAGCCGCGATTTTGATGCCCAGCTTGATTATATCCGCCGCACGCCGCAGATCCGCGATGTGCTCATTTCTGGCGGCGACCCACTCACGATGGCGCCCAAGATGCTAGAGCGTGTGCTGGCAGCTTTGCGGGAAATCCCGCATGTGGAGATCATCCGCATCGGCTCACGCGTGCCGGTGTTTATGCCCCAGCGCGTCGATGATGCACTGTGCGACCTGCTGCAGCGCTTTCACCCGTTATGGCTCAACATTCACGTGAACCATCCCAATGAAATTACCGCTGAACTGGCAGAGGCTTGCGATAAGCTGACCCGAGCCGGCATCCCGTTAGGGAATCAATCTGTGCTGCTGGCTGGCGTCAATGACGACCCGTACCTCATGCGCCGCCTGGTGCAAGACTTAGTGCGCATCCGCGTGCGCCCCTACTACATTTATCAGTGCGACTTAGTTGAAGGTGCCGGGCACTTCCGCACCACCGTGGCTAAGGGCTTGGAGATTATGGAAGCCTTGCGCGGGCATACCTCTGGCTTGTGTGTGCCAACCTATGTAATTGATGCGCCAGGGGGCGGCGGGAAGATCCCGGTGATGCCCAATTATGTGCTTTCCGCCTCAAGTGATAAGGTCGTCCTGCGCAACTTTGAGGGCTACATATCGGCTTATGCCGAGCCGGATGATTACCAGGAGCCGGCTGAGAGCCTGGTAGCGCCTTACAAGCCGGCTGTACCCGACCCACAAGAAGGCATCTTTGGATTGCTGAGTGGGAATGAGCTTGCCATTAAGCCCGAGTGGTTTGACCAAGTGCACTTGCGTGGCGGGCAGCCTCCGCGCTTGAGCGTGGACCAGCAGAAAGGGAAAGCCTTAGGAAGCGGGGAGGATGGGGAAAAGCCGAATCAAATATGAGGTTTTAAGCTTCAAACCAGATAATACGAATTGATTCGACCCTAAAATTTGGAGTTAAATCATGTCTCGCAAATATTATTCTATGAGTGAACAAATGCACCCCGATAACTTTATTTGTATTATTGCAGACATGATAGGCTCAAGACAATCATCAAAGTCTAAGTTATTGCCTGAAATTGTTGAGACGCTAAATAAACAAGCTGATGCCGATTGGATTATCCCATTTAAATTAAGGGCGGGGGATGAACTTTTCGCTGTTTTTACAACTATTTCTGCTGGATTTCGAGCTTTTTTCAAATTTCATCAAATAGCAAAGACATATAAGGTTAGATTATATGTGGGTGTTGGAGTAGGTGAACTTGAGCCAGAAAATCGTACAGATCAACATCGAATCAATGGTCCAGCCATCTGGCGCGCTTCCGATGCACTCAAAGAACTTAAACAAAATCCGTCTTCAGAAGTGCTCAAATCGATTTCTAAATTAGATTTTCGCTATAATTTACACGGAAGCGATAATAAAGATCTAAACTCAGCGCTTGAAATCTATTTGCATTGCATCATGCAACATGTCGAGGCACGCACCCCACAACAAAACCTCGCTATTCAGCTGTTGGAAGAACATCCAGATTGGAGTAATGCTCAGCTTTATTGGGCTGTGAGTGGCACGGATGATAATAAAGTGAGCTCCAGTTATGCCACAGCAAATTTCAGTAAGCTTTTAGCTCGAGCGGATTACCGCTTTGTTTGTGAAGCGGTGGAAAAACTGACAATCTTACTTCAAAGCCTAATCGATTCAGAGCTATAACTATTTTTTTGATGGTTTTTTACTTTTAACTGTGAATGAGCAGAGGAATTTGATGGAATCTGAAATAAATGAAAATTTTGAACTTGCGAAATTGGCTTTAGAACGAAATGATGAAGCTATTCGTTTTTCTGATACAAAAGCTACAATTCTATTATCACTGAGCAGTATCGTTATTACGACACTATTTGATAAATCTGAATTTCTAAAACTATTATTTCTAAATTCATCCCATTATCCAAGAGCAATCGTGGTTATTTCTCTAATCTTTTTGTCTTGTGGATTTCTTACTGTTTTCGGTGCAACAATTTATGTTATTTTTCCACGAATGAACAAATCATTAAAACCTGGCACATTGTTTTTTAGTGATTATGCAGGCCGCAGTGAAGAAGAAAGCAAGATTTTAATAGCCAATCTCACTGCAGAGGAAAGTATCGCTCAGCTTGCTTCCGAAATTCAAATCACTTCCGAAATCGCTAAACAAAAATTCATTGGCAATCGTGTTGCCATCATTGGTGAAGTTTTCGTGATCCTTGGACTTTTGTCGATCTATCTTGCCGCGCTGTTTTCTTAAATATTTTAGCTCACTTCGTTTCCGCCAGCACTTCTTCAATCGTCTTGAGCAAGACAGGGTCAACCTCAGCTTGAAGCGAGCTTAATTCTGGTTTGATGCTGCGGGCGTCGATCGCCTTAGCTCCTTCCATGATCCAGCGGCCCGCCATGTTGAGCGGAACGCGGCTGGTATCGATCACCAAGTTAAAACCTCGCGCATCATTGGGGTCAACATTATAAAAAGTTTGCAGGAAACTCTGCCGCACTTCATCGCTTTGCCGAACAGCCTTTTCGGCTTCGAGGATGTCATTGATCTGCTCAGTTTGCATGGCATTGCGCACGCGATATTCGAAGGGCGCGCGCAGTAATACATTGAGCACATTTTGATAATCCTTGAGGACCACAAAACCGCCGCGCCCGATAATCAGCGTGTTATCCCGTTTGGCAAACGCTTTGATGGTTTCGTTAAGCAAGTTGACGACTTGTTTATCGCGGCTATCTAAGCGCGACCAAAGGGTATGCACCGAGTCATAAACCTCATGGAAGGTGAGCACTCCATATTTGAGCATGATTTTTCCGATGAGCTCTTTATCTGCCTGACGGTAGTTGAGCGTGTTGACGATCATTTGGGTTATCAAGCCACCGCCGCTACCTAGCTCGCGGGAAATAGTGATAATAGCCATTGCTACCTCCTTTCTATCCTCTACCTTTATTATACCTGAAGGGTGAAATAGAGACTCTATTTGCTTAGAAAACAGAATAAAAAAGCCTATCTTTCCTCAGATTGATAGGCTTACGAGGTCTCATGTACATGCTGTTGAGCTTATCCCATAACGAGTGCGATCCAGTCCTCCGCTTGGTAACGCTGAATCAGCTCTAAGCCGGCTTCTCGCCCTGCAGAAAGAACCTCATCGGCTTGGCTTTCCAATATCCCAGAGAGGACTAATCTTCCGCCTGGCTGAAGCAGTTGGGCTAATCCCTGCTGGAAAAGGCTCACAAGTACAGGCGCCAAGATGTTCGCAAGAACAAGCGGTGCCTGTTTCAAGGCAAAGTCTCCAGCAAGGATATCCGGCAGAGAGCCTTGTGCAACTTGAAGGTTGGATTGGACGTCATTCAGTTGGGCATTCCGCTGGGTAGCTTGCACCGCGAGGGGGTCTGTATCCAGCGCCAAAGCAAACGAGGCATCCGCTTTGAGCGCTGCAATGGCTAAAATGCCCGATCCACACCCCAAGTCGATGACAACTTGATGGGGTGCAAGATTGTCCTCAATAGCCAGCAAACAGAGTTGGGTGGTTGGGTGTGTGCCTGTCCCGAAAGCCATAGCCGGATCAATGCGTACGATTGTGCGGCTTTCGGATGGATCTGAGTTTATCCAAGCAGGCAGTACCAGCCATTTTTTGCCAATCTTGAGCGGCTCATAATGCTGCTTCCATACTGCCATCCAATCCTGATCTTCAACAGACTTGAATTGAAGTTCTGGAAAACTCTCAATTTGCTGCAGATGCCAAAAAGCCTCTTCGAGCTGCAAGCGCGTGCGCTCTAAGGCTTCATCTTGCGGCAGATAGGCTGCAACGCGCACATCGCCCGTTAGCGCTTGCTCGTGCTGCTCCGGGTCATATCGAGTAACAGCCTCGATCACCACGCCATCAGGCGCAAAACGGGAAAAAACTTCCGCAGCTGCTTCGGCTAACTCACCACTGCAGGTGAGTGAGACTTCCAGCCAGGCGTGCATGGCTTCAGCCACCAAGCATGTCCTTGAGTTTATCCAAGAAGCTGCGTTCTTGGATTTTAATTTCGGTTCCCATGGTCTTTCCTAAAGTTTCCAACAAAGCCTTTTGCTCCTCGGTCAGCTGGGTAGGGATTTGCACATTAACGGTGACTAATTGGTCACCTCTGCTGTTGCGATTCAACACGGGAATGCCTTTGTTGCGCAGTTTGAACACTTTCCCGGGTTGAGTGCCCGGAGGAATGCGTAGTTTTTCCTCGCCATCTAAAGTCGGAATAGTGATCTCGTCACCGAGGGCTGCCTGGGCAACGTTAATATCGACGTCTAACAAGACGTCATTACCGCTCCGCCGAAAGTATGGGTGCGGTTCTACTTCCAACTCAAGGTAAAAATTGCCGCTTGGTCCGCCATTAACGCCGGGCTGTCCTTCGCCCATAATTCGGATCTGGTTACCGTTATCCACGCCAGCTGGGATGCTGACTTTACGCTTGCTCGTGCGGCGGACTAACCCGCTCCCGTGGCAGGTATGGCAAGGGTGCTCAATTACTTCTCCGCGACCGTTGCAAGTGGGGCATGTTTGTACCTGCACCATTGAACCTAAGAAGGTTTGTTGTACGCGGCGTACTTCACCGCTACCCTTGCAAGTGGGGCAGGTAACTGGTCGTGTACCCGGTTCAGCGCCGCTGCCGCCACAGGTGGGGCATTTTTCATCCCGGGTAATATCAATTTCTTTTTCAGCGCCAAAGGCGGCTTCTTCAAAACTAATCCGAATTTTGGAGCTTAGGTCGGCGCCACGTCGGGGCGCATTCCGCGTTCGCCGGCTGTAGCCTCCCATACCTCCAAAACCGCCAAAACCAAATAAGCCCTCGAGTATATCGGAGAGGTCCATACTGGTAAAGTCTGGCATGCCCTGAAAGTTGACCCCCTCGGGACCGTAGCGGTCATAAGCAGCCCGTTTTTCAGGGTCGCTGAGCACGCCATACGCTTCGTTGATTTCCTTGAATCTCTCTTCGGCATCCGGTTCTTTATTAACGTCCGGATGGTATTTGCGCGCTAGTGTGCGAAAGGCATTTTTAATTTCATCCTGGTTAGCAGATTTTGGGATCCCCAGGACTTCATAATAATCTCGTTTTGTTGCCATAATTCCTAAAATCGAACAAAGAGTTCAACATCCTTGGTTAACTCCAAGTTGATGTTGAACTCCTTTTTATCCTTAATCCTGTTGAAAGTCGCCATCCACAACGTCATCATCAGGCGGGGTCTGATCGCTGCCGGGGTTTTGTTCGGGCTGCTGGTCTTGTGGCTGTGAATAAGCCGCCTGACCAACGGCTTGGAGTGCCTGCATGAGCGCTTCCACTTCGCGGTTGATCTCAGCTGGATCGTCATGATCGTGGACGGATTGTACCCGCGCGATGGCTGATTCAACATTGGCTTTCACATCCTCTGGGACTTTATCACCCAGATCCCGCAGAGTTTTCTCTGCACTGTAAACGGCATTATCAGCCGTGTTGCGCGCTTCGATCAGGTCACGTCGGCGTTGATCTTCCTCAGCATGGGCTTCGGCTTGGCGCCGCATTTCTTCTACTTCTTCCTCGCTAAGCCCGGAAGAAGCCGTAATCGTAATGTTTTGGGATCTGCCGGTGGCTTTATCTTTGGCGGTCACCTCGAGGATGCCATTGGCGTTGATATCAAAAGTAACTTCAATTTGGGGCACGCCGCGTGGAGCAGGGGGAATACCGTCCAAAGTGAACTTGCCCAGAGATTTGTTATCAGCTGCCATAGGGCGCTCGCCCTGCAGCACATGGATTTCCACCTGGGTTTGGTTATCCGAAGCGGTGGAAAATACCTGGCTCTCCCGAGTCGGGATGGTAGTGTTGCGCTTAATCAACGGGGTGGCAATCCCGCCTAAAGTTTCGATGGAGAGCGTCAACGGGGTCACATCCAGTAGTAAGATGTCCTTCACTTCACCACCGAGCACGCCTGCTTGGATAGCAGCCCCCACTGCTACGACCTCATCAGGATTTACGCCTTTATGCGGCTCTTTGCCGAACTGCTTACGCACCGCTTCCTGCACAATAGGCATGCGCGTCATGCCTCCAACCATAACTACCTCGTTGATTTCGCTGCTTTTCAGATTGGCATCAGCCAAAGCTTGGACAACAGGCTTCATGGTTCTCTCCACCAAGTCCTCAGTTAGTTGTTCGACTTTTGCGCGCGTCAAGGTAGTTACGAGGTGCTTAGGTCCAGAGGCGTCCGCGGTAATATAGGGCAAGTTGATCTCAGCTTGCATGGTTGAGGAAAGCTCAATTTTAGCGCGTTCAGCTGCTTCTTTAAGACGCTGTAGAGCTTGGCGGTCTTGGCGTATGTCGATGCCATTCTCGCGCTTAAACTCATCTGCCAAATAATCAATGATGCGTTGATCGAAGTCATCTCCGCCCAAGAAAGTATCACCACTCGTGGATTTAACTTGGAAAAGACCATCGCCTACTTCCAAGATGGAAATATCAAAAGTGCCACCGCCTAAGTCATACACGGCAATGATTTCGTTTTTACGTTTGTCTAAGCCATAGGCTAAGGAAGATGCCGTAGGTTCGTTGATGATTCGTAGCACTTCCAAACCCGCAATCTTACCAGCGTCTTTTGTGGCGTTACGTTGGGCATCATTGAAATAAGCTGGCACAGTAATCACAGCCTGTGTCACCGGTTCGCCTAAGTAAGCTTCAGCGTCACGCTTGATCTTGGCTAAGATCATAGCGGAGATCTCAGGCGGGGTGTATTCCTGCTCGCCCATGACCACGCGCACGTCTCCATTGGGGGCTTTGGTAATACGGTAGGGAACCTTTGAGCGGGCACGTTGGACTTCAGGGTCATCGTACTTGCGCCCCATAAAGCGCTTGATGGAAAAAATCGTATTTTCCGGGTTCACAATGGCTTGGTTGCGCGCCACGCGCCCAACTAAGCGCTCGCCGTTTTTATTAACTGCAACCACCGAAGGGACTAGGCGTTCACCTTCGGCTGAGGGGATAACAACAGGTTCGCCGCCGATCATGACAGCAGCAACGGAGTTGGTTGTTCCTAAATCGATCCCGATAATCTTAGACATGTATTGCTCCTATTTTGCGACGCGGACAAGTGCCGGCCGAATAATGCGATCTTTAAGTTTATAACCGTTTTGCAGTACTTCCACGATTTGTCCATCGCTAAAGTCTGGATGATCTTCGTGGGAGACAGCTTCGTGAATGGATGGGTCAAACTGATCCCCCGGGTTAACGTCTAACTTCTGCACGCCTTTGCTTTCCAGTGTTTTGTACAGTTTCTGCAAGGTCAACTCAATACCCTGATACCACGGGTCAACCTCGGGTATTTCTGGTTTTTGCTTGAGGGCGCGCTCTAAGTCGTCGACCACTGGCAAGAAAATTTTGACTAAGTCGCCAAAGGCAATGTCGTAGATCTGCAGGTTTTCCTGGTCCACCCGGCGCCTGTAATTGGCGAAGCTGGCGCGTTCGCGTTGTAAACTGTCTAAGTATTCTGCCGACTGCATTCTGAGCTGCTCATTTTCAGTCTTTAGCATCTCTAATTCGTTCTCCGAGCTGCTCATGTCTTCTTCGAAGGCTTTATCTGCTTGGGCTATTTTTTCTTCTTCGTGTTTTTTTGGTTCGTCCATATTTCTATTACCTCACTCATGATTACAGATATTTCGTATTATTCAATCAAGTTCTCCGCGACCAAGTCTGAAAGCAAATTCGCTACAAAGCGCACTGTTGAGATTGCTTGTCCGTAGGGCATTCGCATCGGTCCGAGGATGCCAAGCGTACCGGTGAGCTGGTCTTGAATCCCATAGTGGCTGA
>Ga0208197_1002057_pt1 | contig 18491 bp, 20 predicted proteins | sample AD_JPNNA4_MetaG_FD_184444 | JGI IMG/M metagenome (GOLD analysis project Ga0208197, IMG submission 184444) | Active sludge microbial communities of municipal wastewater-treating anaerobic digesters from Japan - AD_JPNNA4_MetaG (SPAdes) (version 2) | ecosystem: Engineered > Bioreactor > Anaerobic...
ATTTATTATTAATAGCAACAACTAATCAATAAAAGCATTTTGAAATATATATTTGAAATTCACACGTCTTTAAATATCATGCCTACTTAATTATCTACGATGAGTTCTCCTCATGAACCATAGTATGGAGGTGACAGCTATGGAAGGAATTACTAAAATAGAGATACCGGAAATTGAGGGGCTTCAAGAAACCTTTGCCGAGAGTACGGTAAATTGCATCCATCCAGGCGAATGTGGTCACTGCTAGTGGACTAACAAAGACGTCTTAAATGTAGGGGATTCCAAAGAACCTTGCCAAGAAGCAATCAGCCCTAACGGGTTGATGAAGCTCGGAACTAAACTGCAGGTTGTTAGGAATCCCTTCAAATTTAATTATTTGGGATTAAGACTATGACTAACATTCATATATTAAAACAAGATAATAAATATACCATATTCAATCCAGAATCGCTTTCCTTATTCTCTGTATCAGAGACTATTGGAAAAATGCTTGAATCTTATAAGTCTGGGTCAGACCGTCTGCCAGAAAACTTGGGCTGCAATGACCCATATATAGCTAAACTATTGGACTGTTTTGACGAATCTGTTAATTGCAATACATGCAGGGGCAAAAGCTATGGGCAGAAAGATCCAAAGGCACTCTGCCTTATAATAAGCCATGACTGTAACCTCCGATGTGGATATTGCTTCGCAGATCATGGTTCATTTGGTGGAGAAAAGAAGCTTATGGACGTTGAAACCGCGAGAAAGGCCATGGATAAGCTTCTCAGTAAGAGTAGCAGCAATTTCATTTCGTTTTACGGCGGCGAGCCATTTCTGAATTTTGATTTGATGAAAGATGCGGTTGAATACGGCGGCCAAAATAATTTAGATATTAAATATACAACTATAACTAATGGAACCATCATGAATGCCGATATCAAGGAATTCGTTCATACAAACCTATTTGCGTTGCAATTTAGCCTAGATGGCCCAAAAGAGATCAACGACATACAGCGATTCGGAAGTGTTGAAAGCGTTCACGACCGAGTTGTCGAGTCCTTGGGACTGCTAAAGACAGGAGCCTATCCACTATCGATAAAGTGTATTCTCACCAAAAAAAGTGTCAATAACCTGAATGCTATCATCGAGCACCTCAGTTCGCTTGGCGTAGGCTCCATAGCATTTGCGGAGGCATCTTTGCTTTCGGAAGATAGCGAACTTCATATGTCAGACTCAGAATATGAGCGCTGCATAACTGAATTGTCCCAGATACTGGTCAGAAACCTGGATCAGTTGGCGTCAGGAGATGACGTGCCAGTGCTTGGTCCAATCTTTGATATCCTGCGCTCATTGACCACCATGACTAGAAAGATCAACTGCTGCTCTGCTGGAAGGGAATATCTAGCCGTCACTGCTGATGGAGATGTATATCCCTGTCATGGATTTGTGGGGATAGACGATTTTAAGATGGGAAATGTTCGTGATGAGGATTTTCCCGAGGCGACATATTATACTATCAGGAATATTTTCAACGATCTCAACGTCGATACTTCCAATGAATGCAGTTCCTGCTGGGCCAGGTATCTCTGTGGTGGCGGATGCGAATTTTATTCTTATGTATAGAGGATTTCGAGCAACCCCTCAATTTGGACCTTGATTTAAATAGTATTTATAAAGCATTGCCCAAAATTGGCGGTTAATCGAAATCCTCGTATATAATAACGATTTGTCAAAACCCACCAAGAGGGGATGCATGATGACCAAATCCATCTTGGAAGCCCTGCTGCCAAAGGCGGCAGAGATCTTCCAGGATAAGACTAAGATGCAGAATATCGTCAAGAGATTTAGAAGACGCAGCAATATTGTCCCGAATCCCTTGCCGAGATGACCTTATTGACGTAAATATATGTCATATGGAGCAATAATTCAAAATTTAACACAAATACCAGGGAATAAGTCCGTAGGTGGTCGTTATGATAGACTCAAGAGATATTCATGTAATTCAAAGAGATCGCAGATATGTTGTTTTTCATCCAGAGTCCCTCAGCCTGTTCTCTGTTGCAGAGGATATCGGGAGACTTTTGAAATCAAATGAGATACATCCCCACACTTTAGGTTCGAAGGATAGGTGCAGTATTGATAATATATTAAACCATTTTTCAGAAAATCTTGAGCTGAATTCGGCCAAAGACCTTAAATGGAAAAAAACGGAGCCAAGAACTCTGAATCTTATCGTCAGCCAGGACTGTAATCTCAGATGTGCGTATTGTTATGCAGATCACGGAACCTATGGCGCTGAAAGGAAATTAATGAGCTATGATACCGCAAAAACATGCATAGACAAGCTGCTGAGCAAGGAGTACGACAATCATATTGTGTTCTTTGGAGGAGAGCCTCTATTGAACTTCTCCCTCATAAAAGAAATTGATTCTTATATAAACGAAAAGAACCTACACGCCAAATACACTACGATAACCAATGGAACGATAATGAATGATGAGATAAAGAATTTTATTAATAATAAATTTTTAAATTTGTGGATCAGTATGGACGGGCCCAAAGATATAAACGACGTTCAGCGATTTGGGCGTATTGAAAGCGTCCATGATCGCGTTGTTGAGACGATTGATAAACTTCATACGAGAAGCTATCCTCTGATAATCAAGTCTATTGTTACAAAGAAGAGCGCTGGCAGGATGAGAGAAGTCGTAGAGTATATTAGTTCCCTTGACATAGATTCAATTGATCTCAAACCCGTTAAGGACGCTGCTCATGATAGCGAATTCTTCATGAATGACGAGGAGTATCTCATGTATATACGCGAATTAGCAGATATTCTTGTTATTAATATTAACAAGTTGGCAAATGGTGAAAAAGTAAAATTGATGTCGCATATATCTTCTATTTTGATGCAAATGACAACTAAAACTAGAATGACGAACGGATGCTCAGCCGGCAGAGAAATCATAACGATAACCCCTGATGGATATGTATATCCCTGCGAGAAGTACATTGGTTTGAAAGAGTTCAATATGGGGAATGTTCACGATGAATATTTTCCTGGTGAAAAGTTCGAAAGACTTCGAGATTTATTTTATAACTTAAATATATATAATTCTATAGAATGCGGTTCTTGCTGGGCTAGATTTCTATGCGGCGGTGTGTGCCACTGGCAATCCTACGTTAGCCATGGCGATCTATCTCAACCCACGGAACGAAGATGCTTGGAGATGAAAGCCATCCTAGAAGCATTGCTGCCAGAGATCGCGGAGATATTCTCAAATGAGGTCAAGACAAAAAATATGTTAAATTATCTAAAATCATCTAAATATATGAATGTTTAGACAACCGCAATACGTCGATCAGGTTGCAATCCAACTGATTCGGCACCTTCCTGCCTTCCACTTGAAGCTATCTGAAATGCTGCAGATACTCTCCACGACTACCAAATCTATGCCAATATCGAGATCTGTTTGTTCGACAGAGATGAGAGATACCAGACTATGGAAGAGGCATTGGTGATCCAAAAGACGCTGCTTGCGAACTACATCGAGGCCGACGAGCAAACCGAGGATAAGCCGAAGGCAGTACTTCCGGTCCAAAATGAATCCGGACGGATCCTATAATACTCGCGTAAAGGGCGCCAACTGCATGGTGTGGTGGAAGGCATGATGCCGAGACAGGCTTTGCGCCTTGCTAGGATACGAAGGCAACGCTGTCAGGGAAGGGCTGAAGAGCGGAGCTAGAAGGCCCCACCGTCAAAGTGGGGATTGAAGAGGAGCCTTTGCCCAAATCTTCGGTCCAGATGATTTCCGGGGCTAACCCTTGAGCAGATAACCACCGTCCACAGGAAGAGCCACACCTGTGATGAAGCTGGCATCCTCTGAGAGCAGAAACAGGATGGCTCTTGAGATCTCCTCGGGCCTTCCCAGGCGCCTCATGGCGTGTGCGCTGACGAGGGCCTCGAACTTCTCCTTGCCCATCTTCTCGAAGAGCGGTGCGGTAAGCTCGGTCCTGGCGTATCCCGGGCAGACCGCATTTACCCTGATGTTCATCTCAGCATAATCTATAGCCATGGACTGTGTAAGGCCAATTAGTCCGAACTTGCTCACGTTGTAGGCAGTACGGGTCCTAAAAGCATTGATGCCGCCTACCGAGGCGATGTTGACTATGCTTCCCCTCCCCAGCTCAAGCATCTGCCTGGCAGCTGCCCTGGAACAGTTGAATGCTCCTGTCAGGTTGACATCCAAGGTATCGCTCCAGTCCCTGTACTCTGTATGGAGGATATCGTTTCTGGAAGGATTGATAGCAGCGTTGTTAACCAGCCCGTAGACCTTGCCTGATGACGCCTCTATAACTTCGAACGTCTTTTTCACCAGAGCTTCCTCAGAGACGTCGCATCGGTGGACCAGTACCCTGCTGTCACCTCCAAGGCTCTCCTTTGCACTGGCCAGCTTATCTGCGCTCCTGCCGAGAATATGGACGAACGCCCCTTCCGCATGCAGGTCCCTGGCTGTCTGCAGCCCGATCCCGGCGCTTCCGCCAGTCACGACAACCGTCTTGCCATCGAAACGACCTGAAGACATCGACATGTATAGATCCCATTTGAATTTGCAGGATATCGGATATCCTTAGAGTCTCTTTCCCTATTTCATGTTTGGGGGGTTGTATAAAAATCATTTCTATATCTGCCCCGTTCCCTAAATCCAATCCCGCATAGGTATATAGCATGAGCGGCAAGGCCGCCAGAGCAACCATGCTGCAAATGATACTGGTGGTTCGCATCCCGAATATGCGTTACCAGACAAAGGGCAGCAAGCGATACGGCCTGTTCATACGGTATTCATGGTATCCAGGCAAGTCTCTCAGAAGCACCTTCTCCTCGTCGATAATCCTCCATACCAGGAGCGGGATATATAACGAGACTATGGGCACTGCCAACCAAGATCCGAGAGCTATGGGCGTGAGGAGATACATTACTAAGACGCCCAGGTACATCGGGTGCCTGATGATGGAATATGGACCTGTTGTAACGACCTTCTGACCCTCTTCAACCTCAACTGTCCGAGCCGCATATCTGTTCTCTTTGAAGACCCACAGGATGAGACAGTAGCCAAGAAGCACACCAATATCAGCCGCAAGTACAGCATATACCGGAACCTGATTCAGTCCATTTTGTCTCAGATCGTAGCCGATGGCCAAAAAGCCAGCAACCAACACGACATATCCCAGTAGGACGATAGTCTGTTGCTCCCGCTCTTTCTCCTGAAATTTCATCCGCCGCCTCAGTAGCTCTGGATCCGTTCTCAGAAAATAGATTGCTGCCGCAATCATTGGGATCGAGAGAACCATCCAGTACAGCCAGCCTTGCCAGTAATGAATGGTTCCAGCCATGGCGAAGATAATAGCGGGTATCATGAGGGCTGCCAATCCAAAGCGGACCATCGCCTGCTTTCGGATCGCATCAAATCCCTGTGGAGAAATCACGCCTCGCATCTCACTGATCCCCTCAACTCGTGCCTATTCGAATATGATCCATTGCGATGCCCCACCATAGGCATTGAAAGATATCTGTTTTCGCTCAACTTATGCCTATTCGAATATGATCCATTGTGATACCGGTCAATTGCAAAAAAAGGCCCTGCAAGGCCAGTGCATCGCTGCCGGCCGGCCCTCCTCTTTTCCAAATGACGGCCGAATGCTATCGTACCTTGCCGGTGCTCTGCCGGCCATTTCCCAATATTTCGGCCGGGCTTTTACTGATATCGGATACATGCATACGCTTTTCTTAGAGATCGGCGGTATCTGCCTGATTTTTCAGACCTCCCGCTGGAATATCTCCCATCCGCTGTAGTCGCTCTGCTCCACAGGATCTGGCCGGGGACTTGACTTGGGCCACCATCTTGAGGTAGCGGCATAGGAGTTATCATCGAGAACCTTGATCCAGGCCTCTCCGTCGTTTCCGCAGCACCGACCCGGTGTATCATACAGATAACCGTGGTAGAACATCCCGTCGAATTCCATGATTCCGCTGTGCTCGAAACCCCCATCGGTTCCGACCAGGCGATATGTCCCATTCTCCATCTTGGTTATGGTGACGACCACGCTTCCATGGCTCCATCTCCCGGCCAGCTCCCCGCCTGCTCCAGCCAAGGCGCCCACTCGGGTCGCCTCCCATCTCCCGCCCGTGGCATATTCAACGGTGTAGTTCCCATTCTCTATCCGATCCCGCTTGACAGACCTGGATTGCCATACCGACTGGCCTCCCTGCGGAGCCGTCCATTCCATCGTGAACAAAGTCCCGTCGTACTGCCAGGAGCCCAACCTGTAGGCCCCGGCATTGGCACCATCCGTCTCGGTCCAGGAGAGCGAGCCGTCCGCGCTTAAGGTAAGGTCGGCCTTCCAGCCGTTGAAGCCTTCCTGATGGCCGGTCATCTTCCAGTCCCCAGCAAGCGATTCTCTGGACCGGTGATTTGCCTTTAGCTGCTCCTCCGAGGCGTACGCTCCCTCCAAACATGTCACATAGGCGATGTCGGGGCTGAGCCGGAACCAGATAAGAGCCTCAGAAGGCGACGGCCCGGAGAGGTGGGCTTCCACCATTTCCGGGTCCGGCTCTGAGAGCTCTGAAGTGGCCGCATCAAAGACGTAGAACTGGCCGCCTCTGAGTTCCACCGGGCCGTAAGCCGTCCATCTATCAGGCTCACCTATCCGATCGCTTGTCCGCGGGCCGCACCAGATATCATACCACCCGGGCACCAGCGAGGGACCGGCAGAATAAGGATCGGTTGGGTCCCGGGGTTCGAAGTCCACACCCTGATCTGCACAGGGCGGCAGCGCCGGAGCGCTGTCATCTTCAGGCATCGCACCCAGAGCCGCACCGATCAGGATCAAAGAGACGAGAATCAGAGTCCATTTCATTCTTCCACCGTGAATATAGATGATAGATCTGGGATACTTATAATCTTGCTTGGGAATAAAAAAAATAATTGCTGCTGTTAGCAGGTTTATTACGGGTGCGGTTGGTGAGATTATCGGTCATTTTCCTTCGCATTGAAAGGCAGATCCCATATCCATAAATAAGGCCCATCATATCGATTCCCGTCACAAGTGTCTCCGCATAACCGGCCGATACCTGGCCTTCGGTGGCAAAGTCCTCGCGAAAAAATAGGCCTATAACCAGCCCGATGCGGGCTAGCCGAGGAAGCTCTCCGCCGATTGCGACCAGCTGCTCGTGGGCTGGCATATGGTGCACACCGGCTTGAAGCAGTACTTTGGCTCTTTAGCCTGGGAATGCCCGCAAATCTCATCTGAACACTTCTTGCAGTCACGTCCCTCGCTTATGTTGAACTTCTCCTTTGCCTCCTGCTGCAAAAGGCACTCGCAACCATCTGGGCAATCCATCTTGCAGATCAGGAAATCGTTGCTGGAAAGCTCCTGATTCCCAGTTGAAGACGGCACTGAAATCCAGCTCTGGTTGACCACAATGCCTCCAATGCTGCTGGAGCCGCAGACCGCGGGATGAGGCAGTAATATATTGAAGAAATCGCATGAACCGTTTGCAGTCAACTTGAACTCGCCATTGCTATCTGTCTGAACCCTCTTTAAAAATGTGCCCAAGACGCCGGCACTCTTTGAGCACCATAACTCCACATCGGTTCCGTTGATCGGCTGGCTGATGTTCTCCTCCATCGCCACCTGCAAGACGCGCCCTGAAAATACCGAACTGTTTTGGTCCAATCCCGCGTCCGAGGGCGGTCCATCAGACTGGCCGACGGATTCAACGGATAACGATATCGTAAGAAGCAAGATCAGAAATACACCTGGAAGCGCTGATCTGACCATCTCAAACCATCTTGTCATCTAGATCGCCTGGCTCAAATGTCGAACTTTTTGTTGTCACATGGACAATTCTATTTATATTTGTCGATCTTTTGACAAATATTTGGAAAGCATTGGCGTTTCATTGCACGCATCCAGATTAAATGTCCAGGCAACGGTCCCACAATATGCGCCGCGCCAGGCTTTTCTTTTGGTCTGTGAGGCATGGTTGAATAGGCGCCGCTTAAGATCTGCGACCTTCTGCCTGATCAGATCTGCAGTGAGAGAAGGCAGTCCCAAACCAGATAATGCTCGGCCAGGTCGATCGGCGAACCCGTGGTCAACCAGACCGGTGTCAACCAGGTCCGAAGTCAGTTATCATCTCTTCGCAGCCCTGGCCGCAATGCCCAGGACCACCATGGAAGCTATCCAGATCGGGACGGCAAAGAGCAGCCTGACCGATACCATGACAAATTCGCCGTCGTCCGGTGAAACCGAGTTCCATATGGATGATCCCACATACATGCCCAGGAGGCCGCCCATTATCAGAAGAAATCCGATGGGTCTTGATATATCCATTCGGCGTCACCCAGCATGGAAGTTGCGATCGTTTTGTTATATATATAGCGCTTCAATTGCGGATAACGATGTTCATTGAAATGATCGATCCTGCCCATGGAATTAGAGCGTCTATGCATGCGGCTGCTTTTCTGTGCCCGACGAAAAGATATTAAGAACGTCTGGGCAAAGGCCACCTTGCAACGGAGTTTTCCTCCTTGAAGATAATCCTAATGGGCAACCCAAATGTGGGCAAGAGCGTCATATTCTCAAGGCTGACCGGCACCGAGGTAATCTCAGCCAACTACCCCGGGACCAGCGTGGGCTATACCGAAGGGCGGGTCACGATCGGCGGCACAGCCGCCTCCCTCGTGGACGTGCCTGGGATGTACTCTTTGGACCCATCATCTCCGATCGAGGAGATAGCCCGCCAGATCTTCGACCAGGGGGCGGATGTGGTGGTAAACGTGGTGGATGCCACCAACCTCGAACGCAACCTCCACCTGACACTGCAGATCCTGGAGGTTGGCATTCCTACCGTGGTGGCGCTCAACCTGTGGGATGTGGCGGTCAAGAGAGGAATAACCATTGACGCATCTGCCCTCGCAGGAGAGCTGGGCGTGCCAGTGGTGCCTACGGTGGCAGTGAGCGGCCAGGGCATACGGGACCTGGTCCGAACGGTGGAGGAGACGGCCAGCCAGCCGTCGAATGAGATCTACGGACCCGTATATCCAACGGATTTTGCAGAGTCGACAGAACAGCGCTGGGTGCGGGTCGGAGAGATCGTATCCAGGGTGCAGCGTGTGGAACACCGTCACCCGTCCCTTCTTGAGCGTCTGGAAGACATAACAATCCGGCCCTGGACCGGAATCCCGGTGGCCATATTGGTCCTCTACGTCTGCTTCAGCCTGATCATAGACCTGGGAGAGCTGATCATGGCCAGGGTAACCGACCCGCTCTTCGATGCCTACTCCAGGTGGGTGTACGCCCTGGTTGCAAGCCATGCCACCGGCCTTCTGCGCGACCTGCTCGTTGGCAGCTCGCCGGAACTGCTCCAGTCATTCGGCATCCTAACCACCGGCCTATACATACCGCTTGGTGTTGTTCTCCCCTTCCTGATTCCCTTCTATCTGGTGCTGGGCTTCCTGGAGGACCTGGGCTATCTGCCCCGCATCAGCGTGCTCCTCGACGCAATGATGCACCGTATAGGCCTGCATGGTGCTGCCATCCTTCCCTGCGTTCTTGGCATGGGGTGCAGCGTGCCTGCCGTGCTTGCAGTCCGGGTCCTAGAGTCTCCCAAGCAACGATATCTGGCTGCAACCCTGATGACCATGACCATTCCCTGTGCCTCACAAACCGCCATGATCTTCGGCATGCTGGGCCAGTACGGACTGAAGTACATAGCCATGGTCTATGCAACGCTGATCATGGTATTCATTGTCACCGGCCTTCTGCTTCACCGGCTGATCAAAGAGGAGTCCCCGGAGATATTCCTGGAGATACCGCCTTACAGGATGCCCGACCCACACGCCCTTCTCAGAAAGACCCATGTCCGGCTGAAGTCTTTTCTTGCAGAGGCAGTCCCTTACATCGGAGTGGGCATGCTGATAATGAACATATTCCAGATCTCAGGATTTCTGCACCTGGCAGGAGAGTCTCTGCGACCGGTGGTTTCTGTAATGCTCGGGCTTCCCAGCGATGCGGCCGGAGCCCTGATAATAGGATTTCTGAGAAAGGATGTGGGGATCGGCATGTTTGCGCCCATGGATATGTCTCCTGAGCAGCTGGTGATCGCTTCCGTGGTGTTGGCAATGTATTTTCCATGCGTGGCAACTTTCATGGTGCTGATAAAGGAGCTGGGGATATCAGGCACTGCCAAATCTGTCGGATTGCGCCTGGCTGCCTCGCTCGTGGTCGGATCAGTGCTCAGCTATGTGCTTATCCCCTGAACATTGACGAACCGAGGTCACTGCCTCAGCCTGTCCAGCGGTATGGATCGGTCGTGCACAGCCGTGGCCACAAGCGCGCCGGCAAATCCCATGTCCTCCAGAGCCGACAGATCCGAGGCTGACCGAACGCCGCCACCCAGCAGCAGCTCATGCCGGCTTATGTTTGCCGCACTCTGCAGGAAATCCCTGTCCAGACCGCAGCATGTGCCCACCCTATCCAGCTCGAGGATTATGATCTCCCTAAACGCAGACCGGTTGAGCATTCTGAGGGCTTCGAATGGATCTTTTGGGATCGTCTGGTCTCTGGACAGAACCTGTCTGTCGAGAAGGTCCAGGCTCACGACCACATCGCGATCCGATGATGCTTCTTCCATAAGCGAGAGAGTCGCAGACTCAGTGCCCAGGACCGGCACCGCCGGAGGCTTGAGAAGATCGAGGTCGGTCCTATTTGTCATTCCGATATCTGCAATAGTCCTGACCCTAAGTGATATCTCACTTACGATCTGCAGGTTACCACCCTGTCCAGTCAGCCGGTTCAGATCTGCAAGATAGACCTCTTTTGGGGACGCCTCCTTCAGCAGATCGATTGGATCTGACGTGGTCACGATGCGGCTGTGCTCATGGACCGGACGGTATCTGTTCCTCTGCCCCCTCACTGCATGCACTACCTCACCGTTAAATAGATCCATGACAAAGACGCAACGCATCGCGTTCATCTTGGGTATGGTTGATATGAGGTTGTTGGTCAGTCCTATGAGCCTTGAGGAGGCATGGGCCGCCCTGCAGGGCGGAGCAGATATCCTGGACGTGAAAAATCCCAGGGAAGGGTCGCTTGGGGCGAACTTCCCCTGGGCCATAAGAGAGGTAGCAGCAATGGCAGCTGGCCGGGTGCCTGTGAGCGCCACCATCGGCGACCTGCCGTTCAAGCCAGGGACTGCCAGCCTGGCGGCTCTTGGAGCAGCGATCTCCGGAGCAGACTATGTGAAGGCCGGGCTTTTAGGGGTGAGGACGGCGGATGAGGCAGAGGAGATGATGGCTGCAATAGTCCGGGCAGTCAGGGAGGTGGACGGCCGAAAGAAGGTTGTGGCGTGTGCCTACTCCGATTTTCAGCGAGCTGGATCGCTTGATCCCATGCAACTGGCTGGACCGGCAAAGAGAGCGGGGTCTGACCTGATAATGGTCGACACCGCAGTAAAGGACGGCCGCTCCACCTTCGAGTTCATGACTGAGGATGATCTGAGCGGCTTTGTGAAGGCAGGCCATAAGGGCGGGATGGAGGTTGCCCTGGCCGGAACCATCGGATTTGAACACATCGGGATGCTGAAGGACATAGCCCCCGACATCATCGGCGTGCGAGGTGTGGTCTGCGGAGGCGACCGCCAGACTTGCATTAAGGCCGAGCTTGTCCGGGAACTCAAGGATAGGCTGATCTGAAAAGGCCCAACTGCGATGGGCATATCCGGGCCGCCTTGGCCGAGACCTCTTAAGGCGGCCTGAATTTGGGAGGAAGTATGTCCAGGCAAGATGGATTTCATCTGATGCCTGGATATACGAACACCAGACCCTGATCGGATCTCCGAGGTTCGCTCTTTTTTTAGAGCTGGATCGTCCGGGCTTTGACCACGCCAGATACCGAGCATATCTTTTTCATGGTCTCTTCGGATGCGGGCTGGTCCACATTCAGGACCATGAGCTGAGGCTGGCCTGCCTCTATCCGGCCTACATGCATGCCACCGATATTGATCCTGTCCTCGCCCAGAACCATGCAGACAGGGCCTATGATATTTGGCCGATCCTCGTGAACTGCCAGCACCAGATTGCCCTCTGTAGGTACATAGACCTTGAACTGGTTTATCTGGACGATTCGAGTATCCCTGGACCCATATACCGTGCCGTGTACCGATATGCTCTCTTTGGCGGTCTTGAGGGTCATTATTATCATGTTGCTGTAGCCGTTGGCGCTCTCGGTCTTTGACTCCACGAGCTTGATCCCACGCTCTCGAAGCAGGCTGCTTGCATTTACGAAGTTGACCGAACCGCCGATCGACTCCAGCAGGCCTTTGATCGCAGAGACGGTGACTATCCTGGTGTCCCTCTGCGCCACCGAGCCGCCATACACGATCTCCAGCATCTCGAAACGGGAATCTCCCAGCTGTCCTACTAGGCGGCCCATCTTCTCGGCGAGGTCCATGTAAGGCCCCATAAGGGCCAGGGTCTCTGGAGATACGGCTATCATGTTCAGCGCAGTGGTCGGAAGCTCCCCCTTGCTTATGGCGATGATCTGATCTGCCACGGCCAGAGCCACGTTGATCTGGGCCTCTGCGGTTGAGGCACCCAGATGTGGGGTGGTGATTATGCGATCCTGATCCAGTAGCGGATTTCCGGTTGGCGGCTCTTTTGTATAGACATCTATAGCTCCGCCGGCAATCCGGCCTTCGGCCACTGCCTTGGCCATGGTTGCCTCGTTTATGATTCCCCCCCGTGCGCAGTTGATCAGCCGCACCGTGGGCTTCATCATGGCTATCTGGGGCTCATCTATCATGTTGCGGGTCTCAGGAGTCAGCGGGGTGTGAACTGTTATAAAATCGCTCTCCCGGTAGATCTCCTCAAGCGTGGAAAGCCTTATGCCCAATTCCTGGGCTTTGGCCTCGGTGATGAATGGATCGTAGGCCAATATCCTCATGCCGAACGATAGCATCCTCTTGGCAACCTCGACTCCGATGCGGCCCAGCCCCACAATTCCAAGGGTCTTGTGAAATACCTCGACTCCGTTGTACTTCCTCCGGTTCCATTCTCCCTTCTTCAGGGCAGAGTTGGCCTGAGGAATGTTTCTTGAAGCGGCCAAGAGCATAGCGATCGTGTGCTCGGCTGCCGATATGGTATTTCCGCCAGGGGCATTGAGCACTATGATGCCCTTTCTTGTCGCGGCATCCACGTCAACGTTATCCACGCCGACCCCAGCACGGCCGATGACCTTGAGCCGGTCAGCTGCATTTATTATCTCGGCTGTTACCTTGGTACCGCTCCTGATCACCAGGGCGTCATAATCCTTTATCTTTTCCTTTAGCTCTTCTGGGGAGAGGTTGGTTATCACGTCAACCTCTCCTGCCGCCTCCAGCCGCCGTACACCCTCCTCCGCCAGTGAATCGCTGACCAGTATTCTCACAGCATCTTCCTCCAGCGCTGCTCAAAGATGTACAAGGATTTTACCTTTGCCGTTGGCCTGTGCTGAGGTCAGGATTTATAGATGAAAGCTGTCATCTAGGATCTGTTATGGCAAGAAGACTAAAGGATCTGGATATGAAGGACTTCAAAGCCCTGCCCCCACTGACCCACGACCATACCTATATGGGCTGGGAGATGATCCTGCTCCACCTATACAACGGAAGGAATATGCACTGGTATATGGCTGAGTTCGATCCCATGGGCCAGAGGTTCTTCGGTTATTTCGAGGGAGGAGGAGAAGGGATCAACTCAGGCTTGTACTCCTTGGATTTCTTTCGTTCCTATGATAAGAAGGGCGGCAAATGGGAGGTCATGGTGGACGATGACTGGAAGCAGATCCGGGCTCAGGAGATACCTATCCTGAAGAATTATATCAAGATGATGATATGCCCTCAGGAGAACTTCTGATCGATTGCAGATATATGAGGCATGGGTCCGGGAAGATGTTATCGTCGGGATGTGGCGCACCTTCAAATGAGACCTGCAAAAGAGAAGCCAATGAGCATCGAGTGCAGGGATAGAGGTGGATCGAGGATATCAGCAGGTGCAATTCCCTCGCCGGATACCTCAGAGACGCCGACTCGGGTCCGCACAATTCGCAGTCTGCGATCTTCAGGCGAATCGTTTGAGGCTCCGTTTGATGTTCCTTTTCCACTGCCCCTGGGGAAATGGGGCCCCGTGATGGGGCCAACCCGGAATTCCCGTGCCAAAATGGCCCCCCGAATAAATCCGGGTTTTTCAGATTATATCCAATAGATGTATATCGAATATCAGTTCGACTCCAGCCAGTGGATGGTTGGCGTTGACCACGACGGTCTGATCGAAGACGTCCAGCACCTCCACCGGCACAACACGCCCGTCCTCCTCGCATATCTCCAGCCTCTGGCCGATCTCTGGCTCGAAGCCCTCCGGAAACTTGCTCCTATCCAGCTCCAGCTCCAGATCCTGCCGGTAGGCTCCATAAGCTCTCTCTGGCGGCACACGCACCGTCTTCGATTGGCCTGGTGTCATCCCCACCACCGCATCTTCAAATCCCTGAACGAGCTTGCCCTCACCAATCCTGAAGACCAGAGGCTCTGAATCCTCCGAAGAGTCCAGCACCGTTCCACGATCCAGCTTGGTGGTGTAATGAACCCTGACCGTATCGCCTGCCTTAGCTTCTGCCATATCATCACCTATCTCATGACCAAAGCCTAAAAACCAGTCCTAGTCTGCGCTCCAGCTATATATTCGATGCCGTGGAACGAAAAAAAAGACGATCGCATTTGGAAACGACAACCCCTGAGATCGACTATCCCGAAACACGATGCTTCCGATGGCTGTCACGTTTCCTTATGCTGAAAAGGGCCTGGGCAAATCGTTTTATATTTTGCCTTAGATACGTTAAGGAACATGACTAGGGTCCAGATTCTTGGGCTGGCTCTTCTTATGATGTTGGTGCCAGCTGAGAGCCTGCTCACCTCCTCGGAGAGCATTTCGCAGATAGCCGGCCGGTTTTACTATCTGGAGGACGGCAGATACCTCTGGGCAGGGATTGAGCCGCTGCACCTGGATCAGACGCCAGGGACGTCGAACCCGGCCGCGCTTTACGCCTTTGGCCCCCAGCTCCGCCTGTATAATGGCATCAACATCTCGACAGAGAGCCGCATCGGAAGCCTGGCCTCTGCAGAACTCGCCTGGAAGGACGCCGACTACTCGGTTATAAGAGGGCCTTACCCGGTCTTGCTGAACATCGATAATCCTTTCTGGGTGCCGTCCTGGTATGTTCAGGGGCGGTTGTGGTCTCTTTACTATCAGCAGAGGCATTGGAGCGATGATCTCTTCGGAGATACCGATCATATCCAGGCCATCGAGGAGTTCAGACGGGCTGGATGGCGTCCGGTCCCCCTGGGCTATGAGAATCATATCCCAGCTCTCGGAGAATTCATGACCAGAGGCACTGGGCAGAGAGCACCAGCGGATTTAAGCCAGCACATACCAGCCATTAAGGAGTTTCTGAGCGACGATTGGACGCCGCCTGGCCCGCCGGATAGCCAGACATATCCTGGCCTGGCAGAGTTCCTGCGCGACTGAGAACGGATTTCGGGAGCGGTTGGCAGTTGTGGTACATGGCAGAGATCCAGTCCTTCTATAGACCGATCATCGACCATACGCGGCTGATGTCCAGGTGGGACTTCACTGCCGCTGCCAGCTCGTCGAAGCCCTGGCCAGGAGAAGAATCGCGCCGGTCCAGATTCTTCTTCTCGTACAGATAGTTCAAGAAAGCCTCCCGGAAGTTCTGGTTCTCGAAGAGGCCATGAAGATATGTGCCTATCACCATGCCGCTGCCAGCCACAGCCCCATCGTCCCCAAATGCCGGCTCTGCCGATCCGCTGGTCTTTCCCATATGGATCTCATATCCCCTGACGGTCTGGCCCTGGATAGGACCCAGGATTGGGCCGCATCCAGCCACCTCCTTTGTGACCTGAACAGTCCTCTTCTCGTACCGATCAAACCTGGTCACCGCATCGATAAGACCCAGCCCTTTAACCGTACCTGCGACGCATTCTATCCCCCCATCGATTATCTCTTGTCCCAGCATCTGGTAGCCTCCGCATATCCCCAGTATAGGCACATCCCGAAGGGCCAGGATCTGCCTGTCCATTCCCTTTTCTCGCATCTCCTGCAGATCCGAGACGGTGTTCTTGGTACCCGGAATTATAACTGCATCAGGACTTCCGAGTGGCTGGTCAAGCTCGACATATCTGACTGCAGCGGCCCTTTCAAGAGGCTCGAAGTCGGTGAAGTTGCTTATTCGCGGCAACCGGATTACGGCGATCTCAACACCAGCCGTTTGATCGGATGTTGGCCGGGCCGGCTTATCTCCGAGGGATACCGAATCCTCCGATGGTATATTCAGGTCCAGGTAAGGAAGCACCCCTAAAACCGGCACTCCGGTCAGATCTTCCAGGGCTGCCAAACCCGATCCCAGGATGGCAGGATCTCCACGGAACTTGTTGATGACCAGGCCCTTCACGAGGGGGCGCAGATCGTCTGGCAGGAGCTGAAACGTGCCGTATAGGCTGGCGAATACGCCGCCGCGCTCTATGTCACCAACCAGGATTATGGGCGACTTTAAACGGCGCGCCACGTAGATATTGGCGAGATCGCGGTCGTACAGGTTTATCTCGGCAGCCCCGCCCGCCCCTTCCACAATGATATAGTCGTACTGAGAGGAGAGCTGGTCCAGTGCCTGATCCACCACACCCTTCAGGGAATGGATCTCACGGTAGTAATCGGCAGCAGACCGGTCAGCAACAGGACGGCCAAGGACAATGACCTGGGAGGTGCGGTCGCCCTTGGGCTTCAAGAGGATGGGATTCATGAGCTCGGTGGGTTCCTCTCCAGCAGCCCAGGATTGGCAGGCCTGAGCGATGCCTATCTCCGATCCGTTGGCGGTGACCCAGGAGTTAAGGCTCATATTCTGGGACTTGAAAGGCGCCACCTTTAATCCCCGGTTGCGAAGGAGACGGCATAGGGCAGCTACCAGGGTGCTCTTGCCGGAATGGGAGGTGGTGCCCAGAACTACTAAGAAGCGGGTCATGGGCTGCCCGATGGTCCGTGAAAGTTTATTTGTCTTTCGGCAAAATATCTTTTGTTATTGGCCCGTAGCTGGCGAGATCATCTGCTAGATCCGCTTCTATGCAGCTGAGGCTCAATTATGTCGATTGAAAATATCCGAAGCATCAGGCCCTGAGCAGGCCGATCTTCTTCTCAGAAGCCAAGGTTTTTCAGTGAGCCGATTCAGCCTGGGAATATCGACATAATATTCGTGATCGATGCGGCAATAAATGGGCGGTTTCTTTGGCTGCCGCGAGCGGCCAGAGCAGGGTTATCTCAGGCCTGCCCCAGCTTTATTCAGAAAATATTAAATACTTGGTATTACTTATAACATACCAAGGTGATAAGTTTGAAGCTATTGGTATCTGCAATGGTTTTTTTAATAGTACTGTGTTTTACTTCGGTCAATGCTCATGAGAGCTTCGTCCGGCCAATCTCCGGCTGGGCCGAGGTGGGGGATACGGCTATCCTGCCGATCGGAAGCGGTCACACTACTGAATCCTCTGAGCTTCCTCTTGGCCTGGCCTACATAAAGGTCATCTCTCAGAGCGGACATGTGCTGAACCACACACTGAGCCAGAAGACAACCACCAACGGATACTGGATGATCTACGATTTCGACGTGGACGGGCCCGGGCTGAATATAATCGACCTATATCATACCGAGGGTTCCTGGACACACTTCATCACCAATCCTCCTGCCGGTGGATTCTGGGAGCACAAATCCGCAGAAGAGATCAACTGGACCGAGCTGGACACCACCACCTGGGCGGATGACTGGTATGTGGAGAAATCCTATCCAAAGCACTGCTATGCCAAGGCATTTGTTGCCGGACCCGAGTCCGACTTCTCCCTGGCATCGCGTGCCATCGGCCAGAAGCTGGAGATCGTCCCTCTGGACAACATAACCACTGTGGGGCAGGGTGAGTTCTCCTTGCAGGTCCTCTTCGATGATGAGCCATACAAAAACGTGACCGTCACAGCCCAGCGTGTAGGAGACGACACCGAGTTGCAGGCGACAACCGATTCAGAAGGCAAAGTCAGGTTCAACCTCAGCGGACCATCGGAGGTCATCGAATGGTTGATCAAGACCAACACCGGCATGGACCCGCAGGTCGTTGAGCTGGTGGATCTGCCAAGGGGCAAGGACTCCAAGGAAAAGAGCTACGTAGGACCTGTTTACCGGACGATACTTGCGCTCAGAAATGACTACATAAAGGCGGAGTGATAACCCACACGCCCCTTTTTTCTGCTCTCAGCTGTCTTTTACCATGAAAGCATTCCGAAAAGGAGGATATAGCGGTCTATCCTCCTCTTTTCTCTCTCTGGATTGTATATCCGGCTTTTGCGAGTATCTGC
>Ga0208197_1002058_pt1 | contig 18473 bp, 29 predicted proteins | sample AD_JPNNA4_MetaG_FD_184444 | JGI IMG/M metagenome (GOLD analysis project Ga0208197, IMG submission 184444) | Active sludge microbial communities of municipal wastewater-treating anaerobic digesters from Japan - AD_JPNNA4_MetaG (SPAdes) (version 2) | ecosystem: Engineered > Bioreactor > Anaerobic...
CCGATCCGCAGGCCAACAAGCTTAATAACTAAAAGCATGCCATGGGGCATGTTCTGTCCCGATGGGGTAGTGGATATCCCGGAGGCCTGCGGAGCCTTCAACCCGGGTTCGAATCCCGGTCGGGACGCTTTGTTACGGGTAATAGAAAGCCGCTAGAAAGCGATTTAAGCTAAGAAGAGAATATCCTTGTCATCTGTTCTCGCCAAACTGGATGACTCAAAGAGAAGCCAGGGCCTCAGAAGGGTTTACCTGGCTTTTCTTTGCTAGTTCTTCTTTTATTATTCTTTTTGCTCCCTCTTCAAAGAGGTGAGACATATTCCTATATGCTCCAGAATCGACTATCTCTTTTGCCGCCTGATATGTATTTTCATCTACACTCAGGCCGAATTTCTTAACAGGCATGAGTCTATCTCTGTCCTTATGGAATAAAAGCTTTCCGACCTAGTATAACCACGCGATACCTTTAAATATTGGTCGAACCAAGTTATACTTTGGCGAGAACAGATGTCGAACAATGCAGTTTTAAGCCCGGTCACTCAGGCCGGGGCAGAAAGAAAAATACTGAGTGTAGAGAAGCCGATAACGCAAACAGTCGAAGCCGTGAAAGCGCTTCTATCCTGGAAAGGGAGAGCAAGCGATCCACTGCCCGAGTTTGTGGAAATGGGAGAGGGGGATAGCCGCTTGGTGCTGGTATTGAGCAATAAGAAGGACTGCTTTTATGTAGTCACTCAAAAGGATTGCTCCTGCCCGGCTCATAACTGGCATCCTAACCAGCGGTGCAAGCATCAGAGAAAGCACTTCGCAGAGCAGGCCATCCACAGGCAGAGCATGGCTGATACTCTAGAGCAGGCAGAAAGGAACCTGCCCCGGATGCCCTACCAGTATCAAAGGATGGTCCGGGCAGCCAGGGATGAGGCCGAAGCCGATGCACTGCTTGAACTGGATCCAGATAGAAAGCCATTCAAGCCATTCATCGAGGATGAGGCCAGGCCAGTAAGGGGGGTGGCATAGATGGCCCGCTTCAAGCTGGAAGAGGGGGCCATAGTGGACACCGACAGGGCCGCCAAGCAGTGGGATGAAGCCTCAGAATGGGATGGCCGCAATCACATATCAAAGGCAACCGGCGATCAATTCACCCATGAAACTCTCTACAAATCCGCAAAGGGCAGATACTACATAGTCCACTCCAGCCAGTGGCAGGGCTCCAGGGACCATGCTGAGGAGATCTCCCTAAGAGACGCCGCCGCCTGGCTGCTGAAGAATGAGCATGAGCTGCCCGAGGATCTAGCTGAATTTGAGGGAGAGATTATAGAATGAATCCCCCCTATTCTCTTTTGCCCCTGGATGTAGGCTTTGATCTCAGGGCTCATGATATGCCCGTGAACTTGCCCGAGGGAGTGCAAGAAGTTGCCTACCTGGATAATGATGATAAAGAGGCCATTGCATCCGGCAGCCGGGAAGAGATCTATCAAGCTCTCCACCGGGCAGGCTATGAAATTAAGCCAAGCCAGCGCATAAAACCCATTGACCGCCCTGAGGGTGTTGTATTAAAAGCCAGGCCAAGAAACCGCAACAAACGGTGCTATGAACTTGCGAGCAGATTTGTGCTTGATAATCCAACATGGTCTCTAGTACACTCCGTTCTTTTTAATTATGATGCGCCTGGCTATGACTACCCGCACGCATTTGCAGAGAAAGACGGCGTGGTTTACGACACTGCCCTTAACCAATTTTATAAAAAAGAAGAATATTTTGCAGTTTTTTTTGTAGTGGTCATGGCAATGTATTCTGCAATAGAGATGGCGCGGTTAATGCTAAAACATCCCATATATGGCGCTTGTTATGCGTGGGAAGGAAAAGTTGATAGCCCCAACAAGGAAGAGATCGCCCGCCAGCTAAGGCAGGCCGGTTATAAGGTGGTGTAGATGTCCACCCGATCAACCATAGGCATAGAACGCCCGGATGGTGCGATAAAGTGCGTTTACTGTCATTTCGATGGCTACCCATCGCACCACGGGCCTATCCTGCTCCTAGGCTATCCCACGGCGGATAAGGTCGAAGCCCTTCTCCAGGGAGGAAGTATGAGCATCCTCGGGAAGGTTCCGGGCCTGATCCAAGACTTCAGCCATCCACAAGAGGGCTATACCCTCTACTTTGGCCGGGATAGGGGCGATATAGGGGCCGAAGCCAGGGCTTGCAGAGACCGGGAAGCGATGCTTGATATAGCTGCCCACAACGGCAGCGAAGCCGCTTATCTCTTCTCCAACTCCGGGCAGTGGCTCTTTCAGTCGGTGAACTGGCGTCTACCTCGCCCGGCAGCATTCAAGCCCTTAAAAGAGGCCACAATAGCCGATTTAAGAGACCTGATAGGCCGAATACCATCTTTCACCCATATGTCAGAAGAAGACCGGAGGGAGTACATGAGGGAGAGCCAGGCCGCGCTGGAGATGGTCAGCAATGTCTAAGCTTGACCTCAATGGCCCGTGGTCCTTCGACCGTGGCCAGCTCCGGGATAAAGACGGTAATGCTCTGGCGTCCTTCCCCATCCACCCCGGAGGGCTCGGGGGTCCGGATGATAGCCGCAATGGTGCGCTTTGTGCTCTGCTCCCTCAGATCATAACCGCCCTGGCTCAATTGGTGGATAGGTGCGACCATAGTCCTATCCTAGAGGGTAATGAGGGCCTTAGAGGGCCGCTCCTGGCCGAAGCAAAGACCGTGCTCCTGAAGGTTGGCATAGAGACCGCCAGGCCGAAACCAGGGGCAACCAGGCAGGGATGGTTGACCTATCGGGATGTCCCTATGGTCCTTGTGGCAGAAGACAAGGATAGGGCCGCCCTGAGTGATGCCCTCGGGGTGCTGCTCCATGAAGGCCGGGTGCGGGGCAGCTTCCCGGAGATTAGCCGAGCCGTCCGGGTGTTTGACAGGGACATGGCCATAACCGGCCCGGAGGTGTCACAAGTGGCAATTGCCGCCGTTGTGGCATGGCTCAAAGAGCAGCATGGGGCCATCGAGCCGGAGGCCGGCCCATGCACTCAATGAAGTGGAAGAGAGCACGCCGGGCAGCAGCCAAAGAGAAGGAGACTTTGCGGCGATGGCAGCAGCGGCGGATATCTGCCCATCTCTCTTTTTAGGGCTGCCCATGCCATCAGAGCAGCAGCTTTTAGCAGAGCTGGCAGCTTTGCGGGCCGAAGTGGACTATCTGAAGAGGGAGAATACCACGCTCTCAGATAACCAGCTCATCCAGCTCCGGCTTATCAAGCAGCTCCAGGAAGCCGCCAGGAGGGAGCCGGGAAAGACTGAGATTTCCCGAGCTGAAAAAATAGAGAAGTATCTTGCCGCCAGGCCGGACCACAAAGCAACTTTTGAGACTCTAAAAGGCCATCTCCGGATAGACAATGTTCTCCTCAACCAAGCGATCAAGACCTTGATGGATAGGGCTCCAGGCCGGTATGGGATAACCGGGGCTCCGGGTGACAAGCGAAAGCGAACCCTCGTTATGCTCCCAAAATAGTTAAAATTTAAGTATAACTATTTCCGCTATCCCTGGAAGGACTGCAAAATAATAGCAAAATCTGAGGTGAAATTCTCAGATTGATTGATCATGATTACTTTTGAGAAGAGAAGAAATAAAGCAAGATGTATATAAATGAATAGAAAAGAACCATCTTGGTATTGTTTTAGCCAGATAGTTAAAGTTAAATTTTAACTACTTTTTGCGCACCCTGGCCAGCTCCAGGCAGGCCGGGTTTAGTTCTATGACATCCGGAGAAGTCTTTGAGAAAATGACATAGAACTTTGCGGGTTACACGCACTTGGATAAATGCCCTCTTTAACCAGAATCAGAGCCATTGATATTTTTATAAATACCTTTCCGGGCCTCTACTGTCCGCCTTTGCGCTTCATGTATGGGCTTATCAGAATCGGCAACAGCAAAAGAGATTGACCGCTACCAGGCAGACAATCAAGTTAGCTTGATTGAAATTCCATAGTGTATGGAATGAAGAGGTTGGTAGAATCGGATTTACTCAAATGGCATCATGTCCACATACCAGGCCTGATTGATGCAAGTTATACATAGCAAAATAGAGGAGAAGGCCAGATACGGGCCTTCTCTCTTTGGGTGTTCCCGTCTTGGTAGGCATTCCTGCATGGATCGCTTTGAATTTAGCCTTTCCGCCTCAGTCTTCCCGCTCTGCAAAGGCATCGACCGGAGCTTTCAGCCAGGCCATGTATTCTCGGATCTTCTTTAGCCGGGCCTTCGATCCGGCATTTTCAGGCCGCCTCATCACTTTGCCCTGCCGCCAAGCCTGCCGCCGCCGTCCGAGGAGATCACTCTTGAATTCTGCATAAGGCTGCTCTCCGGATTCAAAGAGCTTGGAATAAAGCTCCTCACCGGGCAGGCCATCGGGCAGGGCCTCAGCTCGGGCCGCAAGTTGATCTTTAGTGAGCATAGCCAGGTATTGCCCGGCAAGGGCATTAAATTAATCGGCTGCCCATGCCATCCCGTGCTGCCGGAGAGATCGCCGGGCAGGTCTAGCTGTCCATCAAGGGAGGAGAAGTGGCCTTAAAACGCATTACAAAAATTATAAAATCATGAAAAAAGAAAAGAAATCAAAGAGCAGTTGCCCGGCTGATCGCCTGATTGAAGGCATCCGGAGCTGAAAAGAGGTCTACCTTCTCGGGAAGAATGGCCTCGGATAGTATCGCCTCGGCTTTATGAAGATGGGCCTCGGCTATGGGCAGCTCCTTTTCTCCGGCGTCTATGATCGGCTGATATTTGGCGATCTCCTTGGCTACCCGAGGATGTTCCTTGATTGTCTCAGCGCTGTATAGGCTGCCCTCAGTTGATGCCAGCCATGTAGCGCTTGAGGTCCGGATACAATTCTTGCCTTGAGTGATTCGCCCGGCTACCGCCTTCTTCCATGCTTGCAGTGCATAGAGAGACGGCTCAAGGCCGGGTTTGTCTGCCAGGGCGGCCAGGTGGTGGGATTCAAAGCGGGCTAGGATGGTCTCATTATGGGCAGCTCTCTTCCTCAGCTCATCGGCCCGCGTATGCAGATCTGTAAGGCGGCCCTTCTCCAGCACCTCTAATTTCCCGCTTGGACTAACGGCGCAACAGTTCAAGGACTCTCCGAGGAGTTCACGCACTGCCCGGCGGTCTGCCTCGATGCTGGCCAGGATGAGAACCACGGGCTCACGCTTCATCTCGTTTGCATCGGCTACGAAATTACCGGCTCGGAGATCGGCCAGCACTCCAGCCGCAAAGGTCCGGCAGTCCATGCTTTAGCGCCTCCCTTTGGATCTGATCAGGTCGTTAACCGCCTGATTCTTCTTTGGACCAGGGGTTTTCTGTATTTTCGATACCTTCCGGCCCGCTTTGGCCCGGATCGCTTCGTTGATTTCTTTGTTCTTATTTGGCATATTCAAGCCTCATTTATCTTGATGGGGGAATAGTTACCCTGCGGTATGCTGCGCCGCTTTTTTCATCAGCTTTTTCTTGTGCCTGCCGAGCTTCCATCAACTTCTTTTTTTCTTCCAAGTAGCGAAGGTTCTTAGCTCTCCTGTCTGCTTTGGCTGCCTGTTGGCGTTTCAAGCCATCTTGATATGCTTCATTGGCTGCTTGTTGCTGTTCTTTCGATGCCATTCATCTAACCTCAAAGGACACTTTTTCGATATCATTAAATGCAGTCAACAGTCGCACCACTTCGGCTAGATCCATCTCTAAAAAACCTACCTCGCGCTCTCTGCTTTGCATGTACTTCATTTCAAGCCATACTTGATCTTCATAGCTCAACTCATCGGTTATCTGCTGGAAGTATTCTTTAGAGCCAACCAATTTTATTTTAACTAGCATATAGCCTCTTCAATGTCTAACACCGTTGCTTCAGAGACGCCGGACCATGCTTTCTTTGCGACTTCTTCCAGCATGGCCACGCTTCCCACCCTGGCAACAGGCCGCCCGATCTCTAGCCAGGAGCACCAATCAAGGGATCCGGGCTCCGGAGGCCAGGGCAGGGACTCGGGCAGTGCTGCCCGGCAGCGCTCCAGCCGCCGCCGCAGTGGGTCAAGATTCATTTTTGGCCCCACGTACCCGAGCTTCAAGCCGGTCTAATCTTTTTTCGATGCTCTCCAGCTTGCGAAGGGCTTCTTCTTTGTCAATGCCCGCCTTTTCCATCGTTGATTTGCTCCTCTAGCCTCTCGATATCTTCTTTTAATTTTTTGACTTCCAAGAACTCTAAGCCAAATTTGGCGGCATTGATCCAAGCATTGCATAAGGCCGCCAGTTGCCCGCCGTGATGGTCCTTCCCGGTGTCCATCAGAATCCGGTTAATACGCCGGGTCAAGACTCTCTGAATGTCTGCATGGGTCTTGACCGGAACCCAACCGGAAACCCGTTTTTTCTTTGATCCCGTTGTGTCAGTCATTGGCTATCGATTCCTCTTTTATCTCAGGATAAGGGTGTATCCTGTTGCTGTTGGCTGCCGTCATACCGTCGCTGGTCGTACCTGCTCCGGGCCTGCTGCCTCGCCCGCCGCCTCGCGTTGGCCGCGTTGGTCCTCAGTATATCGCGTCTTGCCATCCGGGTTCTGCTCATGCTGCTCCTGCTCCTGGTTTCCTGCCTTCCAGAAGGAAGGTCAATCTTGAATCAATCCGCCCGATCTCATCCGCCGCTCTCGATAGCTGCTCTAAAAGATGCCTGCGCCTCTTCTGCAGGGCCTCGGGCTCTGTCATGCCCTGGCCTCACCATCCAACTTCGTCTGAGGATCTGCCTTTGATGGCTCCGGAGGCGGGCCGTTCATGTGGCATGTAGAACAGATATAACCGCGCTGCCCGTTGTTGAAATAAGGAGTCAGATCATAAGGGAAGCTCCGGCCACATAGGCAGCACTGGCGCTTTGTCATGCCTGCCTTGAACTTCACCAGGCCGGGATCCTCTTTTGCTGGCGTTGGCCTGTCTATCTTGGACATCGCCGGGGGGGGGTTTTTTCCCGCTATATCTTCACCGCTGGACCGATTAAAGTCATTAAAGTCATTAAAGTCATTAAAGTCCCTATTGTCACATCTGTCACAAGTGTCACACTCGCCGGATTCTTGGGATTTATCACGATTGACCTTAATGACTTTAATGACTTTATTGACAGTAATGTCTTTAATGACTTTATTATCTCGGAGCAGTACCCATATCTTAGGGCGGCCCTTTCGGCCCTTTGGATCATCAACCCGGAGAGCTATTTCTCCGCTCTCTACCATAGCCTCTATAGCGTCGTCGAATTCCTTTCTCGTTAACCGGGTTGCCCTCAAAACGTCCCTCATTTGGGCCTTGCCGTTATTCTTTTTTAGAAAGGATGCTATTTTATCCAGCCGGTTTTTTTCGGCATTGCTCCCAACCAGATCATAAACCGCCCTGGCTGTTGGCATGAAATAAGAGTCTGCTAGCCTGCAAGCCTCTTCTATGAACTCCTGCCGAATCGGCCTGGATACGTCGAAGTCCGGGCTCCCTAGCTCAAAGAGCATTGCAAGCTTGATAACAGCCGGCGCAAGCCGGGCATAGATCTGCATGGCGCTGCCGTCGTTGCTTGCGGTCCATTCTCCCTCCCTGATCCGCTGCCATTCTGCAAAGTAGCTGGCCGCCTCTTTGCTGAAATGAAGGGCGGTGCATTCTGGTAGCTCGGAAATTCTAGCGGCAATCTTGGTGAGTTGATCCCTCACCACGCCTTCAAAGATGCTATTTGCCGCCGTGCCTTCTTCCAGGGGCAGCCATTTGGATTTCTTGCCTTGTGGGAAGAAAAAGAGAAACCTGGCCATGAATCCAGAAAGCGTATCATTCTGCTCCGTGTTCGCTCCTAGGCTTGCGTCAGTTGTTGCCCATAGGACGTTTAGGTATGGATCATCTACTCTAAATTCTGTCTTGGTGTTCTTTCGCTGTGAGGTTCGCAGCTTACGATAGAAGGGTTTACAATCATACAACTGCATTAAGGAGTCTTTGAATCCCCTCATGTAATCCCTCTTCATGAGGGAAAGAACGCCTGCCGCCTCATCCCTGATCCAAGGGGCATGATTGTGGTCTGATAGATGCTCTGTGAACGCCTCAGGTGAAAATTCCGTAGGAACACGGGCAGACAGCAAGCCGGGTGACACCTGGCAAAGCATCTCTTCCACTTTATCAACTACTGTTGACTTTCTTGCCAGGCTTGATTTACCATTGATTGAGACGTATAAATTAGGGTAAATAGTCCCTTGCTTTAGAGATACCTTGATCTTTTTATCTGCCACAACCGCCAGGGCAAATAGGCCGCCCGCAAACCAATATTCGATATAGGCATCGGAGATATCAGAGCCATAGGCCATGAATCGCTGTATGAAATGCTCGTTAGGTAGGCGGCAATCGAACTTAGGGCCTTCTGGCAACGAATAGGCATTAAGCTCTTCCTCGGAGATAGTGGTCTCCTCCGGGTCTCCCTGTTGCTCTTCCACCTTCGGCCCGCTGCCGTTGCCGTTCGATGATCCCCATAACCGCTTCAGGGCTTGCCAGTCGTTAGCCTTGCATGATTCATGTTTGCAGGCAAAATACCTGGCTCCGCTGGCTTGGACTCCTATAAATGCTTCGCCTCTATCATGATCGCTATTGAAAGGACATACTGCCAGGGTTGCCAGCGTGCCGCCTTTCCAGGGCTTTGTTCTTAGCACCTTAGAGCCGTGCTCTTCTGCATATCGGGCCGGGTCGAAGTCTGCTCCTTTCTGGCTGCTCTTTGTGGACTGCTCTTTAGGTGCTGGCGCGGGCGGGATTGAAGCCAGGGCTTCTAGCCGCGCCCTGGAGACCGTCTCCAGGGCCTCCGGGCCGGGTGCATCGAGGATCTTAGCGAGACGGTGCGGGCGGTCGGTGGTGCTGCTACCTTTTCTGGCCATAGTGCCGTATAGCTTCCAGATCCGGGCCGCGTTATAGGTGGTGGTGTCCACCTTCGTTTTATCATCCGAGAAGGTGATATCCAGGGCATCCAGGCAGGCTTTAACTAAATCTCTTGAAGCCTCATCATTAAGCAGATCGGTTTTTGCCGCCAGGTGCCCACCGTTGCCAGAATCGGCCAGGATGAAAGCATTTGCAGGCCATCCTTTAGAGATCAGCCATTCTCTGATGTCCCTGGCCTTCTGCAAGGCGGCAGCGTGCTCTTCCTCATTGGAGCTGATGCCAGAGGGCCGGATGGGATCAAGATCTATCGGCAACCATCGCCGCCTGATAATATCAGCATCCGCTGTTGTCTCTTTGGCGTATTTCTGGTATCTGTTGGCAGATCGGGCAAGGAGATCGGGATTGCATGGGTTGATGGTGAAATAGTAGCCTGCGAAGTTCTCATCGGCCAGGGCTGCAACAGAATCTGCCAGGGCTCCAGCCTCATCGAAGTAGCCGGAGATGGTCTTATACCGGCCTGCTTTGGGTATCCTCAGCTCTATTACATTGCCCGGCTGACTGAATAGCTGGAAGGTTCGCAGGATATCGGAGCGATCAAAAGAACTCATGCCCGGCTCCTCCTGGCAGGAGATATAACATTCCTTAGAATTTTCTCTCTAATATGGTTAAATTTAATTGCCTGATTCTTTGTAAATGTTCTTTTCCGCCATATATATTTTAAGAAGTTTGTCTCCCATTGGTTGATGATATGCCTTGTGCTGGCATAATCTATTACAGCCGGGTTAATACGTCCCTGTTTTATCGCAGGGAAGATACGCTTAAGCTGTTCAAACTCCGGTGAGACTTGGTTAATACAGCAATTGCCAACAGTTAAGACCGTCTTTGTGACTTCATTTTCGATTATACAAAGCTCACATATGGGATAGTGGCCGCATTCACAAGTTTCCGCGTCCTCGCTGTCTCTCCATTCTACGTGATTTAATCGCCATTCTGCTTTTGCATCATTCCATGTAGGGGCAGCGCTGTACCGGAGCAGCACGGGAATAATAGGAGCGGTTGCCATTTACACCGCCCGGCAGTGATAACGGCCATCGAGCCGGAGCACTGCCACGGTCCGGCCAACCAGGCCGGCCAGCTCCTCGCGTATCTCCTCCGGAAAGGCCACGCTGCCCCATTCAAAAGAGGCCAGGGCGCACCCATCCCGACAGGAGACTTCCTGCAGCAAGCCTTGGGCTTCATCCAGCTCGGCAAGGCGGCGGGGTTCTGCCACAGGGGGATAAGCGCTCATGGCTGCCTCCCATCGCGAAGTCTCCTCTTTGCCCAATTGGTGCACCGGCAGAAATCGCTAGCAGAGAGGAAGATATATCTTAAGTCCTCATCGGTGCTGCTCCTAACCGGCTTCCAACAGTCAGAGCACACCAATAAGCTTAAGTTAAGAAAAATACACTTTATCAGTGGGAATGATGTAGTTGGGCCTTCGGGCCTGACTCCATTGTTTTTAATCACAGTCAATGCCCCCGGCTATGGCTAAACTCGGATTCTTTTGAATGCTTTCAATTCCGATCCCAATTAAAATTCTAGCAAAACTGCCGTCGGTCAATCGCAGAGAGCGCGCTCTCCTGGAGAGCCAATCAGCATCGTCTCGGCTAAGCCTTACCGATAATACATAAGGAAAACTTACACGTTTGCCCATGCGTCATATGCTCCGGTCGCTTGTCTCCCACCAAGCCGAACCGGAACCCGACATCACGGGCTCTCTTCAGACTGCATAGATACTATCGGAGAGGCAGTCACTCTCTCCTAGATTTGTTCGCCTCTCGGCTGTTGAGGACCGGCTTCAGTCCTCCCCCCAGATATACACCGCATGGGTAGCGTTGGGACGTGGTAGGGTTTTCGTCCCCCCCTGGTGGATAGGTTAGATAGACCCAGGTAATCCATCGCAAGCATAAATACTTTAATGGTATATAAAACTTATGTATACAATTCAAAGGCGGATGCAGCTTTGTTTTATCATAAAAATCTACCTTTAACCGTGGCCTCACCGCCCGCCTTCGCAATCCTTATAGCCTACCAGGGAGGAGTATCTATCATGGCCGGTGCAAGTGAGAACGTGGCTATCCAGGATGCCAACGAGGCTGCCTTGAAGGAATTTGAGGCAGGAGTTCGGAGAAGCATCAAACAGGCCGATGCTGGTTTAGTCAAGACTTTTAAGACCAAAGAAGAGTTCTTGAACCACTTGAAAAACCTTTGAGTAGGCCACATGGACTTTGAATCAACCCCTGAGTTTGAAGAGCAGTTTTCAAAGCTTACCAGGAAGAATAAAGCACTGGAAGAGCGCTTCCTTAAGAAGATCAGCCAGATTCTCGATAATCCCTCAATAGGCAGCCCAAAGAGCCACAAGCTAAAGCACGCTCGCGGCTCCCATGTTGATCCTTATGTTATTGTTTACAGGATAAAGGGAAACAGAATCCAGTTCCTATATGTGGATCATCACGATTTTGTCTATCCGAAGGCTGCCGAAATCCTGGAAAAGATAGAAAGAGAAGGCTAAATCCCTAATTGCGGTATCGCCGCCAAATAAGCCTCTTTCAGCTCCTTGAGGTCTATGTGGTCGTAAATGTCTATGGCCTCTCTCCTAGAGTCCCCGCGCAGCTCCTGGATGAACTCACGCCTCATCCCTGCCCGCCTGAGATGGGTAGTGAACCAATGTCTCATACAGTGCGGTGAAAAATGTTCTTCCATCCTCTCAGATTCTGGATTATGCAAGCCCACCCGGGCCGCCGCGCTATAAACCACATCGGACACGCCGCGCCGCTGGAGCCGTTCACCTTCCTGATTCAGGAACAGGGCAGGGCTGCTTTTTCTATTCTCTTCATCTCTGATCTTCAACCAGCGCCGGAGAGTGAAAGAACATTCGTCATCCATGAAGAGAGTGCGATTGCTTCTCTTTGCAGTGGGCTTTAGCTTGATTGAATTTTCTATAAGATCCACATCGGCAACGTCTAAAGTAATTAGCTCGTTTCGTCTCATGCCGGTCTTTGCCAGCATAGTCAAAATGGCTCTATCCCGGATATTCATAGTGCTGGTGATCATCCGGGCCATGTCCTCGATACCAATCAACTGCCGCTCATGGGGATCTACATTATTTTTGTAGCGTTTCAGGTATCTTTTCCGGACGGGCAGCACTGGATTAATTTCTAAATGGCCGGCAAATATCAGGTATTCGTATAGAGAGGATATCACGCTAAAGGTCAACTCAATGGTCCTTTGGGCTACCTTTCGCTCCAGCCTGAGGTATCGGATAAAATCTATGAGATTTTCCTGCGCTACATTGAGCAGAGAGACACCATTTTCATCAAGGTACTTCATGAAGGATCGCAGAGCGGCATTATACCCTGGAAATGATCGCGGACTCATTCCCCTTATCTTGCAGTCGGTCAGATACGCCGCGACCAATTGCTCCTCTAGGTAATCCATCGCCAGCCCTTGCCGTCTGCCTTGATCAAGTTGAACTTCTCCAGCTCTTCCAGTTGCTTCCACACCGCCTTAATGGCCTCAGCTTCTCCGGGGGCAATCCCGAGAAGTTCAAGTATCTGATAGCTGCCCACGTGGCCGCGGGCCTTCAGGATGTCCACCAGCTCGCGCGAGTATGGCCGGATGCCTGCGAACTGCGCTCCCTGGAAGGGCTCGGCTCGATACCGCCGCAATTCCGCCTCATATCTCTGCAAGACGACTTCTTTCTGTCTCAGATCCTCGCGAAGAGCCTTATTCTCACCCTTCAGGCTCTCCAGTTCCTTGATTACCGCGCGCCTTGGCTTTTGTCCTTCATCTTCTGCCAATTTCTCTTCTATAATCGATATGCAGAATGTGGATAATGGGGTTTTGGCCTCATCTGCCAGGGCCTGCCAGCGCTCCTTCGCTGCCTTTGATGGAAGGTAGAGCCAAACGTATCTTGATTTATCGGCTTTGACCAACTTGCTCACCTGATATGGATATGGTCTTTTCAACTATATAATGTTACGGGTAAAAATGCGTTTTAGTCCCGGTCGGGACGTATTAAAAAGCAGTGGGTATATTTAATTTATATTTGATTTTTATGATTTTCTAATGAATTGATTGACTTTTGATAGCGCAAGTTCTTATCATAGTAGCGGAAATAATCAGAGGATTTAGAACAGCCCGCGTCCCCCACCCTGCACTTAGATCCAGTCCTTCTATCCTCTCCTGAATAGATCCACGATCCTGATCAACCTGCTTTTGTGACTCTAGCCGCCCAGAATGGGTGCATTGGAATCAAAGACTTCATCTGGCCTGGACTGGAAGGCATTTTTCAGCAGCACCCTACCGCCAGGACGCTCTTGGATCCACTGGCGCATCCAAAGGAAAAATTAGAATTCACCATATTGGAGTCAAGCAATAGAAAGTTGGTATCGCTTATCTGACATCTTCATAGGCACGAATTTAACAATGCTCAAAATATGCATATATATAATTGTTTGTTTAATTATGCTGGTTGGTTTATTCGAGGTAAACTTCAAGTAACATGAGAGCTGTAGGGCGGAATAATTTATGGAAATGCGCGAAATTAATAACCTGGATGATTTTGAGCTTATTAAGGATAAATGGAACAGCTTGCTAGAAACAATACAAAATAAAAATATTTTTTTAACTTGGGATTGGAATTTTATATGGTTCAAGCATTACAGCGAAAATAGGAATTTATCCATATTGATATTTGAAAATGATGAAGGAATTCAGGGAATTATTCCAATGGTGCGCAAGAAATTGAGATTTCACAGGATAAATTATACTATATTAGAAAATATGGGAATTCCAAACTCTGATTATGGTGGAATTATTGTACCTGACAACTGCAAAGAAATCAGAGATCAGATATTCAATTTGTTCGCTAATTTTATTAAAGAAAATAAGCTTGCGTTTAGGATGGATGAAGTTCCTGAGAATATAAAAATATACAAAGAATTAAAAAGTAGTTTGGCTGCAGATGATATCCATGTTTTCGTTAAACGACAACCATTAAGTTATTGTCCATACATATCACTTGATGGATCCTGGGAGACGTATCGCTCTAATTTGGACAAAAAATTTAGGAAAGATATAGAGAGAAATTCAAGAAGATTTGAAAGAGATTTCGGACCGATTCATTTTAGAAAAAGTTCTTGTATTGAGGAGCTAGAAAATGATTTTGACATTTTCATAAATTTACAGATAATAAAAAGATCCCATAAAGGATTCGAGCAGATAAAGAGTGACGAAAAAAGTTTTTTATATGATATAGCAAAGAGTTTTTTGGCTAATGATTGGCTAAATCTTTCATTCTTGGAGACAAAAGACGACACAATAGCTTGCGGATTGGCGTTTGAATATAATAATATTTATTATTATTACTTAAACGCGTTTGATCCTAAATATTCTTCATATTCATTAGGAAAAATTCATTATTTTTACATTTTAAAAGATTTGTTTAATAGGGGCTTCAAGGAGCTTGATTTCATGAGAGGTGATGAAACCTACAAATCTGTTTGGTGTTCATCAAGAAGAATTAATGAGAGGATCATTGCTTATCCAAATGATTCCTGCTTATTAAAGCTAATAAATTTATTAGTTAGAAGCAGATATATTCTATGGCATGATCTTGAGATGATCTAGTTCTCAAAGTTCGCAAAGATAATGTATCCACGGATCTATGGCGTTTTGCATTTCGCTTTCACATGTAATCTCTGTGCCGGAATCCAACCTAAATAGGCGGACTTTTTCAAATCCAATATCGTTTAATTGATTAATTTGGAATTTGGGCGAAATATAATATTGTTTAAATTTAAATTGATGTGCTCCATCGTTTATAAGGGCATAATCCTTATCATATTTAACATTTATATTTTTTAATTTAAGTAAAAAATATTTATATAAATTATTGCATGTAATAAAAGGATCTAATGAAAATTTAAATGAAAACCAATAAGGAATAAAATTTAAGTTATGCGACGAAAAGAAGAAAATGCCATCGGATTTCTTGCACACACGCCTTATTTCCTTCAAGGCAATTAATCTATCATCATGGCCAAGGTTATCGATGCCATTAAAGCTAAAGAGCACTAAATCAAAGGAATTATCTTGAAATATATGCATGTCTCTCACATCACATTGAATGAATTCCAAACTTGGAAATCGTTCTTTGCACATATTAATCATTCCATTTGAATAATCAATGCCGGTATAATGCTTAACAAGATGTGCGAAATAATTTGTTGTTCGACCTCCGCCGACACCAATATCTAACATATGCATAGATTTTAATTTCTCTTCAAATTTATATAGTAGCATTACTTCCGGCTTGTCTAGATAGTTCGCTTTTGAATATATATCAACAATTTTTTTATTTTGATAAATATATTTATTTGAGTCCATCACAAAATGAAATGATATATTATATACTTAAAAGTTTTGTCGATTGGAATTCAGATCCATGGATTCTAACTGAGGTCTTGCTTAGCATGAGGTTGAATCATGCCTCCCTGAGCATATAGGAGAGATGTTGGTTGGCATTTTGTGAATCTTTGTGGGTAAAATAAAGATATCGATTCTCAACTTCAAATACAAGCCTCGCAAAGAGTCCAGCTTGAGGAACAATTGGCATCGATTTGATCATTAACGATGGTATTCTGAAAGTTTGGCGATAGCTATCATCAGGCCTCAGGACTCACGGCACCCATATAAAAAAAGCTAGGAGACTGACGAGTTTTATCCGTCCACCCTATAAGGATAACCTCTGCAAAATGGTTAAGTCCGTGATCTAGGAGCTGAAAATTTCTGTAGTCCATAATATCCCGCTTGTGCACTACTTTGAAGAGCATCCTGGAGCAGGCAGACCATCCGGGGGCATAGATATCAATTAGAGGCCAGCTTTCGCACCAGGGGCATGATGGCAGGCCTGGCGGTCTTCTCCGTCTTGGTATGCCGGCCTGAAAGGCCCATCTCCAGACCTATGGAGCCCATCATCTCCTCATTAAAGCGATCTGATATCTCATCGAATATCCTCTTATAGGCCTGGCAATGGGGATCGACGCCCTTGATCTCTCCATCGCAGGGAGCTATGGCATTGTAGGGGCAGCCACCCCGGCAGTACCTTATATGCTTGCAGCCTTTGCATTCCCTGTCCACAAGCTCCTTGAACTGGCGCAAGCGAACTCCTGCCTCAGATTGCGCCAGCTCATCCGGACTGGGGCGGCTTCGGACATGGCCCATGACGTATTCGGGCATTCCCACGAAACGGTAGCATGGATAGATGCTGCCGTCCGGGCCCACGGCAAAGGTATTCTCCATGCAATCGACGAAGGTACAGACCGTTCCCCTGCCTGTCAGGACGCATCGAGCATAGTCGTTGATGTTCCGCACCTCTATCCGATCTATGTTCTCAAGATATCGATCCATAAGATAAACCAAAAGATCGCCATACTTTTCTGGATCCAGAGCCCATCGGTCCGGATCGTCGCTCTTCAGGGAAGGCAGCGCCGGATGGAGCTTCAGAGTGAGGTGGTTTTCCATAAAGAAATTGAATATCTCCTCCTTGAACCGGATGGAATGGCCGGTGAATGTGCAGATGAACTGGACATCCAGGCCGTGCTGGCGTGCCAGTTCATAGCCCCTCATGGTCCTCTCATAATAGCCCTCCGACCTCTGGAGGTCGTTCAGTTCCTGCGGCCCGTCCAGGCTGGAGCCGATGGGGATGTGGTACTCTGCCAGGACATCGGCCAGCTCGGGTGTGAGCTTCCACAGGTTGGTCTGGAGGGCAAAGTTGGGCTCTAAATGCTTCAGCTCGGTCAGCATAGGCAGAGCATGCCTGTAGAAATCCGCTCCTGCCAGGAGGGGCTCTCCGCCGTGAAAGGTGAATGTCACCGGATCATCCCTGAATTCCTTGAGCCAGGATACTATGTCTCTCACCGTATCCAGGCTCATGATCGGCGAGCCTGCATCGGAGCTCCAGCAATAGGCGCACTTGGATGGACAGCCCAGTGTCGGTATGATCATGACATGAAACGGCTTCTTGATCTTTTTCTTCTCTCTTTTAATTTGCCTCATAATCTCTCGCCCTTCTTTGCCTGCAATGATCACTCATGGCAGATCAATCATTCTCTGGTTATCCTGTCCTCAACCAACCGGGCCCGGCGCAGAGGAGGAAGGTCCCCCCACATGGCCATCTCTCTGCCCCGCACTATTAGGGCACCATCAATTCCCGGCCGGTCTATGGCCGAAAAACACTGCTGCAAAGAGCCCTCGGCATTTACGGCATTTCCCAGAGCCGTGGCCGCTGCATCAGCCAGCATCACATCCCCGGAGACAACCACAGCGGAGTCGGCCCAGCCGAAGGAGATGGAAGGCCCTATCGTCCCGGAGCTGGTGCAGATGCCCAGAGGCGCCTTCCTGGGGGAGATCTCAAAGGCAAGGTCTCGGATGGGAGAGCCTCCCGCATAAATTCCCACCGTCAGGGGATGATCATTGAGGATGCAGATATCTCCGCCATTATCCACCACGGCATGAGTCGCCCCCTCTTCCATCATTGCCGCTACAGCATATCCGGCGATGGCTCCGGCCACAGAAGCCATCGGGCCGATTCCAAAGAGTGCGCTCCTCTCCGTCATCTGCCTGATTATGGCAGGAGCCCCGTCCTCTCTCAGATCATAGGGCTCCAGAGTTATCTTAAAGAAGGGATCGCGCCCAATAAAATCCTCTAAATAGACTCTCTGCTCTATTATGGCCCTTTTGGCTGCCTCTATCTGTGCGAGCTCGCGAGCCATAATGGTGACAATGGTCTCCTTGAGCTGATAGTGCTCTCGCAGAATCTCGGACATTTTCGGATCATTCCGGAGTCTCTTTATACAGGCCTGCCCTGGCCAGGCTCTCCTTTCTGCCCCGCAGCCGAACAATCAGCTCCTCCTCATATCTCACCGCTATCAGTTCGGTGTTCTGATAGAGCCTGGATAGCTGGGACAGGCCCTGGGAGGTGTAGGGCAGCCGGATCTCATGCTCCGAAAGTGGCTGCAGATGCTGAGAGAGGCTTTCTTCCAGCAGGCCCAGCCCCTGGCCGGTAATAGCCGAGGCCAGGATGGGATAGGGAGTCAGGTCTCGGACCATCTCTGCCTTCAGCGCAGCCTCTCTTTCATTTAGCCGGTCCGCCTTGTTCAAGACTGTGATTATGGGGGAGGCTACATTGCAGTCCCAGAGAGCCTTATGGGAGGCTATCAGCTTGCGACGCAGCAGGTCAATGGGATCGCTGATGTCCGCCACCAGCAGCACCAGATCCGCCTCGGAGATCTCGGACAGGGTGGAGCGGAAGGCTTTGATCAGGAAGTGAGGCAGATCATCGATGAAGCCCACCGTATCGGTGAGCAGAACTCTCCTCCCCAGCACATCCAGGGCCCTTGTGGTGGGTGAGAGGGTGGTAAAAGGCTGGTCCTGGGCTTTGACCTCTGATCCGGTGAGACAATTGAGCAGAGTGGACTTGCCGGCATTGGTGTATCCGGCCAGGGCCACCAGGTCGAAGCCCT